>OGUO01001474.1_pt1 | contig 15610 bp, 15 predicted proteins | sample 1553641 | NCBI WGS metagenome assembly OGUO01 (sample SAMEA2579980, study PRJEB22360) | human gut metagenome | biome: human gut; feature: human-associated habitat; material: faeces | place: Denmark | collected 2008/2010 | reverse complement strand
CGCATGAACAATCTCTCTGCCGCCATTTACATGACTGCACAGGGCATTCCATTCCTGCAGGCAGGCGAAGAAATGCTCCGCGCCAAAATTGATGCCTCCGGTGATTTTGTGGAAAACAGCTACAATTCCCCGGATTCTGTCAACAGTATCAAATGGGATACGTTAGAGGATGAGACGTATCAGAATGTTTATCATTATTACAAAGGACTAATCGCCTTCCGCAAAGCCCATGCAGCACTTCGTCTTACCAATGCAGACGATGTCAACGCAAACATCACTTCCGTGGACGATCTCGACGAAAATGTGCTTGCATTCCGGATCAACGGCGGCGTGAATGGGGAAACGTCCGACGGCATTTTTGTAATCTTCAATCCAAACAGAGCAGAGACATCTGTCGCCCTGCCAGATGGTGCATGGGATGTATGTGTCGACGCTGACCATGCCGGAACCGAAGCACTGACAACCGTTTCCGGTTCTGTTTCCGTGGAACCAATTTCTGCCATGGTACTCGTAAAAAAGAAATAATAAAAAAATAATAGTCTATATTGTTATTTTTTTAGTGATGATATATTTATTTTATACTATATATTTGTTAATAAAACAGCCAACAGATATTTTTACATTAGATGAGGGAACACTTTATTCTGAAGAAACTGACATAGGATATGTTATAAGAGATGAAGTTGTTATACAGGGTGAAAATTATAAGAATGGTATGGAAAAAATAAAATCAGAAGGGGAAATATTCCATGGCAGATTCGATTTTGAAGGTAAGCGGATTAAGAAAATCCTATCGAAAGAAAATCATCTTAAATAATGTATCATTTGAAGTTCATTCAGGAGAAATTATCGGAATTGTCGGTGCAAACGGCTGTGGCAAATCCACTCTGCTACGTATGCTTGCCGGCGCTGATAAGCCGGACACCGGTCTCATCGAATACGGCGGACAGATTTCCTCGAAAAATCCGGCACAATTCAAAAAGTACATCGGATATATCCCGCAGGAAAATCCACTCTTTGAAAATCTCTCCGTAATCGACAATCTCAGATTCCACTACTGTGGCTGCATGGAAAGCCTTCCACCGGTCATGGAGCGCTTCGGTCTTGACAAATATACCCATTACACCGTAAATAAGCTGTCAGGCGGCATGAAAAAGAGGCTTTCCATAGCCTGTTCCCTCGCAGGTGCACCATCAATCCTGATTCTCGATGAACCCGGTGCCTCCCTCGACATTGTATGCAAAACCGATATATGCGACTACCTGTCGAATTACGGCAAAAATGGCGGAACAGTAATAATAACAAGCCACGAAGAATGTGAGCTTGCACTGTGCAGCCGTATGCTTTTTATCGAAAACGCTTCCATAAGAGAGCTTCCTCCTGTCACAGGCACCGAACTTATGCAGCTCATCACAAAGGAGTCCCTCCATGCGTAAACACCTATGCTACATGCTTCTTCAACTGAAATCCGCATTCCGATATATACCCGGACTGTTCGCAGGCACACTGCTGTTTGGCTTTCTGACATTCCTGACAGCCTTCGCCTGCCTCAATTCATCCGATACGCAGACAAAGCTATTCTTTAAGATTGCTGTTGTGCTGCCATCTGATGACACTCTTGTAAATCTTGGCTTTAACATGCTTACACAGATGGAAAACCTTAAGGACTACTGCGAATTCATACAGACAGACCATGTCACCGCAGAAACCATGTTAAAAAAAGGTGAAGTATACGGCATTGTGTATATTCCCGAGGGCTTTGTTGAGGATGTACTAAACGGACAAAACACTCCCGCCCGGATAATTCTTCCCGACAATCCCGGTATTGAGACATCCCTATTTCGCAGCGTTCTGAATGCGGGTTCTGATACACTCGCCTATGTACAGTCGGGAATATACGCTCTCTCAGACACCTACAACCATTTTGGTCTGTCGGACAAAATTGCCGCCGCTACAGATGAGCTGAATGATTATTACATTCGTTTTGTCGTCAACAGAAGCTCTATGTACAGTATAAAGACTGTCAGTGCCACCGGCTCCTTGTCCGGTATACAATATTACATTTGCAGCGGTCTTGTCATAATAATTACATTGTCCGGATTTCTTCTCGGAAGTTTTATTACCGGAGAAAGCAGGCAGACAGAAAGTATGTTAACGCGCTGCGGAATCGGCAGCATCTTTACCTGTGGGTGCCGTATTTTTGCCATCAGCATATCGTACTCCGTCCTGCTGATTGGTATAATGTTTATCGGTTCATTAATTCTTCCTCATGCACCCGGAGAATTATCTGAGGAAATTGAGGAAATTTCTTACTCGCTGTTACCATACGGCGCACTCGCTGTTTTCCTGTGTGTTACCATATTTGCGGCTTTTTTCTACACCGTATACACAATTGCCGGAAACGGATTATATGGTATGCTTCTTGTTTTCTGTCTGGACATTGTAATGATATATGGTTCCGGACTGATTATTCCGACCGCATATCTTCAGAAGCCTTTTGTTATTATCAGCAGATTTTTCCCTGCGGTATACGCAAAGGACATTGCAGCTGCCCTATATGGCCAGCTCCCAAGCGTATCGTCCGTATGCACCGGCATCGGCATGATTGTCTTTTTCATTCTTTCAAGTGCACTTATCAAAAAAATCAAGCTGAGGAGGATGTAGAAAATGAGCGTGAAAAAAATATTTACATGGATATATCTGTTGTGTAAGCACATTCTCAAAATGCCTGTGATTTTCATATTACTGCTTATTATTCCGGCTGTAACGCTCACATTCCGTCTCCTTCCGGGCAGTGCTTCCCAGACGGACATATACGCAGGCATCTATTTTGAAAGCAATGATGACCCGGCAACAATACAGCTAAAGACAATGCTCCTGTCCTCCGGGGAAGCCTCGTTTTCGTTTGTCGAATACGCAGACCATGATGTACTGGAAAATGATGTCATGTCAGGAAAGCTCGAATGTGCATATATCTTCACGGACAAATTTTCCAAGGCACTCTCCGGCGGAAAGTACAAAAACTCCATGGAGGTCATAAAGTCGCCTTCAACCATTATGCTCAGCGCTATAAATGAAATCGTATTTGCCGCCATCGTGAGGATGTCCGGCTACACAGTCCTTGATGATTACATCCATACCGATTATGTCGATGACGCCACGGTGCCACAGCTTGAGGAATATATGTATGAAGCCTACGAGGCATACTGCACAGGAGGCGAAACCTTCCACCTTGACATACGCACCCTTAACAACATTTCACTTAACGATGAATCGAATCAATCCGCAGCCGTGACATTTCCACTTCGCGGGATTCTTTCTATACTCATCATGCTCGCAGCACTCAGCGGGAGCATTACATGGCTTGCCGATAAGGAAAACGGAATTTTTGCCACACGTCCTGACTCCTTCCGTGTTATAAGCTGTATTCTTTATCCTATGCTGCCTGCGATATTGTTCACGTTATGCACCGAAGCTGCGCTCTTTCTAAGCAGGAATGCCTACCCGCCGGCAGCCGAGCTTGCATATTCACTGAGGTACATTGCACTTGTAACCGTATTTTCCTGTGTCTGCTGCCTCCTCAAAAAGAGCCGGCGCGTAATCAGCCTTGTTCCCGTGCTCGTGCTCGGGAGCCTTATATTCTGCCCTGTATTCATCAATATAGAGAACTTCTTCCCGGCATTCAGATTTATAAGCAGGCTGTTCATTCCGCGGTATTTTCTGTAAAACCTGTTTTATAAAAAAGTAAGAAAAGAGGAGCCGTAAATTACGGCTCCTCCCGCATAAGCGCTGATTACTGCTTACCAGCCATCTCCTGCTCCTGTTTCATAATCATCTTCTTAACCATTTCACCACCGATAGAACCGGCCTGTCTGGAAGTTAAGTCTCCATTGTAGCCTTCCTTTAAAGGTACTCCAAGCTCAGAAGCAACCTCCATCTTGAATCTGTCCATAGCACCCTTTGCCTCAGGTACTGCTGCCTTGTTTGTTCCTGTATTAGTACTTGCCATTTTGATTCACCTCCATGAACATTGATATAGTTTTTGAAAATCCCGTGGCTCCGGTCTTTTCCAATCCGACAAACTCTTTTCCGCTCCGCTGCCGGATTGGAATGTCCTTTGTCTTGGTATTATTATGTTCATGTGCGGTTTATTTATTATGCCAATTCGTGGAACGATTTCCAATTATTATTTATATTGAATCGAATGTGCCAGCATCCCCGATATCTTATCGGACACAAGTCTGCCTACAAGGCATAAGCCAAGGTCTATGGCTGTTCCCATTCCTCTGCTGGTGACAATATTGCCATCGCACACAACTCTCTCAGGAACGAACTGTGCACCTCTTAATTCGCCCTCAAAGCCCGGAAAACAGGTTGCCTGCTTTCCCTCTAAGAATCCCAGATGACCGAACACGCTCGGTGCCGCACATATTGCGGCAAGCTGCTTTCCGTCCGCAAAATGCTTCTTTAACACAGCGACAAGTCCCTCATGTGCCTCAAGTCCCTTCGTTCCAGGTCCGCCCGGAAGAAACAGTACATCTGCCTTGCTGTAATCATTGTCGGCAAACATTGTATCTGCAACAACCTCTACCTTCTGTGCACTCATTACAGTCTTTTTATCCATAATGGACACTGTCACCACATCAATGCTCGCCCTTCTAAGAACATCCACTACCGCAAGCGCCTCAACAAGCTCAAAACCCTCTGTCAAAAAAACATATACCTTCGCCATAATCTTCTCCTTATCATTGTTGTATTTCAACCAGCCTTGATAATAAATATCAATTTCTGATATCATTTCGTGTACTTCATCAATATTCCACTCATAAGGACAGAACATGTTAAAAACCGACTCGTCATATTATAATCTGCAAATGATGGTATGTATTCTGCGTCTAAAGATGTATGAACATCTTCAGAAAATTACAATTCACTAATATTCTTATCCTTTTAATATGTAATATCCTAAAAATACCTTTTGCACCTCTTAACATTATATATTAAAATAGTTTTATAGTCAAAAAAATTTTAACATATCATAAAGGAGCCTTTATTATGGAAATCGAACGTAAATTTCTCATTGATAAAATACCGGAAAGCATTGACCTATCCGGGCTTAAATGCCGCCGCATCGAGCAGGGCTATCTGTGCACAGAACCTGTTGTGCGCGTACGCCGCGATAACGATGACTGCTATCTCACCTACAAGTCCAAGGGGCTTATGGTACGCGAAGAATACAATCTTCCTCTCACCAGAGCCGCCTATGACAAGCTCATCAAAAAGGCCGATGGCAATATTATCACCAAAATCCGTTATGAGATACCTGAAAAGGACAATCTCACAATAGAGCTTGATATATTTGAGGGCAGGTTTGCCGGGCTTCTGCTTGCGGAGGTAGAGTTTTCCTCGGAGGCGGAGGCACTCTCATACACTCCGCCCGAATGGTTCGGCAAGGATGTGACCAATGATGCAGCCTACCACAACTCTAATATGGCAGGCCGCGCATAAAATTTTTATACACGGCACCAGCTTTTATGTCATGGTTTTCAAGCACCTTAAAAGTTCACACAATTTTTATACTTTTTTACCAAATATGTATACTCAAATTTAAAAAAGTATGTTATAATTCACTATATAAGGTTAAGTGATACCAATTACAGAACACTTATCCCAATAATTAACGTTTTCTGAAAGGAGTTATTTAGTATGGGAAGAATAGTACTTAATGAAACATCTTATCATGGCGCAGGCTGTATTGCAGAAATCGCTACAGAAGTAAAGGGGCGTGCTTTCAAGAAGGCTTTTGTCTGCTCTGATCCGGATCTTATCAAGTTCGGTGTGACCGCTAAGGTTACCAAGGTATTGGACGATGCCGGTCTTGCCTACGAGATTTATTCAAATATCAAACCTAATCCAACAATCGAGAATGTACAGACAGGTGTTGAGGCATTCAGGAAATCTGGAGCCGACTATCTCATCGCAATCGGCGGCGGTTCATCGATGGATACTGCCAAGGCTATCGGTATCATAATCAACAACCCTGAATTTGCCGATGTAAGAAGCCTTGAGGGTGTGGCTCCGACTAAGAATAAGTGTGTACCTATCCTTGCAGTTCCTACAACAGCCGGTACTGCAGCAGAGGTCACAATCAACTACGTTATCACAGATGTTGAGAAGCATCGTAAGATGGTATGTGTCGATACACATGATATCCCTGTAGTTGCATTCATCGACCCTGAGATGATGTCAACAATGCCTAAGGGGCTTACAGCAGCAACAGGTATGGATGCGCTCACACATGCCATTGAAGGTTATACAACCAAGGCTGCCTGGGAGATGACAGATATGTTCCATCTCAAGGCAATCGAGCTTATCTCCAAGCATCTCCGTGGTGCAGTTGCCAACACCCCTGAGGGACGTGAGGGAATGGCACTCGGACAGTATATCGCAGGTATGGGCTTCTCTAATGTAGGACTCGGTATCGTTCACTCCATGGCTCACCCTCTCGGTGCTGTATATGATACACCTCATGGTGTTGCCAATGCAATCATACTTCCTACAGTAATGGAGTACAATGCAGAAGCTACCGGTGACAAGTACAAATATATCGCTAAGGCTATGGGTGTTGAGGGCACAGAGAACATGACAGTTGAGGAGTACCGCAAGGCAGCTATAGATGCTGTTAAGCAGCTCTCACATGATGTTGGTATCCCTGCTAACCTCAAGGACATCGTAAAGAGAGAGGACATTCCTTTCCTTGCACAGTCCGCTTATGATGATGCCTGCCGTCCGGGTAACCCAAGAGATACCAGCGTTGAGGACATCACCAAGCTTTATGAGTCACTTATCTGATTTACATAATTTTTTCATTCATTATTATACACCTGCATACTGCAGGCATTGCTTGCAGTACTGCCACCAATAAGTTACCTCCTTTCCGGCAGCGTAGGTGCTGCAAAAAAGCCGTGCAGGATTTACCCCTCCTGCACGGCTTTTAACTTCCCGGCGCTTTAAATGCCTGCCTCTGTCTAAATATCTCAACTCAAACATCGCCTTTTAAAATTCTGCCATTCAAATTTGACTATTCAAATACTGCTTTAAATACTGCTCCCAATATCACCATTTTTTAATTTTAACACTGCTTAAAGCTTCTCCGAAAAAGTCACTGCCTTTTCTTACGCCTTTTTAGCTCTCTCTTCTTTTTAGCATATTTCTGCTTCTTAAGCTTATCCTTCCTCTTGGCTTCCTTTCGTATATTCTTCTTCATAAGCTTGACATACTCACCGACCGTTGAGTGCAGAATCAGGAACACATAAACCACAACTGTTCCTATCTGTGCTATCTGAACAAGCTTCTCTTTCTTTCCCTTCTCCATACTCAGCCTCCATCATGCCCTGGATAGTCGTCCAGAAAGGTTCTGCGCTGTCCATCCTTCTGGTATCCGATTATTTTTCTTAAATTAACATTCTCAACACTGCCAAATATATTGCTCTCCACAAGCGGATTCGTCTCCTTGAGCGTCGCTATAAGCTTCTTAATCTCCGCTCGCTTCGTTGTGAATGCCTTGTTATCCAGATTCTGTGTCGCGGAGCAGGCACATCTTAAAAACTCAAGCCCATTGTAGTCAGCCCATGCTATAACATCCTGCTCCCGCACAAGGTAGAGCGGGCGTATTAACTCCATCCCCTCCACATTGTCACTTGGAAGTTTCGGCAGCATAGTCTGAACCTGCGCTCCGTACAGCATGCTCATAAGTATAGTCTCAATAACATCATCGTAATGGTGTCCTAAGGCTATCTTGTTACAGCCGAGTTCCTTTGCACGCCTGTAGAGATAACCTCTCCTCATGCGCGCGCATATAAAGCATGGTGAGGTCGAAGTGTCATCCACTGCCTCAAATACATTGGTGGAAAAAATTTGAAGCGGTATGTCAAGAAGCTTCGCATTGCTCTCCACCCGCTGCCGGTTGAACTCGCTGTACCCCGGATCCATTGAAAGGAACTTCACATCGAACTTCTTCACGCCGTATCTATGATACAGCTGTATAAGCTTTGCAAGCAGCGCCGAATCCTTTCCTCCGGACACACACACTGCAATACAATCTCCATCATTTATAAGCTCATACCGCTCAACAGCCTTTACAAAACGTCCCCATATATCTTTTCTATATGTCTTTACGATAGTTCTCTCAATCTCCCGGACTCTGCTAAGCTGCTTTTTCTTTTTTTCTTCTTCATGTGCTGCTGCCTGTTCTGTAATTCCGTTGCCTGCGTCATTCATTATTTTACTGCAATTCTCCACTTGTCAATAAATTAAATTCCTTATAATAAGTCTCTTCTATCTTTTTTAACATGATTCCCACATGCGCACCTGCAAAGGAAAAGCTCATAAATACCTTTCCCACATATTCATCAATAATCTGTGCATATACAAGAAATGTATTCTCATTTTTCCATGCCGCGCTCACAAGCGCCCTGTGTCCATAATCAGGGAACACTGTCTCAACGTTGTGCCCTATGCCAAATTGAAGGCAATGCACACCGGTGCCGTTCTCATAGGTAAGGCATCCTCCATCAGCCTCAAAAGATAATTTGAAGGACTTAAAACCATTCTCATTTTCCGGCACCTTGATAGTCCTGCCGTCAACGCTGCGCTGAAGCTCATCCTGCTTCACACCCTTTAAAAATACCTGCGGCAGCTCATACCAGCCGTCATTATTCCTGCCAGGACTGCCAGAATTACAGCCCCGGACAGCCACTTCATTACCGCTGCTGCTGCCCTGCCTGCTCACATCAGGTGTTCCGCGGAGTATTGTGTTCCACAAGGTATCATATATAATCTGCACTCCGCCCTGTCTGCCCTGCGTATCCGCGGTTGTGACTATAAGCATATTTTTCTCCGGAAGGCATATTCCAAGCTGTCCCCCCATACCGAAGCATGCATAGCCGTCATGCGTTGTCCTCCAGAACTGATATCCGTAGCCCTGCATTTCCTCAAAGGTCTGCCCGAAAATATAGTTATCCGACCATCTGTCAAGAGCCTGCTCCAGATACTCCTTCGGAATATACCTTACCTTGCCGTATTCTCCGCCCTTCATCACAAGGTACATAACCCTTGCCATATCCATAGGTGCCGCCATAAGTCCCGAACCTCCCATAGATACACCCATAGGATCCTTCAGACAATATGCCTCCTTTGAAAACCCTATATCGTCCAGAAAGCGTTCTCTCAGATAACCGAGCAGGGATTTCCCGGACAGCTTCTCAACCAGTGCCGCAAGCACATGTGTCGATGATGTATCATATATGTAAAATGTTCCCGGATAATGCGATGGCTGCGTTGTGAAGAAGGAACCTACCCAGTCCGTGCAGCCCTCAAGCTTGTAGGTGGTCTTACTGTGTACAGCCCTCATTGTGAGCATGTTCCTTATTGTCAGCGCCATCATGTACGGATGTACATTTTCGGGAAGCTTTTCAGGGAAATAATCTATAATATGGTCATCAAGTGAAATCTTTCCCTCATCTGCAAGACACCCTATCGCAAGTGACACCATGCTCTTTGTCACGGAGAACATCCTATGAAGCCCCTCCGGTCCATAAGGCCTCTGATACCCCTCAAACACAAGTCTGTCATCCTTTATAACCAAAAGACTGTGTAATGGTATCTCCGCGCTGTTAAGCCTGTTGACAAACTCACATATCTTTTCGCTTGACAGCCCTACACTCTCAGGCACTGTCCTTATAAAATCTATTTTCGACACTCTGACTCCTCCTGTCAAACTATAAATAGTCAACTGCAAAAATTCATTTTTCCATTAAACTATATCAGTAATTTAATTTCCATACTTCGCAATCGCATTCTTAATCCCATCAAAATACCCCAGCGCCTCCATGCGCTCATACACAATCGTTCCCACCGCACGGTATCCATACTCATTAAGATGTATATCATCCGACATTAAATATCTCATGACAATACCCTCCTGAATATTATACCAATCATCCTCTCTTCGCTCTAACCCCACAATATCCGGACCTCTGCTTACAAGTTCCGTTCTCATATTTATATAGTGGTCCCCGAAGCTCTCTGTCATTTTCTGTTCAAGCACGCTCCTGCCATTGTTATCACCCGTAGTCAGTCCAATCAGTATGTATCTTGTAAGACCTCTTCCCTCTATAAAGCGCTGATACTGCAATACAAGATCATCAGCGGAGTGAAAATATCCGTTCTCACCCATAAATATCACATTAATGTAGTCTTCATACATGTTTACACTGGCAGGTTCTATTGGCGTACCATATTCCACATAAACCTCCTCACCCGGCTCTATTCTGGTAAAATAACAGTACCCATAATCATCTTCATGGTATGAGCTTGTAAGAATCCCCCGGACACCTGCGATTGTGACCGGGTTAAGTCCCGCATCGCCAAAGCATGTCAGGTTGGTATACATACCATTTTTCAAATTTACATGTATCTCAACCGGAGCAATGCCGGATGGCATGACAAATGAATCAACCATCATCGGCCATACTCCAGCCCTTGCCATGATAGTGTACGTCTGTTCAACACACACACCATTATTCACAACAGGTATTCCGGAAATAAGCCTCTCATCTATAAGCCTTTGCAGCGTACCCGGATAGCTCTCGCCGTTGCCCCCATAGCCATACGTGAGCGAATCCCCCCAGCATACAATCCCCGGAACCGCCTGCGCAGCCTCCTGATTTAATAACGCCCTTCTCTCATCTTCCGACAAAGTAACCGGTTCCGTCTGTGTCTCAGGCATTGTTGTCTCCTCCGGCGTTGTCGTCTCCTCCGGTGTTGTCGTCTCCTCCGGCGTTGTCGTCTCCTCCGGCGTTGTTTCCTGTGTTGTTAACTCATTCTGCGTTGTAGTGATAATTATTGCAACATCATCATTCTTATTGCATGCTGTCAATAACACTGTCCCCACACACAGTGTTGTTAATAACCTTCTCCATTTTATCATGTCCGAATTACCCTTTCAAAGCGCAATAATGTATCTTTTAAATTATATCAGTATATAAAATCTGCTCAGCCAATCACAGCCTTTATGGCTGTCATAAGCTCCTCGTAGGTCTCATACGCCGGAATATCAGGATTATCGGCAATAATCTTATCCGTACTCTTAAAAAGGAACCCCGCCTTGCCTGCCTTAATCATGCCAAGGTCATTATAGCTGTCACCGCTTGCTATTGTATCAAACCCAATCGACTGGAGTGCCTTTACCGTAGTGAGCTTTGACTGCTCGCACCTCATCTTAAAACCTGTTATCTCTCCATCCTGTGCAACCTCAAGCGAATTGCAGAATATCGTAGGCCAGCCCAGCTTCTCCATAAGCGGCTTGGCAAACTGTGAAAATGTATCAGACACAATGATAACCTGTGTCAGGGAACGCAGCTCATCAAGAAATTCCCTTGCACCCGGAATCGGGTCAATCTTAGCAATTACATCCTGTATCTGCTTAAGCCCCAGACCATGCTCTTTTAAGACCCCTATGCGCCATCTCATAAGCTTATCATAATCCGGCTCATCCCTTGTTGTCTTCTTAAGCTCATCAATTCCGCTCTCCTTTGCAAATGCAATCCATATCTCAGGTACGAGAACTCCCTCCAAATCCAAACATACAATATCCATAGCTGCCTCCTAATATTATAGCTTTCCATGCTGAACCATTGTATCATTAATTGACTTTAAAATTGATACATTTATAACTCTTCGGTTCATCATGTCAACGCATTAAATTTTGAAAATATTCTACCATATCTCTTCTATTTTCTCAATATATATTCAATCCTGCCACATAAGTGCACATCTTACAGCCTTGTCCCAGCCCTTTAGCCGCTCCTGCCTTATAGCATCGGACATTGAAGGTACGAACCTATGTGAAAGCTGCCAGTTCTTCTCAATCTCCTCCCTGCTCTGCCAATACCCTGTCGCAAGGCCGGCAAGATATGCCGCTCCAAGCGCCGTAGTCTCAATGCACTCAGGTCTTAGCACATCAGCTCCTAAAATATCGGCCTGGAACTGCATCAGAAAATCATTGGCACTTGCCCCGCCGTCAACCCTCAGACTGCTTATCGCAAGTCCTGTATCCTGCTCCATTGACTTAAGAACACTATGCGTCTGATATGCAAGCGATTCAAGTGTTGCCCTCACAAAATGTTCCCTGCTGCACCCTCTGGTTATTCCTACGACCATTCCCCTGCAATACTGATTCCAATATGGCGCACCAAGTCCTGTAAATGCCGGAACCACATACACCCCATTGGTATCCGGCACCGCCTTTGCATATTCCTCTGATTGTGCCGAGCTATCTATCATACGCATCTCATCTCTCAACCACTGTATCGCAGCACCGGCAACGAACACACTTCCCTCCAGTGCATAGCTTGGTTCCTCATCCGTATCTGCCGCTATGGTTGTTATCAGGCCATTCTCAGACTCAAAGGCTCTCTTTCCCGTGTTCATCAGCAGAAAACAGCCTGTCCCATACGTGTTCTTCACATCGCCTTCACCATAACAGCACTGCCCGAACAATGCCGCCTGCTGATCTCCTGCTGCCCCTGCGAGCTTAATCTCACCACCTAAAAGTCCCTCATCCGTCGTGCCATATATACAGCTTGAAGGTCTTACCTGCGCCAGCATGCTGCGCGGCACTCCAAAAAGCTCCAGAAGCTCATCATCCCAGCTTAGCGTATGTATGTTAAACAGCATTGTTCGTGAGGCATTGGTATAATCCGTCACGAATATCCTTCCCTTGGAAAGCTTCCATATAAGCCATGTATCGACAGTTCCGAAAAGAAGCTCCCCTGCTTCAGCCTTTTTCCTCGCACCCTCCACATTGTCAAGTATCCAGCCTATCTTGGTCGCACTGAAATATGCATCCGGCACAAGTCCGGTCTTGCTCTTTATCAGCTTATCATAGCCCTGCGCCTTCAGCTCATCAATTCTGTCCGCAGTTCTGTGGCATTGCCAGCATATCGCATTGTACACCGGAACCCCGGTGTTCCTGTCCCATACGATGGTTGTCTCTCTCTGATTGGTTATTCCAATCGCCTCTATATCCCCTGCATAAGCACCAATCTTCGCCATAGCCTCAGCAGCAACACCATACTGGGATGACCATATCTCCATCGCATCATGCTCCACCCAGCCTGTCCTCGGATATATCTGGGTGAACTCCTTCTGCGCCATACTGACCATATTTCCCTGCCTGTCAAAAAGAATACACCTTGAGCTGGTTGTCCCCTGATCAAGAGCCATAACATATTTTTTCCTCTGCATGTCCACACTCCATTCTGAATTTGGCTGTCATAAAACCGATATATTTTAAGTATACTATATTTTGAAGTTAATAAAATTATTTTTTTAATTATCTACCCATTATTAATATAATTTTATATTATTTTGTACCTTAGTCAAATAAAAAATATTGTATATTTAAGTTTTTTTGTGTATAATCATACTAATTTAGTAATGTATAGAATTTTATCTCTCAAGATTTTTATTTTATTGTAACGGGGAACGAATTATGTTAAATCCAACCAAAAATTGCAACACCAATACAGACAGCTTTTCTCCTGAAATTCAGGCATGTATACATGATGTTCAGGATAATTTTTTTATGCTTAAGACCCCTGAGCGACCTGCATATAAACCTTTCTGTGAAAAGCTGCTTGCATGTGCCTCTGAGGAGCAGTCCGACTTTTTATTTGCGCTGGCATACTTCTGTCTCATGCACTACTACTCTAACGATAACAATCACGAAGAGGCAATACGCTGTGCACTGGAAGGAATCAAGTACCAGCAGAAGGCTCATGAATATGAATTTATAGCCCGCTCCTACAATATACTTGGATTGTTCACACAGGCAATCGGCGATTCCACTAAGGCTGTGGATTATTTGCTATATAGTATAGACACATGCATTCAATATCAGCTTGATTATGTCCGTGGAATGGCAGAATCTAATCTTGCCGACATTTTCCACCGCACCGAGAATTTTGACAGGGCACTGTACCACTATACCGAAGCCATAAAGTACACAAAAAAATGTATGGCTGACAGACCCTTTGATGCGATGTGTGCAATGCTGTATGTACTGTGTAACCGCGGCTTCTGCCTGATGGCTTCCGGGGATGAAGCTGAGCTTATGAAAAACTATGAGGAAATAATTTCATATATGGATGAGATGGACAGGCATAACATTGAGCATGAAACATTTGTTATCTCCAATTTTCTTGCGACACTGTTTTACCATAATGGTGACAGGGCATCAGCAGAAAAGTATATGCAGCTTACAGATACGGCCATCAACGAGCTTACCAATTTCACAACCTTTGCCGATGACATAATCGCATACATACACATCAAGGAAAAGCTCTGCTCCGACAGCGACTACACGGCACTGTTAGATGACTTTATAATTAAGTCGGAATCAATGCATGCTCCTCACTATCTGTTTTGCAGGCTCCTTGAAATGAGAATTGAGGCTGCTGTCTCGCATCATGATAACGAGGCCTTTACAAGATACTCCCTTATGCTTTTCAACCTGTACTCCAGACAGCGTACACTCGAATGCAGGGAAACCTTCCGTGCAGAGCAGATTCACCACGAGAATCAGCTCATCCATAAACAGCACTATGACCTTATCCATCGCAACGAGGCACTTCTCTCACAGTCCCAGCACGATGCTCTCACAGGGCTGCCTAATCGTGCCTATCTCAATGACTTTGCAGAAACCACCCTCACGCGCGCTCTCAAGAACAACTGCACAATCGGTGTGGAGATTCTTGACATTGATTACTTCAAGAATATCAATGACAGCTATGGTCATATTGAGGGTGACCGCTATCTGAGTGCTGTAGCCGATGTGCTTAGAAGAATCTCCGATGAATATGAGGATGTATTCACTGCCAGATACGGCGGAGACGAATTTGTTATCATTTACTTTAATAAGCAGAACAGTGAAATATGCGATATCATGGAATTGCTCAAGCATGAAATAAGCATGATTTCCATTCCGGACTCAAATCCGGACGGCAAGAGCTATATAACCTTATCCCAGGGCTGCCTCAACAAGGTTCCTAACCCTGCTAACCGTATCTGGGATTTCCTCGCATGGGCGGACAAGACCTTGTACGAAGTAAAGCGGAACGGCAAGGATAATTTTCATCTTAAGGATTCATTTAAGAACTAGAATACGAATATAAATATATAAGGAGACCGCACATGGCAGTCTCCTTATAATATTTTATCTGTTATTAGTATATCGCAATAATCCCATAACAGCAAGAAATAAGGACGATGGTCTATTCCATCGTCCTTATTTCTTCACCTAGTGCGGATAACAGGAGTTGAACCTGCACGGTCTCCCACTAGATCCTAAGTCTAGCGCGTCTGCCAATTCCGCCATATCCGCATATTGTATATGAAGGATAAGAAAACTTATCCGATGAAAAAAAATATCTCCGATTCATATAACGAATCCGAGAAAAACAAGTGAGCCATCCGGGACTCGAACCCGGGACAACTTGATTAAAAGTCAAGTGCTCTACCGCCTGAGCTAATGGCCCATATTATGCAT
>OGUO01001459.1_pt1 | contig 15708 bp, 11 predicted proteins | sample 1553641 | NCBI WGS metagenome assembly OGUO01 (sample SAMEA2579980, study PRJEB22360) | human gut metagenome | biome: human gut; feature: human-associated habitat; material: faeces | place: Denmark | collected 2008/2010 | reverse complement strand
TAATAATTATGATGGCTTTTGGCTACTTAATTATTGTGAGGAACATGATGTAAAAATAGAACTAATACTCGAACCTTATGATGTATCTACTGCTAATGGTGAAATGATTTTTGGAATGAATTTAGTATTTGGTCAAAGAGAAAGAAAAGAGATTGGTGCAAGAACTAAACGAGCTATGGAAGAAATGGCATTAGAACGTATTCATCCTAGCAAAGCACCTTATGGCTATATTAGAAATAAGGAAACTGGTCATTTAGAAGTAGAACCTATTGAAGCAAAAGTTGTAAAAGAAATATTTGAATTGTGCAAACAAGGTAATTCTACAAGAGGCATTGCTACTATTATGAAAGATAATAATGCGTATCTAAAACAAGGAAAATGGAAATCTGATAGGAGTTTATAAAATACTTACTAATTCTATTTATATTGGTATCCTTGAATATGGAAAGTACAAAAGAAAATCACAAGATATTTTAAGAGTTGAAAATTATTGTGAACCAATTATTGATGAAGTAACATGGAATGCTACTAGAAATGTTTTAGTAAAAAACAAACATTCTAACTATGGAGAATATATTCATTTGTTTTCTGGTTTAGTAAAATGCCCTATTTGTGGTGAGATAATGTCATCATCAGAATCTTTTAAATATCCTAACGGAAAGCAAAAAGTTTATTACCATTTAAGATGTAAAAATCATAATTGTAGTGGATTTGGACTTCATTATAATACTGAAAAAATAGAAACAAAATTAAAACAAGTATTAGAAGAATTAACACTATTTATGCTTTCTATGGATAATGAAATTATAACTTGTAATTCTACCAAAAGTGATGATGTAAAAGATATAGAAAAAGCAATCGAAAAATTAAAATTACAGGAAAAAAGATTAGTAGATTTATATTTAAGTTCTAATTTAGATGTTGAAACAATTAATCATAAAAATGATGTTATCAAAAAGGAAATTGATAAACTAAATCAAAAGAAAGTAAGACTTGATCCAGATAATAATTCTAAAGAATATACAATAGAACTTGTAAAAAAATTAGATTGTACTGAGAAAAATAACACTTTATTTTTTACTAATATTAAAAATATTGGATTTGCTTTTCTTTATGATTTGTTATCGAGAGAAGCTAAAAGAGATATGATTCATAGACTTATATCTATGATAGAAATTAAACGTGATAAAAACTACAATATTGAAATTAAAGATATAAAATTCACAGATGAATTTATAACTAAAAGCAGTAAAGAATACTTAAAATATCTTAATATTATTATGAATGACAATAATATTGGAATTAAATTTCATAAAGAAATTGATGAAAGTGAATTAAAAAATATGGAATCGAATTATGATATTTTATCAATTATGAAGATTAAAAACAAAGAATATTCTAATAAATTTTTAGAAGAATTTATTACTAAATCACAAGAACATTTATATATAGATGGCATTGTCAGTTGTCCATATACTGAAAAAAATGTTATTAAAGATATTTTAATATTAGTGCCAAAAAATGAATTAATTAACACTATTTAAAGAAGAAAGGAATGATAAAAAATGAAAGTTACTTATACAAGAAAAGGAGATTATTTACTACCAGATTTATATTTAGAAAAAGACGAAAATTATGGAAGGTTTGGAAGATATGGAATATTAAGATTACACTTTATTGCCCAAAACAAGCAAGCACTTTATGAAACATTATTGATGACAAATAAATTAACTCATCATCTTCTTTTAGTCAGTGATTCTTGTGAGAATTATTATGAAGAACTAATGGAAAATTATATTAAAAATGATGAAAGACTATCTGAAAAAAACAAAGAATTAAATCCATTAGAATGGACAAAATTAATAAACAACTATAAAAACACAGCAGAAGAAATTGTCTTAAATGAATATGTTTTTATATAAATAATCTTCAAAAAGAGGAAAAAATTATCATAATAATTTAATCCTCTTTTTTGTTTCTTTTGAATATGGGAATAAAATCTATGTCTAGCCAGCACTGAATTTGTACTCCCGCACAAATTCTTATATGGGAAATCCCCATACCCTTTAATGGAAATAAGATTATTAATTTATAAATAATTTCAATTATAAATTGTAATTTTTTAGTTAATATACTCTAATAGTGGTTTTAGGTATTCCTTATCAGTCCAATCACATTTTTCTCCTACTGCACTCATTAGTGCTTTCATCCAAGGTTCATAAGTTTTAGGATCTTTCTTTGCTATTGCCTTTTGTAACATTTTGCATAAAGTTCTATCCTTAAATGACATACTTTCTTCATCCCAAGCACCTCTACCATAGAATGTAGGAATATCTTTCAAATCTTCTTTAAGATTATGTGCTTTCACTTCATTAAATGCTTGTTCTTCAAATGGAGATGCACCAACACAAAGTATAGCTAATTTCTTGTTTTTTAGCACCTCATAATTTTTTCTTAAAAATGATAAACCTGCTATACCAGAAGCATAAATTCCACCACATAAAATTATTGTACTATATTTTTCAATATCTTTTATCTTTGCATTTGGTGTCTCAATACTATCAAATTTTGTTTCTTCAATTAACCAATCTACATACTTTTTTGTTGCACCATACTTTGATTGATAAATTATTATACCTTTTCCCATTTTTCCATCTCACTTTCAATTTACTAATCATAACAAAAAATTACTATTTAGCAATTAGAATTAGTTTCAACTTACTATATGCTCTAATTATACTATTTTCTTTTGTTATTTTCAATAATTTGCTTGAAAATTAATAATAATTTTTATATAATCTCAACTTAAACACTTTTTAGTGAGTAAAAATCCCCTATGCCTTTAAACATAAAGGATTGGGGATTTGATTGTGTTAACAAAAAGTGCGTACATTTTTTATTTTTTTGTTTGATTAAAAATTTTTTTATAATTTTTTATATTCATTACTTCAAAGTCAGTTCTAAAGCCGAATTTCTCATGTAGGTCATCTGTTAAATCTGTTCTAATATAGTTTGGCGAATATGAATCGTGATTTTCTTGCTTGATATCCATATTCCTTAGAGTTTCAATAATTTCTGGTGCTGTATATTTTTCATCTAGTTTTTTCTCTAAATATCTATATACAATCAAGGAAAGAAAGCAAGTAATAAAATGAGCTTTTATCATTTCATCTTTTGAATGATACACAGGTCTTGACTTGAAGTCGCTTTTCATTATTCTAAAACTTTCTTCTATTTCCCAACGTCTATGATTTATTGCTATTATATCTTCTACACTATCCTCTAAATTAGTGCATACAGCATATAATCCATCATATTTCGCTTCTTCATTGATAACACTTTGATCAATATCATAAATAGATTTTGCTGCTATTTCTCCATCATTTGTAATGTTAGTTGTTTTTATAAATCTTTTAGGGTCATTTTGTTTAGCTTTGCTTAGTTTTTGTGGATTGTGTTCTATAATTTTTTTTGCTCTATTTATTTGATTATTTCTAATATTCTTTTGATATTCTTGATACTTTACCGAGTATGTAACGATTAATCTTTGTTCAAGTCCATCTTCTTTAATCCATCTTTCTTTATAGAAAATTTTATCTTTATATTGTTCAATTAATTTTTGATCTGTTCTTAATTTCGAAATATTATAGCTTTTTTTACTTCCGTTTAAATGCCAGCCAGTACTTAAATCTAGGGCTTCTTCTTTTAGATGCTTCTTTAATTTCTTTATTGATTGTGTGGTTACAAATTTTCTATTGTTAGTATTATTAAATTTTCTATTAGCTGTGGAAGCAAGCCCTGCATCTGTACATACAACAAATTTTGATGTATTAAAATCTTTAATAATTTTTTCCTCAAGTGGGGTTAAAGTTATTTGTTCGTTAGTATTACCAGGAGTAATATCAAAAGCTAAAGGTATTCCATTTCCATCTATAAATAATCCCATTTGAACAATTGGATTTGGTCTATTTTCTTTTGACTTACCATATTGTCTAAGCCCTGATTCTTCTTCAATTTCAAAATAATAATTAGTACAATCATAGTATAAAACCTTATTATTTCTTTCCATATATTTACAGCTATTTTTATACAGCTCAGACTGTATAAAATCCATATTTTCACAAATGATTGGTAAAGCTCGTTCAATATGTTGATAATCAAAATTGGGCTGTTCTAGAAATTTTTTTGATAATTCTAAAGTTTTTAACTTTGAAGCAGGAAAAATAATTCTAGAATAAATTAGATTGGCTAAGATATTATTTAAATCAAATTTAAATTGATACTTATCAGATATTTGTTGACATATATCATCTAATCTTAATTTATAGTATATATCCTGCAAGAATAAATACCCAATGTTAAAGCATTTTTCAATGTTCTTTTCAATAATTCTATTTGGATTTTTTTGAATAATTACAGGTAACGTTTCAGCTTTATTTTTTTTGTTTAAATCTTTAACATAATTATTCAACCATTCCATAGGTTCCATATCCCCAGCGCGTTGCTTAAGCTTTTCTAAATTACCAATGTTTTCATAAACGCACGTTGTTCTTTTTCCATTTTTAGTTATATCTTTAATAATAGCATACTGAACAGTATTCTTTGTTTTTGTAGTTCTAATTCTCATTTCATCCTCCGCAATTTTTTTATGGTTTTATTATACACTATACGAAGAATGTACGCAAGAGAAAAAGAAAAATTTGACAAAAAAAATAACCATTTTCAATGGTTGGCTCGAATTTAGATATTAAAAAGTGTTTAAGTTCCGAAATTGGTACTTCTACATGTTTCATAATGTATACAGTGTCTAATTTCATAGCTACTCTTTTATTTTCCTTTTGAATAGATTCATTTAAGTTAGATTGTAAACTTTTAGCAAGTTTTGTGCTTTGCTCATTTCCATCTTTGTAAAAACATTGCCATCCCCAATATTGATTTTGTGGAATTTTGTTTAAATGTATTGAAACAAATATATCTGCACTATTTTCGTTTCCTATTTTTACTCTATTGTGAATATCTGATATTTTTTTCTCTTTTAATGTTTTACTATCTAAGTCATAAATTGCATTTTCGTCACTTCTTGTTAATATTACTGTTGCACCACTTTGTTCTAATAGATTCTGAACTTTTAATGCAATCTTTAAATTTGTTTGTGCTTCTGTTGTTCCATTACTACTTTGTGCTCCTTCATCTGGTATACCATGACCTGCATCTAGTACTATAACTTTATTTGAAACAGGCAGTGCTACAGTAGGAACTGTACTATTGTTATTGTCTATTCTTACAGTTTGAAATACAAAAACAAATAAAGAAACCAGTACCATTGAAGTAATTAATAATAATCTTTTTTTACTAAGTACAATCATAAAAAATCCCCCATATGTATTTTTATATAAAATATATGAGAAGAACTGTTTTTTAGAACTGTTTTTTAAAATATTACAAATATTACAGAAATGTAAAGAAATTGTAATAAAACGTCACCAAATGTAGTTCCGTAAAGAGTTTTGAAAATTTAACTAAAAACAGAATTTAAGAGGTATTGCATCGTTTTTTTAGGTAAAGTAAGATATTATTAGATAATTTATTTTTGAAAAGGAGAAAAATAATATGAAAGGTGAAAAAATATTTAAACAAGTGGCTAGCATAATTACAATAGTACTACTTTTGCAGTATGTAAGCATACTTGCACCACTTATGCAAGTAAGAGCAGAATCAGCAACAGTTGATGGAATTGCATGGACTTATGAAACTGATTCAAATGGTAATGCAGTAAATGTAAAACCAAGTGATATTAATTCAATAACTGGAGATGTAACTATACCAAGTGAATTAGACGGACATAGTGTAATAAATATGGGCGATTATGCATTTCAAAATTGTAGTGGTTTAACGGGAATAACCATGCCAAGTAGCATAACAAGTATAGCTTATGGATTGTTTCGTGGATGTAGTGCCTTAAAGAATATAACAATACAAGGACAAATAACAATTATAGGAGGGTCAGCATTTTATGAGTGTAGTAGCCTAACAGGAATAACCATACCAAGTAGTGTAACAAGTATAGGAGAATCAGCATTTTATAATTGTAGTAGTCTAACTAACATAACTATCCCAAATAAAGTAACAGGAATAGGAATGAATACTTTTTGTGGATGTAGTAAATTAGCTAACGTAATAATAGGAGATGGAGTAACATATATAAGTAATTGGGCATTTATAGATTGTAGTGAGTTAAAAAGCATTAATTTGCCTAAAAGTCTAGAAAGCATATCAACATCTGCATTTGCAGGGTGTAAAAATCTAACAAACATAGAAATACCAGAAAATGTGGAAAGTATAGGAAACTACGTTTTTTCAGGATGCAGTAGTTTGTCAAATGTTGAAATACCAAACAGTGTGACAAGCATAGGAGATTATGCCTTCTCAGAATGCAGTAACTTATCAAGCATTAAAATACCAAATAGTGTGACAAGTATAGGAGAAAAAGCATTCAATGAGTGCAAAAACCTACTATTTATATGTGAAAAAGATTCTTATGCATATGAATATGCAAAAGAAAACAATATAATTGTTGAGGCTCCAACTATTATATTTGATGATATTAATTTATATAGTAAGATAAAAGAAATATGTAATAAGAATGGTCAATTAAAAAGTTTTGATGATGAGGAAAAGAAAGTAGTAATTATAAAAAAGGATGAAATAAATGAATTAGATTTATCAAATTCTAACATTAATGATCTAACAGGAATAGAAAACTTTACAGAGTTGGAAAGCTTGAATATTAGCAATAATAATATAAAAAATATAAGCAGTCTTGAGGGGCTAGCTTCGTTAAAAAGCTTAAATCTGGATAATAATAAAATAGATGATATAAGAATTTTGGATAATAAAGAATTTACTTATTTATCAATTAAAAATCAAAAAATTGAAATATCAACATCAGAGAGTAAAAATGAATTACCTGATATAATAAAAAAAGCAACACAAGAAAAATATTCTAATGGTGAGATAGTTTCATATAACACTAATAATTGTAGCATTGTTGATAATAATATAGTTCTTAAAAATGAATTTAATACTAATGAAACAGCAACAATAGTTGTAAACAATGGAGTTATGGCAGGAACCACCTGTACAATAACAATGAAAGCTACAGAGGCTATTAGAAAAAATGGTAAAATATATATTTTAGCTAATAATTCATATTATTCTTTAACAGGAGATAATTATAAGCGATATATTGAGCCACTTGAAAATACAGACGCAAAAGAAATATACGTAAGAATTGGTGACGGCGCTCCTGAAAAAATCAGCATAGTAGATGCCGGCAAAGAATACGATATGTATGATACTAATATAAATAATGAAGATGCAATGTCAATGCATAGATGGTTTATAGAAAGAAAAAATGGAAAAGCAACACTAAAGTATAGTGAATTAAAAAGTAATCTAACACATTATAAAAATGATAACATTTATTATTCATATGATAGAAATACATGGATTTACTTAACACAAGATTTGCAAATAAACGATATAAATGCAAGTAAAGTATATATTAAAGTAAGCTATAAAGAATATGGTAAAGAGTCAGAAACAATTACAGAATATAATATAGTTGATAATGATAAGATATATGAAACAACAAGTATATATAATGAAGACGGAAATAGTTTTATATTTGGTAATAATAAAATGTTTTACGAAAAGGATAATGGAACTAAAAGGTTTGTTATAAATAATCCATACAGTATTGAAAAATTTTCTAAAGATGAAGTTTTAGATGTAACAACTTTTTCAGGAAATGTATTTGTTTTAAAAAGTGATAAAAAAGTATATAAGATTATAAACAAATATGATAATGTACAAGCAATAAATAGTTCGGATAATTTCGTTCAAATTGAAGGTGTATATGCTTTAGATAATGAAAACAATATATGGAAATGTGAATACAATGGAAATATAGATAATGAATATGAATACAAAAAATGTAACTATAATATTGAAAGAAAAATTAAAGATATATCATATACATATTTAAATAATAAACTATGTCCAGTTGTTTTATATGTTGACGGACAAGCAGAGATATTACAAGATGAAAATTCGAAAAAAACAATAGGAAATGGAATTATTAATATTTCACGTGCAAATGCTTGCATATATTTAACAAGTTTATATAGTGTAATTGAAGTAACACCAGAAGGTACAAAAAACATAAATTTATCATCAATATTACAAGAGAATGAAATAATAATAAAGATAAACTCTAATGGATATATTTTAACTAATAAAGGAAACATATATAAACCAAATATAACTAAAGTTAGAAATGTAATTTCAATTAATTCTTATCAAGAAAAACCAATAAAAACCAACATTAGAAAAATGGGAGATTATACATATCAAGATAAATCTGGAAAAACTTACTATTTAAATGTAATTACAAGTGAAGGTAAATATAAAGAAACTTCGGTTGAAGTTGAAAAGAAGATAGAAGATATTTCTATAACAAAAGATGAAAGTACATTAAAAGATAATAAAGTTGCCATAAATATAACGATTCCAGAGGGAAAATATACAATTAAATTACCAAATAATGAAACAACAAATAAAAGCAGTAAATACGAAGTTAGTGAAAATGGAGTATATAAATTTGAATTTACAGATAAAACTGGTTATACGGTAATTAGAACAGTACATGTAACTAATATTCAAAATAGAAAAGAAACTAAAATACCAGAAGTTACAGTGGTAAATGGTAAAGTGAAATTAGAAAGTAATGAAAAAATAGAATATTCACAAGATAACCAAAATTGGAGTGAATATAAAGGAGAATTTACATATACAGCACCAATTTATGCAAAAGTAGTAAGTGATAAATACGAGTGTAGTATAATAAAAATTACAATTGAAGGTGCAAAGCTTTCTGTAGAGAATACAGAATCAAGGGAAATAAGGGAGTATATATTAACAAATGGAATAGGAGCTACATCACAAGACATATTCGAGAAAAATAAAAAAGTAATTAATTTTGCATTAGAAGTGGCAGAAAAAACAACACCTGGTGCAGAAAATAAAAAGAAAAACTTATTTGATTATATATCTGAGATAGCAAGTGATATTATATATAGTGCTTCAAATAAAGACAAATATTCTGCAGAATGTACATTTGCATTTTTAGATGAAGTTACTGAGGGCATTACATATAACTTTTCTAGAATAGATGGACAATATGCTGGATGTTATTTTGACGATGATGTAAGTGAAGTTACATATAAGAATTATAACAATGATACAGTTAGCATTAAGGATGATAGTCAAACAATAAATAATATCTCTAATAATTCTTCTAATATTGATTATGGAATATTAGTTGATGCAATTGATATAGTTGAAAAAGATACTTTAAGCCAATTATCTAATTATGAAATTATAGACGAATATACAGAAAGCCAAAGAGCTAAAAAAGCTACAGAGATATCAGGTAAGGAGTATGTTGCTATAAAAACTAAAAAATACGCATATATTGATAATTTAGGAAATTTAGTAAGCAATATTGAGATAGTTAATGAAGCCAAAGAAAGAATTGGAAAAAATGAAAATTATACTAAAATAATTGGAGATGGTTCAACATTTTATATTCTTACACAAACAGGAAATGTATACATAATTTCAGATGCTGATAATGACTATTTTTCATATTTAAAAAATGAGTATGGATTATGGAGAGGTCTTGACTACGCATTCGAAGATTATATTGAGAAAAAGGGTTCAAGTCTTGGGTTATATCAAAATTATCCAGAGTTAAGAACTATAAAAGAAAGCGTTATTTGTAAATTAAAATTGAATAACATTATAGATATTTATGATTCTTGCACAGCATTAACAAGTGATGGAAAAATGGTTTCACTAAAGACTGATAATGAAGAGGATGATTCAGTAATACAAGAATTACAGAAACAAACAGATAAGTACCTTATTACTTCACATTTAGGATTAAAAAATGGAAAACTATATAATTTTGAGAATGTTCGTGAAGGCTATGAAGCATTAGTAGGTAAAATTGTAAAATCAGATACTCCACAATATACAGTATATAACGAAAAAAATAAAACTATAAAAATTAGTACACAAAAAGATGATAAGGGAAATGTAATACCACCAACATTATCAGATGGTGAAATTTATGTAACAGTTGAAGAAACTGATATCCAGTCACCTGAATTTGTGGATATTGCAGAATACAGATCAACATATATGAATGATTTAGATTTTCTTGAAAATCAATATAAAACCAGTATGGCATATGCAATAACAAAAGACGGAGATGTTTGGACATATATTGATGGACATATAATTAATACAGGTATAAATCTTGACTACTTTGGACCAACCTCAAATTATAGTTTAAGTAATACAGAAGTAACAAAAGATAACATAGATTTAAATATTTCGGCAAATACAACAAATAATACTATATCTGCAGTTATAAAGAGGGGAACAGAAACAATTGCACAATTAAATAAAGAAGATTTTAAAAATAACAAAGTAGAAATATCTAAAAACGGAAATTATGAAATCGAAGTAATAGACGGAAAAGGAAGGACTTATACAAGTATAGCAAAAGTTGAAAACATCGATAAATTAGCACCATATACACCAGTAATACAAAAATCAACTTCACAGATAATCTTTAAAGACGATAGAGAAGCAACACAGGATTATGCAAAGTCTGGAATTAGAGAAAGATTAATTTCATATGATGGAGTGAATTGGACTAAAGTAGATGGACAAACATATTCAATTGCAACTTCAAATAATAAAGGTACAATATATGCAAAAACTATTGATAATGCAGGAAATGAAAGTGAAATAGCAAAAGCTAATTTTACACAATCACAGATAACAGTAAAATATGAAGATGTAAATGGAAAAACATTAAAAGAAGAAAAAATTATAACAGGATATGTGGATGAAGAATATAAACTTGAAAGAGAAGAAATAGAGGATTATAATTTTGTTGAAGTTAAGGGAAGCGAAACTGGTAAATTTACTGAAGAAAACCAAACAGTTATATTTGTATATGAAAAACAAAAAGGAAAAGTAATAGTAAAATATCAGGATGAAGAAGGAAATAGCATAAAAGAGGACGTTATATTTACTGATGAAGTTGGAGTAGAATATAGCGTAAACGAAGAAACAATAGATGGATATGAATATATAGAAGTAGTAGGAAATAAAGAAGGTAAATATACAAAAGAAGATCAAGAAGTTATATTCAAATACAAAAAAATTCAAGAAGAAAAACCAATAATTCCACAAACAGGACAATTTAAAATTATTTATCTAATACTAGGAATTATTATAATACTAAGTATTGGAAGCCTAATTTGTATTGATATCTTAAAAAATAAAAAATTATAATATAAAAAACATGGTGTTTAAAAAGACATCATGTTTTTTTACTAAAAATATTGAAAAAAAATTTAAAATGTGTCATATTATAATTGATATTTTATTTACAAAGGAGAAAAAAGATGGCAGAAAGAACAAACGAAAAGTTTAATATAAAGAACATACTGGGAATTATGTGGGGCTTATTAATTTTAATAGGTACAGTTTTCTTTATTTTAGAAAAGACAAGATATTTATTTGTAATCGACTCAGATATACTATGGCATATAAAAACTGGAGATTGGATATTAGCAAATGGATATGTTCCTAAAGTGGACGTGTTTTCGTGGCATGAAGGGCTTAATTGGATTCCGCATGAATGGCTGTATGATGTTTTTTTAAGTATATTATATAATAATGGTGGACTAAGAGCAATTATGATTTTATCATGTGTGATATTAGTTGCTAGAATTGGATTTGTTACAATATATAATGTAGTTATAAAAAAAGAAAATATACAAGGCTATTCTGTTTTTGTAGCTGTTCTATTAATATCAATTGGATATACCTGGGCTGTTGGAAGACCACTTGAACTTACCATGATAATTATTCTTGCAAACTTGATTACATTTATAAAAAATAGAAAAAAAATGACATATTATCTTGTGTTTGCAATTTCATGTATATTAATGGCAAACTTGCATGGTGGAGCTATCTGGATTATATTTGCACCAATAATTATAATGCTTCTTGTTGACATTGCATATTGGTGGAAAGATAGAAAAACAGAAGAAAAAATTAAGCATAAAGATGCGGCTTTTACTAAACTTAAAGCCATAGTTATAGGATTAATAGCAAGTTTAATAAATCCACGTGGAATAGAAGTATATAACTATTTTATAAAAATGATATTTACAGGTGCAAGTCGAGCTACTAATACTATAGCTGAATGGCAGCCAATAACTTTCATTAGTACAATTGCAGGATTAGTATTTTTGATTATATTTGTATCTTTTGCATTTAATAAAAAGATACGCCAATTGGATAAAGAATCAATGTATAAGCTTCTAATAATATGCTTCTGGGGAGTTGGAATGCTTAGATATTGTAGATTAACCCCAATATTCTTATTTACTGTTTTATTATGGGGATATGAATTTGTTAAAGAATTTGTTATATATATCGTAGATAGCTTTAAATTAAATAAAGTCTTTAATATTATTAAAGTGTTAGTAGATATTTCAGGAATTATTTTCATGATTCTAACAATGGTTATGGGAATAAAATGGTTTAGTTATTATTTTACAAATGATGAAAAAACACTTTTAAAGGATGGGTTTCCATATAAGAGTATAGAATATTTAAAAGAACATAATGTAAAAACCAAAATATATAATGACGATTGGGGTAGCTGGATGTTGTTTAATGATATTCCAACATTTATGGATGGTAGATGTGATCCATTTGTAGAAGAATTTAGCCCTGGAAATGATCAGTTTGTAGAAGCTGCAAATATTGATAGTTTAGATGATTATTTAGCAATCTTCAAGAAATATGATATTGAATATGCATTTTTAAAGTATGATAAAGATACGAAAATATTATTAGAAAGTACAGGAGAATGGGAAACAGTAGTAATAGAAAAAAGAGCAATGCTATTAAAAAGGAAAGACGTATAAAACAACAAATTAAAAGATCTAACTTAAACAATTTTATATTGTACTTTATATAAGTTTTATAATATTAACTAGACTATATAAGTCTGACAGGCTAATTTCATCAAATATTACAATTATATAACATTTGATGAAATTAGCCTGTCAATTTTGTATGAAATCTTGTAATTTTATATATAAATGTGTTATAGTATAAATTATGAAAAACGTATGTGGAGGGATATCATGAATAGAGGAAGAAGATATGAAGCAGGCGGAGAGTTAAATATAAAAAAGGTAATAGCTGTAATTATTGCAATTGCAGTAATCATTATGGTTATTGTAGGACTTTCTAAGATTTTAAATACAAAGCCAAAAGATAATGAGAAAATAATTTCAATAGACTATTTTTCAGTATATACAAATGGAAAATGGGGAGTTATTAATTCAAAAGGAGAAACTATTGTTGAACCAACCTATGAAGAAATGATTCAAATTCCAAATAAATCAAAAGCAGTGTTTATTTGCACATATGATGTTGACTATAACACAGGTAAATATAAAACAAAAGCATTAAATGAAAAAGGACAAATTTTTTCACAATATGAATTAGTAGAACCAATTTATAATGTTGATGAGAATAATAATTTATCAACAGAAGATAGCATATTAAAGGTATGCAATAATGGAAAATATGGTATTATAGATTTTAACGGAAAAGAAATTGCTTCATGTCAATATGACGAAATTTATGCATTAGACGGTGTAAAAAATAGCATTATTACAGTTAAAGATAATAAAAAAGGTCTAATAGATACTAAAGGAAATGTTATTATAGAAAATGACTATAAGAATATAGAAAATTTAACTTCTAAATACGAGAATGGATATATTGTTCAAAATACAGAAAATAAATATGGTGTAATTAATTATAATAAAAAAGTAGCATTAGAATGTAAATATGATGAGATTAAAAAAGTATATGGAGATAATTCATATGTTGTAAAAGAAAATTCTAAATTAAAAATTATAGATACTACGGGAAATGTTTACTTAGAAAATAAATATTCAGATATACTTGCAATAAATGATGGTAATGCAATAGTAAAAAAAGATAATAAATTTGGAGTTGTTTCAAAAACAGGAGATGAAAAAGTACCAGTAGAATATCAAGAACTATCTTATTTATACTCAAATAATTATATAGCTAAAAAGGATGGTAAATATGGAGTAATAAATATAGACGACAATGTACTATTAGATTTCCAATACACAAGTTTATTCTATAGAGATACTGCAGATTTCTTAGAGGGCAATAAAGGTCAGGCAGAATCTGATATTATTAGCCATACATTCCAAGTGAAGCTAACAGGAACAGTTTCAGAAGTTAATGTTGACAAAGGATATATTAAAGTAAGACAAAATAATGAAAATAAATATTATACATTAAAATTTGAAGAAAAGAAACAACAAGATATTTTAAAATCTAATACTTTATTCTTACAAAAAAAGGATGAAAAGTATGGATTTGTAGATAAAAACGGAGTTCCAGTAGTAAATTATATTTATGATGATGCAACAGAGCAAGATGAATATGGATATGCATGTGTAAAAAAGGACGGAAAATGGGGAGCGATAGATCAAAAAGGAAAAGTTGTTGTAGAACCAAAATATTCTTTAGAAAACAATACAATTATAAAGTTCATCGGTAAATGGCATCTTGCAGAGGATTTAAATGCTAATTATTATACTGATGCTGAATAAAATGGAGACTGGTAATGGAAGTAAAAACAGGAATTGATATTATCGAAGTTGGAAGAATAAAAAATGCAATTGAAAGCTCAAATGGCAAGTTTTTAGAAAAAGTATATACACGGAAATGAAATTATTTATTGCAATTCAAAAGGAAAAAATTGTTATGAACATTTTGCAGCTAGATTTGCAGCAAAAGAGGCAATAATTAAAGCATTATCAGATTTACTAAAAAATAAATATGAATTGGATTGGAAGGATATCGAAATAATAAATAGTAAAGATGGGAAGCCTAAATTAATACTTCATAGAGAAATAAAAAATATAGCAAGTATTGACATTAGTTTATCTCATTTAAAGGAATATGCAGTTGCAAACGCTATGATTTTAGTAGAAAATGACCCATCTTAAAATGGGTCATTTTTTTAAGAAGAAAGGAGAAAAAAATGGAGTTTTTTGATTCACATGCACATTATGATGACGAAAAATTTGATGAAGATAGAAAAGAAGTTATAAGTAAAATTTATGAAGAAGGAGTTACAAGAGTAATATCAGCAGGTTATAGTATTGAATCATCTAAAAAAGCTATACAGCTTGCAAAGAAAAATGAATTTATATATGCCACATGCGGAGTTTCACCAAATGATATTCCATCTTCAGCAAGCGAATGGAAAAATCAATATAAAATGTTAGAGAAACTTATAAAAAATGACAAAGTTGTTGCCGTTAAGCGCGTATCCAAGACTGTTAAAGGTGGACGTACCATGAGATTTTCCGCTCTGGTAGTAGTAGGCGACGGCAATGGCCATGTAGGCGCAGGCCTTGGTAAGGCAGGCGAGGTTCCGGAGGCTATCCGTAAGGGAAAAGAAGCAGCCATCAAGAAACTTGTTGAAATTCC
>OGUO01001447.1_pt1 | contig 15767 bp, 10 predicted proteins | sample 1553641 | NCBI WGS metagenome assembly OGUO01 (sample SAMEA2579980, study PRJEB22360) | human gut metagenome | biome: human gut; feature: human-associated habitat; material: faeces | place: Denmark | collected 2008/2010 | reverse complement strand
ACGTGCTTGAACATCTTGTCGGTGATCGGACGGTGGCTGCCGGTAAAGGATGGGTCCGTTATAATGTCCCGTTCCTCATACGCGGGTCAGATTCCCCCGTCATGTGTCTCGGCATTGCCGCTTCCGTCCCCCTGTCGTTGTCCGCCCCTCAATTGGAGGCCGGAAGGAACGTGACCCCCTATCAGGCGACCGATGAAGCCTTGTCCTACACGGACGATTACGGTGCCTGGTTCAATAAGGGAGGTATCGGGGGTACCATACAGAATCCCCTGTTGCGGCTGAACGAAGACGGCTCGATCGTTTCACGGGACGGTTCTTTCGTCATCCATCCGGACGGGACGGGCCATTTCGCCTCGGGACGGTTCAAGTGGGGCAAGGATACCATCGAACTGCGCGATGTGACCATCCGCTGGGAAGACCTCGATGAGGAGGCGCAGGAACTGCTCAAGCCCCGTTCCGTCTCCCTGACAGGCGGCACGGCGTTCCATTTCAAGGACGAGCTTTCAGGCGCATGCGAGCCGGAGAATATCCCGCTTGTGGCGACCGAATACAATTTCGAGCCGGAAAGTCGGCAGTGGGAATACCTTGCCGTTGACGGCATATGGAAAGATGCCGGATGCAATGCCGCCGTATTTGAAATGACACCCCCGTTTCATGGCTGGGAAGGGCGCGACGTGCTGACCCTCCGCTACACGGCAACATACCGTAATGAAAAAATCAGTGCGACCCATACCTTTTTCAAACTTTACGACGGATCTCCCTCCTATACTGTTTATGTGGAGTCTGAAAACGGCACGACATTCCGCAACGGAATCGTCTCGACGGTACTCCGTGCCAGGGTGTACAGGGGCGGTGAAGAGATTACATCGCTCATTCCCGACGGCAATTTCCGCTGGATACGGACGAGCCGCGATACGGAGAGTGACAGGATATGGAACGCCGCACCGCGTTACGGCAGGGAGATAGAGATAACCGGCGGGGACGTGTGGCGCAAGGCCGTTTTCGATTGCGAAGTGGAAATAACAAATAACCGATAATCTATTATGGCAGTAAAAGTAGCCCGCGGGCAGGTCACCATCATCGACCAGAACGACGCGGTATCGTTGCAGGCATTCATCGGCTCCTCGCAGCCCCTGACACAGGTGTACAACAGAGACAACAATGCCTATGCCCCTTCGTGGGCGGCTTCTCCCTATCTGGTACTTACCCCTTCGCTCTTCGTCAGCGGTCAGGCGGCGACCGACCAGATCACCTCGGTAGGCAATGCCGCGACGCTTACGGCAGGCGTGAAGAGCGGCTCGGCCAAGTGGTACAAGAACGGTACGGCGATCGTCTCCGGACAGGACAGCTGCACCATCGGCGCGGCATCGGCCAAGTATGCCCTTACCGTCAAAGCCAACCACATGACCGTTTCCGCTCCGCAAGTGCGTTATACTTTCGAGGCGGTTTACATCGACGCCAACGGGCTGGAGATTCCGTTCCGGGCGGAGATTCAGTTCACGCAGCACCTGAACGCCGGAGCGATGATCGCCGCCGTGGCGTATGCACCCGACGGCATCGTATTCAAGAACGACGAGGTGGCGACGCTCAGGGCGCATTGCGACCTGTGGCGCGGAGCCTCTATCGACACGACGAACGTCACCTACGCGTGGGGCATCAAGGATTCGGCGGTATTCGCGGGCACGACACTGACAGCTGCCGCGGCAGCCGGAGCCACGACCATAACGGTCGCTTCGGTAATGAACATGGAGGCGGGAGGCAGGATAACCATAGGATCGGCACAGTACACCATTTCGGCAGTCAACGCCTCCACGAAGGTCGTGACGCTGACCTCCGCACTGAGTGCCGCAGCCGCATCGGGAGCCGCCGTTTCGTGTCCCTACTACAACTCCATGCTGGGTGCCGGCTGGGCATGCCTTACCTCGACCAATCCTCGGGGCGTGACGGCAGGCTGGACGACAAACGAAATCACGATTACGGCAGATGCCGTTCTCAACTTCGAGACCTTCAAGTGCGCCATCAAGGATACGGACACCTCGGCGGGCAACGCCTCGGCGAACAAGGTCGTCTGCGACATCATCTCCTTCACGGATATGTCCGACCCCATCACGGTTGATCTGGTCAGCCAGAAGGGGTTCACCATCAAGAACAACGGCAATGACGTGGATGCCAAAGCCGTGTTATACAGGGGCGGTGAGGAAATCGACACGGGCGGGACAGCTTATACCTATACATGGAAACTGTGGAACTCTGCCGGGACTTCCGTCGTGAAGACCTACACGGGAAAATCCATCACGGTCTCGAAAGCCGATGTGACGGGGAAAGGCGTGCTGATGTGCGAGGTATCGAAATAAACGACATGTCTTACAACGAATACGAGGGTGCCAAATACTTTTTGGGACACCCTCATTGCGTCTGACGTGTTTCCCGACAGGAAAGTCAGTCTCTTGGCATGGATTTCACGATCCCGCTCACGGGGTCGAATTGTACGGCGGCATTGTTGAACAGCCGCTCGATATGCCCGCTGCGGATCATTTCGGAGGTCGGCAGACAGTGAAGGACGGGCGTATCGATAAGGGCTATTCTGTCACTCAGCGAGAGGGCTATATCCAGTTCGTGAGTGGAGAACAGAATGCATTTGCCCTCAGCATGCGCTAACCGTGCGAGCAGGGAACACAATTCGTAACGGTTGGGCATGTCAAGAAACGAGGTCGGCTCGTCCAACAGGATGACGGGCGTTTCCTGAGCCAGAGCACGGGCTATCATAATGCGCTGGCATTCACCGTCCGACATCTTATCCATCGTGCGGCCGGCATACGCCTCCATTCCGACCGAAGAGAGCGACCGCATGACGATTTCCCTATCTTGAGGCTGCATGCGGCCGATCCAGTTGGTGTAAGGGGCGCGGCCGATAGCCACGACATCCTCGCACCGCAGGTTGGCGATGCGTGTGCGCTCGGTCGTGACAAATGCCAGTTGCCTTGCCTTCTCCGGAGTTCTCATGTTTGCGATACAATGTCCGTCGAGCAGGATTTTACCGCAATAATTATGATTCAGTCCGGCTATGGCACGGAGAAGTGTAGATTTCCCCGTGCCGTTCCTGCCAATAAGGGCAGTCAGCTGTCCTCTTTTGAAAGAGGCATCGACCTTATCGAGAAGCCTCTTCTCTGCGTAGCCTATGGAAAAATCGCACAGTTCTATCATACCGTCATCGATTTATTGCGTAAAACCACCCATACGACTATCGGGATTCCCAGCAGTGCGGTAATGGCATTTACGGGCAAAGTGAACATTTTGGAAACGATATCGCAAAGAAGCAATACCGCCGCCCCCGAGAGAAGGGTTCCCGGCAGGAGCACGCGGTGGTCGGCCTCGCGGAAGAGCATCCGCGCGACGTGAGGCATGGCAAGACCGATGAAGCCGATCGGGCCGCAGAAAGCCGTTACCGTGCCGGCCAGCAGCGTCGTCGAGAGAAACAGCAGACCGCGCGAACGGCGGATATTCAGTCCCATCGTTACGGCATATTCCTCGCCGAAGAGCAGGAGGTTGAGCGGTTTGATCGTCCATACGGCCAGCAGCAACCCGACGATGACCGACGGAAGGAGGATGGCGAGCTGCGGCACCGTCACGTCGCCGAGCGACCCCATCGTCCAGATGACGAACGCCTTTAACGCCTCCTCTTTGCTCAGATATTGCAATATCTGCACGACAGCGCTCACGCCTGACGAGAACATCATACCCAAAATCAATATCACCATAATGTCCTTTATGCGGTGTCCGACGGCAGCGATTACGAGCGGCACGACGGCCGCACCCAGCCAAGCCGCTCCGGCGATGCCTATCGACGAGCCGACGCCTGCCAGCACCACGAGCGCCACGCCGAGGCTTGCACCCGAGCTGATGCCCAGCACGTAGGGGCCGGCCAGCGGATTGCGGAACAATGTCTGCATCTGCAAGCCGCTGACCGATAGCGCCGCCCCGGCCAGCAGAGCCACAACCGCCTTTATCAGCCGTATGTTCAGTACGATTTTCGCCGTAGTCCGCGGGCAGTCGCCGCCCGTCAGGGCCGCCCATACGTCGCCGACGGGAATGCGAACCGCGCCCACAGCCAAATCCAACAGGAAGAGGCCGACCGTAAGCACGGACAACGCGGTGAACAGGATGACGGGGCGTGAACGCATCTATTTCAGTTGTTTGTAGTATACGAAATCTTCTTCGACCAACTCGGGGTGGAATATCTTCACGAGGTCGCGCAGAAGAAGGTCGGGATTCACGACGGCCGATTCGTAGTAGTCGTTGCCTCCGGCGGCATTGGTGCGGGCGTTGTTGTTATAGACATAGCCGTTTCGGACGCAGCGGGTATCGGCGAACTTCGGGCAGGCGGCTTTCAGTTCGTCGAGTGTGTTCGCCATGCCGACGTTCAGCCACATATCGGCCTCCGAAGCGAGCAGGTATGCCTCCTCCAAGTCGATAGGCGTCGAAGAGTTGCCCGTGTTCTTCTTGTAGATGTAGTCGCCTCCGGCGTCGGTAATCAGCCGCACGGCATAGTTTTCCGTCGAGGGCATGAACCACGAATCGCCGTAGGGCGTATTGAGCATGACCGACGGGGCATCGAGAACGGCACCGGACACTTTCTGTTTCAGCGCATTGTATCGGATCGGAATATCCGCGAATACCTTTTCGCCCTTCGCGCGTTTCCCGACGACCTCCGAAAGCGCCACCAGCCATTCGGCTTTGCCCAGCGGAGATTCTTCGAGATAATCGCCGACATACATGAACGGGATGCCGAGCTCCTTGAGTTTGCTCTCCATCGCACTGGCCCCGTTCACGCCGAAAAGCAGCACAAGGTCAGGGTCGAGCGACAACAGAAGTTCATAATTGATATTTCCCTCGTAACCCACGTCGCCGATGCTGTCGCGGCGTGCCTGAATGTCGGGATTGGAGATATAGTCGAGTCCCGAAACGCCGACCACACGTGCCGTCTCGCCGATGGCGTCGAGCATGGCGATATGGGTCGAGGACATCGCCACGATGCGCTGCGCATCCCCTTCGAGGACCTGCCCGTCGAAACCCTCGGGAACGGGTTCCCCGTTACGGGAGATGAACAACCGGGTGGTGACGCTATCCGCGCCCTGCCACGGATTCATGACGGAAACCAGCACGCTCTGTCTGCCGTCTGCTCTTTCAATCTTGAATCCCGAGGCATATTCGGGAGCGTAAAGCTGTTTGTTGAAATCGGCAAGTTGGGAACTCTTGCCACGACAGCCTGCAAATGCCAGCGCAAGCAGCACCATCAGGCTCAAATTCTTTAATACTTTCATATCATTACCTTATTTACGTTTACATTATTTTCTGCTTTTCCCGAATTTCGGGGTGATGCCGATGAAGAACTCGAAGTTGATGCCGGGCATAGGACGCGACAGCACCGAGAGATAGTCCTCGTTGAACAGGTTATTGACGGCAAGTTTCAACTGTACATCCAGCGGTTTGAACGACAGCATTTTCTCCAGTGAGATATTGCTCATGAAATACCGGGGCAGGTGGCCTGTCAGCGTGTAATCGTTGCTCGACATGGTGAAACGTTCCGAGTAGTAAGCCCACTTGTAGAGGAACGCCCACGTCCGCCATGACAGCCGTCCTGTCAGCGAGGCGGAGTGCTCCGGCACGTAAGGCAGTTGTTTTCCCACCGACTGGTCGGCGGGCGACATCTTTTCGCCCTCGTTGATGGAGGGGGTCCACGAATAGGAACCGTTCAGGTCTATCAGCCAGTCCTTTGCCGGCTGCACGGCAAGGTTGGCCTTCACTTCGACACCGTAGGCATGGACTTTCTTCACGTTGCGCGGCGAGAAGAACCCCTTGGTCGTCGGCAGCCAGATGATCCAGTCGTCGATGTAGGAGTCGAACCAGCTTGCGCTGCCGCCCAGTTTATATACCCCCTTTTTGCCGACATCGAAACTCACTCCGGCGTCATAGCTGAAGCCGTGTTCGTTTTTAAGGTCGGGGTTGCCGCCCGGCAGAAAGTAGAGGTCGTTCAAAGTCGGAAAACGATAGTTGCGCGATACGGAGGCTTTCACCATCACGTTCCCTTTGCGCGAAATCAGTCCGTCGATGAAGAATGCCGGGATGAGCGGAGCCCATTTGTCGCCCGACATCTCCTCGCGCAAGACCAGCGACAAGCCCAACGGCTCGACAGGCTGCCATTTGGCCGATACAGAACCGGAGAGCTCGACACGCCCCTTGTCATATCCGACGACGGCTTTGTTGCCATCCTGAAGGATGATGTTCTTGTCTTCGCTGCGCACGAGATGCTGGTACACGGATACGTTCGAGGTGAAGAACCATTTCCTGCCGGGCGAGTATTCCGCTTCCGCCTGTCCGTAGAACGTGTTTATCTTGCTCCGCGAACGGGTCATGGAGGCCCAGTTGTCCGGCGCCACCTCACGACGGTAGTCGTAGGCCATCCACGTATGGATATAACCGCCTTTCACGCCGACTTTCCATTTCTCTTTGATATGGTCCCATGACAGGACACCACGAAACGTCTGCTCCCGCTGGCGGTTCTCGAAGGCGGTCTCATCGCCGTAATCGGTCGTGAGCATCGGCAGTTCCCGGTTGGAGTTGATATACCATGCGTTCAACCCGAAACGGTCGCCTTTCAGGGTGTTGTAATATACCTCCTGCAACAGGTGCAGGTCCTTGAACGAACCCGATCGGTTGCGTTCCTTGGGATGATACTGTCCGATGATGTTCTTCTCCTCGTCGTAGATATTTATCTTCTTGTCGTGGTTGGTGTACTTGTAATCGTTGGGCGACGACGAATAGACCGCGCGGGTCGAGACCTGCCATCGGTCGCTGCCGTAGGTGAAGCGGGCGAACTCGTCGAACGTGCGGAACGACCCGATGCCCTGCACGTATTGGGCATGGAAGCCCTCGCCGACCTGCGGCGTAGTACCGAGTTTGACAAGTCCGCCGAGTCCGCCGCCCGTTTCATTCACCGACGACGTGCCATGAAGCAGCGAGGCCTGATCTATGAAGTAGGACGGTATGGTGGAAAAGTCGGTCATACCCAGCATGGGATTGTTGATGCGCATGCCGTTCCACGTCACCTGCGTGTGGCTGGGCGACGTGCCGCGGAAAGCAACGGTGGAGAGCGTGGCGCGTCCGTAACTCTTGACGAACACGGACGAATTGAACGTCAGAATGTCGGCCATCGATAAGGCAATGTTCTCTTTCAGTGCGAGCGAGTCGAACTTCGTCTTCTGCACGCCGATTTCTTTCATCGGGCGTTTGCCCCACACCGTGACCTCGTCTATCTGGTGGATGCGTCGTGTGATTCCCTGCGCGGACAATACGGACGGACAGACGAGCAGTAGCGAGAAAAGTATGTATTTCGTATAAATCATTTGATTCCGTTTTTAGGGTGGGTATTCGCGGAAAAATGTACCGTGGAGGATGCCGGCACGGACGTTTGATGCGGGTCGAACCCATTCTCTTCAAGCAGTTGTCCGTATTCTTCCTCGAACGAGATCTCCTGATGGATTGTATGCTGCTCCTCGATGTGCCGTCTGAGCCGGTGAAGGTCGCTGAACGACACGCTGAACGAGTCGAATCCGGCAGCCCAACCGGAGAAGTCGGCATATTCCGGGGTTTTCTGGTATACCGTTCCCGTGGCGCCTTTCACCTTGTTCACGATCTTGCTGAAATCCCCGGAATTCGGAATCTCGACAAGTACATGCACGTGGTTGAGAAAGGCATTGGCGGCATGTACGCGGCAACCTTTCCCTGTAAAAATCCGTGTCATCCGCTCGAGCATCAATCCTTTTCCCGTTGTCGGAATCGTCATCTTGCGTCCTTTGGTAACGAAGATGAGATGGTATAGGTGTCGTATCCTGCCCATCACTTCCAACAAAATGCGCCGGGGATTATCCCGACATAGAATTCATCGATCAGTTCACCTTCGGACGAGTAGCGGTAGACAATGCCCTGCTGCTGGTAGTCGATGGCATCGGCCACGTAGACATCGCCACGCACGGGGTCGACGGTCAGGCCGTAATAAATCGTACCGCTGTATTCGAGGAACGGGCGCACGGGAACACGTTCCGCATCCACGTCCATCGACCATATGTCCTTGTTGATCCAGTAGAGCTTGTCGCCCGTACCGTTGAGCTGCACCTCCGAAGGCCAGTCGCCCATCTTGAACTTGAACTGCTTCTCTACGGTGAACGTCTCGGCATCGATGCGGTAGAGAGACGGGGCTTCGTAGCCGTAGGGCGAACCCTCGTACCCACCGTCGGTGATCGTCCACATCTTGTGGTTCTTGTCCATTACCAGCGAGGTGGGCTGGATGCCGACTTTCAGTTCTTCTACCACCTGATCCGTTTCGGTATCGATCTTGATGATGCGGTTTTGGTACGACCAGCAGTTGCAATAGACATATTTGCCATACTGCACCATCTGCTCCGTGGAGCCGCTTTCCATCGTCATGTCCGGCACCTGGATGTAACCGGTGATTTCATATTTCTTGGGGTTGATGATGAAGATGCGGTTGTCCCACAATTGGGTGACATAGGCTTTCTCGTCGCTGAGGAAATGGATATAGCGCGGCGAAGTCAGGTTCGTGATACGGCCCACCTCTTTGAACGTATTGAGGTCGATGGCGAAAATCACGTGGGAATTGTTCACCACGACCCAGCCCTTATTGTCGTGGATGCACATCGATTGCGCCACGTCGCCCAGCTTCATGCCGTTGGCACGGAAGAACACTTCATTCTGCACCTGTTGGGTTTCGGGGTCGTAGTACGACAACGTGGCATTGCCGTACTGGAAGTTGCCCTCGTTGGTGATGAACAACCCGGCTCCGGTAGCGTTGAAATCTTCCACCGCATCTCCGTAGTCCCACTCCATGCAGCCCGCCAGCAACAGCGGCAACCCGCATAGAAGAATGATATGTCGTATCAGATGTTTCATTGGCTTGTTATAAACGGGAAAGAGTACCGGTCTTTCGGCCAGTACCCTGTTCCCTTGTAAAATAATGGGTGTTACTGCTGGGTATAGCGACCGGCTTGCATATCCTCGTAGGTGGGGTTATAACCGCAATTGGTTACAAGCCAGTCTTCTTTCTTGATTTGCTCTTCTTCTACAAAAGATTTGAAGAACGTATAATCAACAAACCGTGTCAACCGGATAAATCGAACTCCTGAGAGTTTTGTTAAAGTTGGCATATTGAAAGTCGTAAGCGATGCTGCATTTGCAGCACAAAGTGTTCCATCAATGGCCTGCAATTTGGGGCATGAAATAGTTTTTACGGTACGAACAGTCATACCAACACCCCCGACATGTTCCAATGACGGAAATGTAAAATCTTTATTTGATGCCATAAAATCTAAAGAACCATATAAAATATTATTAATCACCCCTTCTTTGATATATTGAGGATTGCTTGAACAACCGACTGACTTTAAATTCGTAAAATCATAATCATAGTTAGAAACAGCGTTCAGATTACCGATAATACATAACTGACCTCCGACAATTTCCAATTTCGGGAACGAGATATTGTTTGCCATTGTAGTTTCGATGCTTAAATATCCATCTACACTTACCAAGTTAGGGGCTGAAACGCCTTTTTTTGAACCTCTTATAATTTCCATATTCCCGTAAACTCGTTCAAATTGGAATACAGGATCTGTTGTCATATTGCTAGAATACTTAAAATTCTTAATACTCTTAAAATTCAATTCTGGATCTATTCCAACACTTGAACCGGTAATACCGCTCGGAGCTAGAAACATGCTAACTTGCGACATATCCTCTTTTGTGATAATTTTTGAGAATATAGTCCCGTCTGTAATAGAAATTAAAGGTTCGTTATCCTCAAAAGGTACAAAATTTACTTTGCTCAAATCTAAAATTCGATCAGAACACTCCAATAAACGCAGCAAGGTCAGTCCTCCGAGTTGTTCTAATTTACTCCAATCCGGCAATTTTTTCAAGACTTGGAATTTAGATATTGTCAATGTGCCTTTAACAATCGACAAGTTAGACAGTCCATCTATTTCTTGTAATTTATTATTTCCCGTAGATGTAAAAGCATCGGACGCAATATAACTGGAAACGAGATTAAGGTCGCCGTTTACTACCGATAATTCCGGCAATGAAAGGGTCTCCAACGGAATCGGTATAGAAGCAAAATCCACACTTCCAACTTCTTGTAATTTCGGAAATTCCAAAGAAATCATTTTGCCTAAATTATTAACCCCTAAGCGACCGTTTACTTTTGTCAATTCAGGAATTCTCAAAGATGTGATTTCTCCTCCTGGTTCTCCGTCACTTGTCAGACACTGGAGATCAAAATCCTTTACGACAGTGGTTAATTTAGGGAATTCAAAACTTTGTAGAGATGAAGTCCTGAATATTATATTTCCATCAATCGTTTCAAGGTTGTCGAATTGCACATATGCTACTTGATTGTTGCAGACAACGATGTCGCCAGTAATATGCTGCAAAGATCTCATACTGACCATCTGCAATTTACTGTTGGTCGCAAAGGCAGTTTCAGTTCCTATTTGCAAACCTCCAATTGAAGTGATATTATCAAGTCCCGTAAGATCTTGTCCAACATAACTTTTCCGAATGATGATGTTTCCTTCGACTTCCTTCAATATTTTTAATGCGGCGATATCCGACAATTCTTCTGCATCCTCAGCATCCGACCCGATAATCAAATCACCTTTGATAACCGTTACGTCCGTATCAATGAAAGCCGTAACATCCGCTGTTGTCTTCAATTCCACATCCCCTTCATAGCGAATCTCGTCTTTAATGACTTTATATGTATAATCATTCGCTTCTCCATTGTAAGAGGTTACACGAAACGTTCGTTCCGTATCCCAGTCAGTAATGCTTGCCGGATCGGGAATAATTGTTGCCGAGGATGTGTATTTGAATTCGACTTGAGCATTATTTAACGAAACAGTATATGGAACTGTTATGGTAATTATATTGTCAATTATTTCCGCTGTATAGGATTGACTTGCCACAGTCATCACGACTGATGTGATAAAATTGTCATCGGCATCAGCAGGACTTTCTGGAGTCTGATTATCTTCTGAACATGATAAAAAAAGAAATGGGGCAATGAATAGTAAAAGCCAAAACTGTCTCATATTATTGATTATTAGTTATTGATAAGTCTTCAAATGAAAATACTTCTGTGGATATCTCTCCAAGCCAACCACTTTTCGATAATACTCCACACTGAACTTTGATAAAGTCTATATATTGCAATTTTACTGGAGTCCCGTCATGATATATTGCATTGGCTATTTTGAATCCGTTGCGCTGACCGCTACCATCAATGACATTTCCTCCTACCAGATTATCTGAACCCATATTATCCACATACCCCCACTCATAAGCGTTATTCGCCCAATATCCTGTAACGGGATCTTGATTGTTGCGAGGAGTCAGACGCGTCCCATATAATGTATAGCTATCTTCTTTAATCCAATTGGGATAATAATATTCTTGGCCATGGTATGCATTCATATCGACAGAACCTGAATTACCTTCACTATCTACCCACGGAGTATGTGCTCTGGGTGCAGGTCTATAGTAAGTTACTTCGTAGTCTTGTATTGTACCATCGATGCCGGTTTCAGATCCTTTTAATTCATACCATTCATCGTCTGGCTGGCCATTGCCATTTATATCTTGCATTACCCAAACAATGCCCGGCTCATTTGAGCCACCGCTCGAACTGTTAAAAGCATTTCCTTGTATTGCAAAATCGTATTCTCGGCCACTCGGAGCAATACTATGGTCAAAACCGATGATGATATAACCACCGAAAGATCCCAGTGAAACATGCGCTTTTTTGTTCAATCGTTTCGTTGCATACTCTATGGCTTGTTGGGGCGTCGTTTCATTTCCTATAAATCCGGTATTTTGGGATAACTCATTAATAAACTGTCCGGGAGCAGGAATGAATTCATAAACCTTATCCCAAATACCTGAACTTGTCGCTGTCGCTTGCCGATAGCGTTCTTGTTCCGTTTTTTCTTCACAAATAACCTTAACTGTCGTTGTAATTGAAGTATTACTACGTGTTATGTTACGTGAAAGTGGCTGTGTGTTGGGCATTTTTTCTGTAACAGTAACAGCAACGAAATATTCTCCAGGAGTCGTCGGCGTGAATTTAAAAACCCTGTCGGTAGCGGCTTCCATAATTTTTCCATTGACCTGCCATTGATACTGTGGATAATCGAAATATTCCAGCAAAGGCCGCAAATATACAGGACGCCCTGCAAAAGTATAACGATCCGTAGAAGTTTGTGTATAGGATGGTGTCGGAAACCGTACGGAATAAGGCATTGTTTCCACAACTTCTACGTCGAAATCACGGATTGTTTCTCCGTCTATATTGGATGCCCGGATTGTTATCGAATATGTACCGAGTTCTTTTTCGTGAAACGTATATGCTTTTTCTGTTCCGACGATTTCTCCATCGCGTACCCATTCAATTCTAAAATTTTCAAGATCGTCATGTTGAATATCTGGAGATAAAATATAATCCGTGTTTTGAGGCACTTTTAATCCTTTAGAGGGGATTATGATTGAAATTGTAGGTGGAGTTAACTCCAATACTTCTACTTTTAACTCTTCTTCCGCATAACCCTCTGGTGTATCAACTCGCAATTTGATATATAGATGTTGTTTCTGATTCCATGTATACTTCAATATTGATTCAGATGAAAGAAGTTTTCCATCTACTGTCCATGCATAAAGTGCATTATTCGCATATTTATATGTCGGGGCAATTGTCAGTTCACTCCCAACTTTGATAGTGTAAATGCCAGTCTCACTATCGAGTTCAATTATAGGAGCTTGTTTTATTTCTTCAGTAATTACATCGTTCTTATTACAGCTTGTAATAAAAAACAAAAGTACAAGAATACTAAATATGAAAGCCTTCATAATAAAAAAGGCATAGAACTGAAATCAGTTCTATGCCAAACTATATTAAATTGTTATTCTATTGTAACGTCGTCTATACAAAGATACGCCGGAGTATTGAGTCCATATATAGGATCGACATCAGATCCTTCAAAATTGAATTTTACACTTTGCACATCCGCTACATTAATATCCCAATATGTCCATGTAGTTACGGGGGACACTGTTGGTTTATCATATCGGTAGTCGGCCAACAATTTCGATACAGTGGTGATCAAATTTCCATCTACGTCATAACATTCGATGTTGACTTGGAAATATCCTATATTGTTGCCGTCAGAATCTTTCAGATTACTCAACGGTGTTGCAACACCCGATGTTCCGAACTGATTACCATTTATAATCACACCATAGGTATATGCTGTGTTACAATACCATAAACCCTTGAATTTGCGAGGGGAGTCAAAATAGAATTCAGGTTTGGCCATCCACTCCGTATTTCCGAAATCAGAGTAGCCGTATACAACAGCAAAATTGGAACCGCTGTGACCTGCCCCTGTATTGGCCCCATCTGTGGATGCTGTATTATAGACACTACATTGATTCTCCCAAGTATACCACCAATTAGTTCCAGAAGTCTTGCCGGCAGCAGAATCAGAACGATAATTGTATTTCGACAACGCAATGGCACCACTGGAAAATTCAGTATACGCTCCATAAGAATTGGTTACAGTATTCATGTCGGAGACAAACACAAAATCGGGATCGTATATTTCCCTGATTTGGTTCTCTGCAGTATATCCATAAAGCGTGTAGTAGTTCTCTGCTTTAGGCGAAACCGCCATGAATGTTTCATCGAAGTCATCGAATGTAATGGTTGTAGTGCCATCATCATTAAAGTTGGCTCGGGTTTCGGGAGTTACTGAATCAGTTTGAGGATTCATCAAAAAGTCATCGTCTGAATTACAGCCGGTGAACAGGGCGGTTGCCGTCAACAGGAAAGCTCCCGCCAGAAAGCGTAAATTTCTTTTCATAGCTTACTTGTTTTTTAATAAAACATATTTTTAACAAACACAAAAAATCCCGTTCGCGCAGGTTTACACGAACGGGATTATGTTTGTCTTCAAATATGAGAATGACTCCTACGGCATTCCGTATCTGATCGCAACCCGATTTTCTCCCGCGGGTGTAAATCCTTTTCCGGTCATGGCAGGTCTTCTGACTCGTCCCAGTCGTCGCGCCTTCCCAGCATTACACCAGTGGCAGGTTGCGGCAACCTTGAGGGGACTTACAGCAGCGGGTACTGTCCCGGATTCTCACCGGATTCCCTTTTCATCCGTGGCGGCGAACCGCCCGGAACCATTTCCAATTACAAAAATACAAATATTTTTTATAATAATATCATTTACACGAAAAAAAATCCGCAACCTGCCGGAATCATTCCGCACTATACTTTCAGAAAAAGGTTTCATGGCAAAGATTCTCATCGCCCGGGGACAGGCGACCATCTATGTCCAGAAGGACGGGTATACCATAACCCAGTCTTTGGGTGAATACGTGTTCCCCGCGGATGACACGGGGAAGATTCTCTCGTCCGTCACTCTCACCTCGACCGTACGGGTGATGTGCGGGGACGAGGAACTCACGGCCTTTACCATCGGTGCGGTGGGTAAGCCGGCGGGATTCTCATCCGTTACCGTCAATAACGGCACGAAGACCTTAACCTACGTTATCACCGCCGGTACGACGACCCTCGCCGACCACGGAACAATAGATATTCCCGTGACAATTTCCGGTATTGTCTATCATCTGTCGTTCGTCTGGTCGAAAGCCAAGGCGGGTATCCCGGGCAAGGACGGGGTCGATGCCGACATGCTCGACTGGGTCAAGGAGTGGAATACGGGTAAGACGCTCATCAACGGCAACACGGTCATCACCCCCAAACTCTTTGCGGGCACGAAAAACAGCGACGGCACCGTCTCCGGGATAGCCATAGGCTCGTTTACACTCAATACGAAGACCTCCTCGGGAACGATCGCCGCAGAGGCGGTAAACGGCATCTATGGATTTAGGGATGGCTACAAAACCTTCTATGTAGATAACGGCGGTAACGCCCAGTTGGGTTATGGCGACCAGTATGTCAGGTATAACGCCACGACAGGCAAGGTCGAGTTCGGCAGCGGAGTGAGTCTGAACTGGGTCGGTGCGACCTACATCGACAAGGACGGCGTCTTTACCGGAACACTCTCGGCCGATACGATTAAGACGATTTCCATCAGTGCTTCCCAGATCACATCGGGGATTATCGCTGCGGCACGCATCGACACGGCGGCGTTGAAAGCCTCCTTGATTACCGCCGGAAACATCGAAGCTCTGACCTTGAACGTTACAAAAGGGAAAATCGGCGGCTGGACGGTGGATGCCGACTCCCTTTACCGGGGTACGAAGAACAACACTGTGGGGAGCTGCACCTCTGCCGCAGGTAGCATTACGCTCGGCTCGAACGGTATCCGGGGCTATAAATGGCGGCTGGATGCCTCGGGAGCCGGAGCGGTCGCGGGCGGCAACATCGCGTGGGACGCTTCGGGCAACGTCACGTTCGCCTCGACGGTCAGTGCCTTGTGGACGGCACCTATCGGCTCCCTCACCACGGCTTTGGGCGGCAGCGGCTATCCCAAGCTGACGAAGATCACGGCCGACGGAATCTATACCGGCAGTATCACCGCCTCGCAGATTACCGCAGGAACCATCTCCGCCGACCGCATAGCGGCAGGCCGGATAACGGCCCCGCAGCTCGCTGCCCACCCTGCACT
>OGUO01001441.1_pt1 | contig 15811 bp, 7 predicted proteins | sample 1553641 | NCBI WGS metagenome assembly OGUO01 (sample SAMEA2579980, study PRJEB22360) | human gut metagenome | biome: human gut; feature: human-associated habitat; material: faeces | place: Denmark | collected 2008/2010 | reverse complement strand
CGAAGTTACGGGGTCATTTTGCCGAGTTCCTTAACAAGGGTTCTCCCGTTCGTCTTAGAATTTTCTTCTCGTCTACCTGTGTCGGTTTGCGGTACGGGTACCTCGAAATATTTAGCAGCTTTTCTCGCCGGCGTAGATTCGAAGACTTCGTTTCCTTGGTCCACTCCCCGTCACAGCCCAGGATTATGACTTGCGTACTTTACTACAAGCCTCCCTCACTGCTTGGACGCGCTTTTCCATCTGCGCGCTTCTTCTATCTTTCCGTGTCACTGCTTCATTTACTCTCTCGGTAGTGCGGGAATATCAACCCGCTGTCCATCACGTACGCCTTTCGGCCTCCGCTTAGGTCCCGACTTACTCCGGGCGGACGAACCTTCCCCGGAAAACCTCAGACTTTCGACGGCGGAGTTTCTCGCTCCGCTCTCGCTACTTATGCCGGCATTCTCTCTTCTATACAATCCAGCGCTCCTTCCGGTACGCCTTCTTCTCGTATACATTGCTCCTCTACCAATACTCTTTAAAGTATTCCTAAGCTTCGGTGTCAGGTTTGAGCCCCGTTAATTTTCGGCGCAACGTCACTCGACCAGTGAGCTATTACGCACTCTTTTAATGCGTGGCTGCTTCTGAGCCAACATCCTGGTTGTCTATGCATTGTCACATCCTTTTCCACTTAACCTGCACTTGGGGACCTTAGCTGTAGATCTGGGCTGTTTCCCTTTTGACAACGGCACTTAGCTGTCGCTGTCTGACTCCCGTACTCGATTCCTTGCCATTCGGAGTTTAATAAGCTTCGGTAGGCTGTGAAGCCCCCTAGGCCAGTTAGTGCTCTACCGACAAGGATCATATACGAGGCTAGCCCTAAAGCTATTTCGAGGAGAACCAGCTATATCCGAATTCGTTTGGAATTTCTCCGCTAACCACAAGTCATCACCGACTATTTCAACAGGCGTGTGTTCGGTCCTCCACAACGTTTTACCATTGCTTCAACCTGCTCATGGTTAGGTCATTCGGTTTCGGGTCTACGACATGATACTTTGCACCCTTTTCAGATTCGCTTTCGCTTCGGCTCCGTGTCTTTAACACTTAACCTCGCATCACATCGTAACTCGCCGGCCCGTTCTACAAAAAGTACGACATCACACCTAAAATGTGCTCTGTCTGCTTGTAAGCTTACGGTTTCAGGTTCTATTTCACTCCCCTCCCGGGGTTCTTTTCACCTTTCCCTCACGGTACTATTCGCTATCGGTCACATGGTCGTATTTAGCCTTTTGGGATGGTCCCCATTTCTTCCGTCAGGATTTCTCGTGTCCCGACGTACTCCGGATTACGCTCGCTCGTTTAAGATTTCGTTTACGGGGATTTCACCCTCTTTGTCTTACCTTTCCAGATAATTCAACTACCTTTCCCGATGCTATCTCGCGGTCCTTACCCCTTAAGTATTACTACCTAAGGTTTGGGCTTCTCCGATTTCGCTCGCCACTACTTTCGGAATCATTGTTATTTTCTTTTCCTCCGGGTACTTAGATGTTTCAGTTCCCCGGGTTCCCCTCCGTTACCTATGGATTCAGTAACGGATTACACAATATTACTTGTGCAGAGTTCCCTCATTCGGATATCTGCGGATCACAGGATATTTGCTCCTCCCCGCAGCTTTTCGCAGCTTGTCACGTCCTTCTTCGGCGCCATGTACCAAGGCATTCTCCGTAAGCTCTTTGTAGCTTGATCTGTCTTCTCGTCTTTTCTACAAAAATTCTATTACTTTTACTCGGCTAATTTGTTTCTTGCAGCACTTCAGACCGTTAAAATTGTCCTTCGTTACTTTTGCATTAACCTATTAGCTTTACTTTTCTTTCTTAATATGAAAAATTTTGCCTTTCGTACTCGTCTATCTCCTTTCTTTCGAAAAAAGATAAACTTTTCTCTTGCTATGCAGTTGTGAATCTTCGGTCTGCATCCGACAACAGTCGGATTTTGGTTTGTTCGGCGCATGGGTTCATAGCTCGTGCGATAGCCGCACCGTTGAACCACGTCCCTTCTCAAGACAGCCTGCTCAATGGAATTTCCGACCATTTGACCGCTTTCGCAATCAACTGCTCGAACCATTTTCGCAGCCCGTCCCTTTCGGGATGGTGGGCTCAAATGGACTCGGACCATCGACCTCACGCTTATCAGGCGTGTGCTCTAACCAGCTGAGCTATGAGCCCATGTGTGGTGGAGGTAATCGGATTCGAACCGATGACCCCCTGCTTGCAGGGCAGGTGCTCTACCAACTGAGCTATACCCCCGTTCCCGCGCACAGCTTCTTGCTTCTTCTATTTCCCGCTCCCAGCGTCATTTCTGCCGCTTCTTCGAAAAATAATGCCTCCCTCGCCCTCGGTCTTCTTCCGGCTAAGGAAAGCACTCGCTTATTAAAAACGAATAAGAAAGAAATAAGTCCAAAGACTTCTTTCCGTTTTGACTCGGTAACATTTTCCTTGCTTTAAGCACCTTCTCGGTACCTTCGCAAGCTTTATGCTCCCTAAAAGGAGGTGATCCAGCCGCCCCTTCCGATACGGCTACCTTGTTACGACTTCACCCCAGTCATCGGTATTGCCTTAGGCAGCTCCCCCCTTGCGGTTAGGACACTGACTTTGGGCACTCCCAACTCCCATGGCGTGACGGGCGGTGTGTACAAGACCCGGGAACGCATTCACCCCGACATGCTGATTCGGGATTACTAGCAACTCCTACTTCGTGTGGGCGAGTTGCAGCCCACAGTCTGAACTGAGACTATCTTTATGAGATTCGCTCCATATTACTATCTCGCTGCTCTTTGTAATAGCCATTGTAGCACGGGTGTGGCCCAGAACGTAAGGGCCGTGATGATTTGACGTCATCCCCACCTTCCTCCGTGTTGACCACGGCAGTCTATACAGAGTTCCTAACTTAATATTGGCAACTGTATATGAGGGTTGCGCTCGTTGCAGGACTTAACCTAACATCTCACGACACGAGCTGACGACAACCATGCAACACCTGTCTTCGTGTCCCCGAAGGGACGAACTCCATTACAGAGTTCTTCACTCGATGTCAAGTTCCGGTAAGGTTTTTCGCGTTGCGTCGAATTAAACCCCATGCTCCGCTGCTTGTGCGGGTCCCCGTCAATTTCTTTGAGTTTCAACCTTGCGGTCGTAGTCCCCAGGCGGAATACTTAATGCGTTTGCGACGGCACAGAGGGAGTCGATACCCCCTACACCTAGTATTCATCGTTTACGGCGTGGACTACCAGGGTATCTAATCCTGTTTGCTCCCCACGCTTTCGTGCCTCAGTGTCAGTTGCAGGCCAGTAAGTCGCCTTCGCCACTGGTGTTCCTCCTAATATCTACGCATTCCACCGCTACACTAGGAATTCCACTTACCCCTGACACACTCTAGTTCACCAGTTTTGGCAGTAGTTCCGAAGTTAAGCCCCGGAATTACGCTGCCAACTTGATTTACCGCCTACGCACCCTTTACGCCCAGTCATTCCGGATAACGCTTGCATCCTACGTATTACCGCGGCTGCTGGCACGTAGTTAGCCGATGCTTATTCTGCGGGTACAGTCACTTTCTTCGTCCCCGCTTAAAGAGTTTTACAATCCGAAAACCTTCTTCACTCACGCGGCGTTGCTGGGTCAGAGTTCCCTCCATTGCCCAATATTCCCCACTGCTGCCTCCCGTAGGAGTCTGGACCGTCTCTCAGTTCCAATGTGGCCGATCACCCTCTCAGGTCGGCTACCCATCGTCGGCTTGGTGGGCCGTTACCTCACCAACTACCTAATGGGACGTGAGCTCATCCTTGTCCGATAATTCTTTGATTCAACTGAGATGCCTCAACTGAATATTATGCGGTATTAGCACAAATTTCTCTGTGTTATTCCACTGACAAGGGCAGATTGCTCGCGCGTTACTCACCCGTCCGCCACTAACGTATTTCTACGTTCGTTCGACTTGCATGTGTTAAGCACGCCGCCAGCGTTCGTCCTGAGCCAGAATCAAACTCTTGAGTTTAATTGCTTAAAGCCTTCCGCGCCTTTCGACGCTTCAGACTGCTCTAACGTTTTTTTCGTCTTTTGCTGACTGTTCTTTTGGGATATATATGTTACTATATATTCTCTCAAAAAATAAATTGACAGAAACATTTTTGTTCATGAACACTTTCGTATTCGTCGTTTGTTTCAATTCATTTCCTTCTATTCGGTTTTTAATCTGCGTCGGCAAACTTCCGTTTGCCAGAGTGCCATCTTGCGATAGCCTACCTATCTTACCACATCGCTTCCCCTTCTGTCAAGCGTTTTTAATACCTTTTTAAAAATATTTTTCGCTTTCTCTTCAGGGTTTCTCGCGTTGCGGCCTTCTCGGCAGCCCCTCGCTCAATTTGCTTGCTTATCTTACCACTTCTACTCCCGCTTGTCAACTCTTTTTTAAAGGTTTTTATAAAAAATTCAATATAAAATTTTCTTTTTTAACAAATCTTTCAAAAAAACTCTTTTATATACGATTTGCCCCGAAAAAAATCAAATCATATACGTCTGTTGCAGAAAAATTATAATATTTCCGTCAAACGGAAAAAACAGTGATGCCGAAGGCGTTGTTGGCTCCGACTAAAATGTTTTCTTGCTATATTATATAATATGTTTTTTCGGAATCTTATTTTTTATCCGCCCTTTCGTTACATCGTCTGATAAGTTCGATTTCTCGCGGATCGTAAGGGTGATAATCCCTTCTGATCAAGTCGTGTTGCCACTTCGTAAAATCAAAGTCTATATCGGGATTCTCTTTATATTTTTTCCAGAAATCATTCCACGGCTCGGTTGTATAAGTCATTCCGCCGACAAAAACCCAACAATAACTTCCGATTTTATCATACATCAAAAACGGATAAATCTCCTGAACCGTGTTATGATTACATCTGTTGAGCCATTCCGTTACTATTATCGGTCGGTTATAGTGTTTCTTCAACGTAAAAATCCCCGCTACAAACCACTCATACGGAGAATACGAATGATAAGAAATGAAATCTGAGAGTTCGTACGCGATTTTTTCGGCTTCCGTTTTAAATGAGCCGTCCTCGTTTACGCCAAGCCATACGTCGGCCGCGAGCGGCTGAACGGGATCGAGCGACCTTACCAATGCGAATAAATCATTTAACAATTTTACAGCCCTTTCCTGCCGAATGCCTATACCTGGTTCGTTCTCGACGTTCCAGGCAAGTATTCTGTTATCGCTACGATATTTTTCGACTACCCGCCTTACCATTTCAAAAAACAGATCTTTTGTTTCCGGATACTCGACGTAATGTTTAAATTTGCCCTCTCTGTCACATTCTGCTTTCTTGTCATAATCACGATTAAAATGATTATAGTATACTTTCTGCTCGCCTAATTCCTTTGCTACGAATTTTTCGCCATACGGCAAATCTTCTTCATACGCAAGAACCAACATCACGCTCTGATTGTGTTTTGCTGAAAGCGCGATATAGCGTTCAAGCGTGTCCATAAATTCATCCGGCTCTTTATAATAAACGTCGAAATTCAGCCATAAACGCACGGTATTAAAGCCGATTTCATTGCATAGAGCCAATTCTTTATCTGCTGTTTTTAAATGTTCTTCGCGCCCGAAAGACTGCCACATATCCAGACGATTTACACAATCGGACGGTAAAAAATTAGAGCCTCGAAGCCATGGCAGCGAATCATACCATTCTTTAATTTCTTTTTCTGTCCATTTTCTATTCATATTATATAATCCTCGTTTTTCTTTTTCCGCTCCGACGCATAATTATTTCTCGCCCGGTTTAAGATTCAAAGTTTCTTTTATTGCTTGTTCAAACAGAGCGTAGCCATGCTCGTTGGGGTGAAGTTTGTCGAAGTGGAAACAATCCTGTTTGCTTGCGGCAATCTTATCATTCCAATCGATGAGCGTGACGCCGAGCGTTGCGGCGGTTGCCGCGGTCATGGCGTTGAAGTCACATTCCTCCTTGTACATTTCGACGTGCTGCGGAGAATGTACCACCTGCACAAGATAGATTTCAGACGAGCCGAAGTACTTGCGCAGTTTATCCACCATTTCAACATAACTTTTGTACACAGTTGCAAGCTCAATGCAACTGTGGATGTCGTTGAATCCGAGATTCAACACTACCTTTTTCGGAGCAAGCATACCCGAAGCGCCGTCAATCCAATCAAGCCACTCGCAAAACTTGCTGCCGCCGATACCTATGTTGACGTACCCATGCGGAAACATTTTGCCGAACATATTTACGCCGGCATAATCGGCATTGTCGCCGAGTTCAAAGTAACTGTCGCCGACCAGTAACGCTTCGGCGCGTTTGTCACGCCAAGGCTCAACGCGTTTGCGAACCCAATCGACAACGAGACCGCAAGGCTCGGCGGGCAGTTCCATGTCGGGGGTATAACCGAATAACAATGTAGCGTAGTCAAACTCGCCCTTCCATTCACCAATCTTGTCAAACGAACTGAAAAAGCCTTTTACAAAGTACTGCGGATTCCCTTCGTCATCCACAAAGTACATTACTCCGTTACCGTAGATCCATTCGGTTTTACGGTAATCGAATGCGCCGACATACTTACTGTGACGAAGTCCGCTGTGAATACTTTTTCTACCCAGAACAGAACGGCAGAAATCCTGCTGTCCATAGCCGATTTTGTTGAACTTTTCGCCGTCGTAATACAATTCGCCCACGTAAACCGAACCCTCGGCATACTTTACGGCACCGAAACCGCGGCACGGCACGCCTTTGCAAAAAACGCCTTCGTCAGGCGCAAAATACCATGCGCCCGGTCGGTTAGTCATGTATTCGTCAAAAACGATATAATTGTTGTGTTTATTATCCATAATGATTTTTTAGAATTTACGCGCAGGCATTAATTCGTTCCCCTGCCGAAACACGCCGTATACTGAATTTCCGGCTCGTAATACTTTTACAGCGAAAACTCTCCCGTCCGTCAGCCGTTAAATATATTACCGCAGGATAAGACTTTTTAAGACTATTTATTCAGTATAAACTCGACCGTCTGTTTGTCTGTTACGTCGGCAACAAACTCCAACGTCAGCAAGCGGCTGTCGGCGGCGTAGTTGCTGTCGGCAAAGGGGTATTCCCCTTTTTTGCGCCTGCGCAAAATCGCCTTGGTTTCAACACCGTTGACAAGTACGCTTTTTACGTCGGAACAGTCTTCAAGCAAGTGATACTTAACTCTGATTTTACGCGACTTGCATGCATACTCGCCTTTGAAATTACCCTCCGCAGGATAGATAGTTAACACAATCTTGTTGCCTTCAGAGTGTAAATCGTAGCCCGTTGTGCGGAATTCGCCTATTTTGTAAGCCGTTGTGTTGCGGTCATCCTCGTACACAAAACCGCCGTCGACGGCATTTTTGCTCGGGAATACGTCCACAGTCAGTTTATCCCACTTTTGCGTTTTGGTATTATGCGCGTTGCGCGCCGTAAATACTACTCCGCCCATTCGCATAAACAGGGGTAATTGCGTTACGTCGTCGGTCCTGACGCGAATCGTCTTTCCTCCGTCATACATCTTGCCCGTAAACAGGTTTATCCATCGTCCCTCGGGCAGATACACGGGTTTATTTTTTTCATCTGCTTGTTTAACGTAGTGCAATGCGCAAGCTGCCTCGCCACCGCCCTGGAAGTATTCTATCCGCAATTTATACATTGTGTTTGCCGCCAGCCGGCACACTTCGTTCTTCGTTGCCGCGTGGCACGACCAATCATCCACACACAGTTTATCGTCAACCCACACGCGGACGCCGTCGTCGGCTTCCACAATCAAAATTATGTCCTTCTTTGGGCAAAGGGTGGTTTCCCACTTAGCCGAATAGTCGTACACGGGCACGCCCGCTTCGGGCGAAGTATGGTTGCAATACATATTGACGTTAAAGTACCGCGCCTTGGCAATAGGTTCGCCTTCAAGTTCCTTGCCGTTATAGTAGGTAACGTCAACAGGCGCGGCGTAAAAAGCTCGGGGAACTCTGAATAACTCGCCGCCAAACACAGGGGCAACAAGCAGATTGTTGCCGATCAGATATTGCGTTTTGCAGGCAAGAGCCTTTTTATCATCCGGATAGTTCCAGCCAAGTCCGCGACAAATCGGACTGCCGTCGCGATAGGATTTATATGCTTCGGTGTATAACAGCGGCAACAGACGGTAGCGTAAGTTAATGTAGTCGCGAACGGTGTCCTCCACCGCCTTGTCGTTATATGCCCAGGGTTCGCGGAAACGCGACACGCAAATGTTGCAATGCGGCCGAAGCACTGTAGACAAAGCCCCGAACTCCATCCAGCGCAGGAAGGTGTCTTTGTCGGGGTTGCCAATGTGACCTCCGCAATCGGGATGTACGTACGGCAAACAATTATCGCCGCACTTTACCATGTCGATAACCGCGTCGAAAATATCCTGATTTGACGAGCCGATGTCCCCCGTCCACTGCACGGAGTAACGATGACTTGCGCTGTTACCGATACCGATATATAAACCGTTGTTTATGTTGTCGACGTTTGACATCATGTCGGGACGGCGATAAACAACATTGTTTTCAGCCTTTTGTTGCCAGACGTGCTTAGTTATATCGCTGAAAATATGCATACCCCAGGTTTCGGGAGCAATGCCTTTTACGGGTGAAACAAGTTTGGTATGCCAATTGCGGTCGTACCACCATGCGTCGAGTCCGTTTTGCAGATGCTCGGCAAGATGCATGGCGCGGTACTCCGCTTCTTTGGGATCAATACAACTTGAACAACCATCTTGCGGCTCCGGGTGATCGTTAAACATCACGTCCACGCCGTGATCGTGCGCAAAACGAAAGTAGCCCGGCATATCGGGAAACAACACGTCGTCCACCTCGTAACCGATGCCGCGGTCGCTTGCTTTGCGCCAATCGGTGTCAATGACGATGTTATCCAACGGCACGTCGTGCGCCTCGTAGTCGAGAATCATCTGCTCGGCTTGTTGTTGATTGTACTTATAGTAGCGGCTGTTCCAACTGCCGAGCGTACTGAGGCGGACAAGTTCGGCGCGCCCCGTCAACCCGACATACAATTTACGTAGTTTTGCCGCGTTACCGCGACACACAAGCAAGTACACGTCGGAAGCGTTATCGTCGATGACGTACCCGCTGTTCTTTAGCCCGTTGGGTTGATAACCTCTGTCGGGCAACACCACCCGCGGATTGTCGGCGAGCGGAAACACTTCGGGCGTTTTGTCAATCGCGGGAAGTTCACCGCTGTTACGCAGAAATTTATATACGTATGCGATTTTTCCGTCAACAAAGACCTTTACGCCGACAAGGCTTTTTGCCTCGGCAGGCACAAAAACCGTAACGTCGCCGCAAGTTATGTATGCGCCGTCGGATTTAGTCACAACCTCGGCATCCTCGCCGTCAAACGCGCTTTTGCTTGCGACAAGCAATGTGTCTTTGTCACAAAAAACACCCTTTTTACCAACTTCAAGGCGAACGATATCCTGACTTAAAAACTGTATTCTGATGTTGTCCTGAATATATTGTTTCATAGTTATCTCCGTTTGTTTTTCTGTTCGGCTCGCCTTATGCAAATGGGAGCAACGCGTCCGATAGCACAAATATCACCGCCCGCTCGTTTCGGGGCGGCAATTCTTTTATAGCCGCGCAAAGTTAATGTACGTAAATGTTTTTTCCGCGCGCCAGGCGGGATTTCTCCGCGGCAATACCCATTAAGTGGCTTTCTATCGACGAAGCCAAACTTGTGGTTTGCGAGCGTTTTCCCGTTATCATATCGTACAGATCGGCAATAAGCATACCGTCGCCGCCACCGTGCGACATTCCCGCTTCGGTTAGGTCGCCAAGGTTTATAACCTGAGTTTTTCCGCCGAAAGGCGTCAATAAAATGTGTTCTTTTTCTTCGTCCAAAACAAGTTCGCCGTCGGTACCGAAAAACTTGTAAATACGTCCGCCGCATTTGGTAAACGCCATCATAGTGAGGTTTGCCGTAACGCCGTTGTCAAACAAAATGTTCGTCGTCTGGTGAGAAACCACGTCGTTATCGCAACGGAATACGCATCTGCCGTACGGGCTGTCTTCGGTAAGCGCGCGTTGAAGTTTATCCAAACTCAGCGGAGTGTCTGTAACAACAACGTTTTGCGGCCATATGTCGGCGGGACAACCCGCGGCAATAAAACCGTCGATGTAAATACGTTTTGCGCTGTACGGACAACTGTCCGCGTATTTGCAATTCATGCAACGTTCGGCACTGCCTTCGGGAGCGCACTCTTGCTTAAAGTACGTCAAATCCCCTATCGAAGAAACACTCGTCGCCTTGCTTGCGGCGTAGTATTGCAATAAATCCAGGTCATGACAACACTTGGCGAGTATCATGGGCGTCGTGTCCTCGGCTCGTCTCCAATTACCGCGCACGTAGGAGTGCGCCATGTGCCAATACGCCACCTGTTCAATCGCCTGTATGCTGACAAGCGTGCCTATCGAGCCTTCGTCCAGCAGTTCTTTTACCTTGACAAAACCCTTGGCGTAGCGCAACACATGACAAACCACTACTTTGTTGCCGTACTTTTGCTGCGCCGCAAGCAGATTTTCGCACTCCCGCTTGTTATCCGTAATGGGTTTTTCAAGCAATATGTCGTAACCGAGCGCCATTGCCTGCATTGCGTTGTCGTAATGTTGTTTGTCAAGCGTGGCAATCACCAACACGTCGCTGCGGCGTTCGGCAAAAAACTCGGTATCGCTTGTAAAGCAGTTTTGTTGCTCCACGCCCAACTCCTTTGCCGCAAGCGACAGCACGTCGGGGTTTGTGTCGCACAACGCCGCTATCCTGAACTTGTCGGGCCGTTCGTGCATCAATCTGCCGTATGTACGGAATCCTCTGCTGCCACAACCCAAAATACTTACCGTAAGCACTTTATTCGTTTGTTCCATATAAAATTTCTCCTTCGCGTTTCATCGGCGGGTATATCGCCCTTTTATCGTATTACAGCAATACGTTACCGCTGTAAAAACACCAAAAACCTCTTGAAACGCAAAGAGGTTTTTGTTGTGTATGTTACATCTGTCAACCGGCATATTGTTTGCTTCGATATCGGATGCAGTTCAATACGCACGGCTTTGGTTATTATTTTTTCCGGAGAGTTACTCCTTGCCGCCGCCGAAACTGATACCTTCGATGAAGTAGCGCTGGCAGAACAGGAATACCACTATAAGCGGCAACATCGACATCAGCGTAGTCGCGCAACGGAAGGCGTAATCGCCGTCGCTGCCTGCCGCATATTCGATAAGTTTTTGTATTGAAATTTGCAGATTCCACAGGGTTTGCTCGTTTTGCAGATAAAGCAACGCGCCGGTATAGTTGTTATAACCGCCTACAAATCCAAAGATAAACTGCGCCACAAGAGCCGGTTTGGCAAGCGGAATGATGATGTTGAAGAATATCTGGAAAAAGCCCATACCGTCGATTTTTGCCGCTTCGACGATCTCTTTGCCTATGCCGTCAATATAAGGACGCAAGAAGAACACCGTGCCTGCGCTTGCAAACATACCGGGCAACATAATGGGAAGCACCACTTTCCACCCTTCCGTCCAACCAAGGTTCTGATAAAACAGATATCCGACAAAAGCAAACGAGCCGAGCGGCACAAACATCAGCGCAACGGTAATCATAAACAACACGTTTTTCAGCGGAAAATCCCACTTGCTGTAACAATACGCAACAAGCAAAGATAGCAACAATCCCGAAATCAACGGAATAAGAGTCATCCACAGCATGTTGATAAAACCGCGGATTATCGTAGGAAATCCGTCTGTCTGCGCCGCAAACTGATCGTCAAGAAACAGTGTGCGGTAACCCTCCAACGAAAAGTGCTTAGGCCACCAGACGTAACTGCTTGCCTCGGCGTAGTCAACGTCGGGCGTAAATGACGTTACTATAATTACGGCAAACGGCGTTATAATCCACAATGCGTACAGCGTAAGCAATACGTAGATGATCACACGTCCTGCCGTAACGGGTTTTTTACGTTTGGGAAACTCGCCCGCGCCTATAACGCTCATGCTACATATCCTCCTCGGCAGTTGCCTTGTTGCGCGCGCGGATAAAGAAGAACGACACGCCGAACGTTACAAAGAATAATACCCAACTCATAACCGCGGCGTACTCCATTTCGCTTTGCTCCACGCCCTTGAGGTAAATGTAGTAGTTGACCGTCAGCGCGATGTTGTCGGGACCCGCAACGCCCGTCCATTGTATGGGCGCAAGGATAAGAACCTGCTCGAACAACCCCAAACCCTGGCTGATACTCGCCAGCACCAAAAACAGAGTTACGGGCTTGATTCCCGGTAAAGTTACGCTCCGGAACTTGTGCCAGCCGTTGGCGCCGTCCATGCTTGCAGCTTCGTACAGCGACGGATTAACATTACGCAATGCCGCCTTGTACATAACAATGCCGTAGGCAGGAGCCTGCCATAAAATGGTGATATATACGGCGATCATAAGCAAGTATGGCTTTTCGATATTATCAAGCCAGTTGATGTGCTGCCCGAGTACGGCGTTGATTATGCCCAGGTCGGTGTCGAATATCCACTTCCACATGATGGATACCGCAACGCCGCTGCATATGTACGGAATAAAGAACAATACCTGAAACGCCGTTTCGCCATTTATTTTTTGATTGAGCAAAACTGCGATAATCAACGCAATTACCAGCGTTACAAACGGCGCCGTACCCAGAATAAGAGTATTACGCCACGCCAGCCAGAATTTATCGTCGGTGAATACGTTGCTGAAGTTTTCAAAGTTGTTCCAACGCATAGTGTCAAGCATATTGGAATCCATATCGGCAAACATTGCCACAAGGGAGATAACAACAGGAAACGCATTGAAAGCAATGAAACTTATGATAGGTATAAGGGCAATAGCCAGGCACAAGTAGTTGACGGGCCTCCACTTGCGTTTTTTAACCGTCGACACACTTGCCCCGCCACCGTAGGCGTTTGTCATCGTATACCTCTGATAATGCAATACATATTGTCAAGCGCGCTGACTGCGGCGGTGTGACATTCGCTGTCGAAAGCCGAAATGGTCATCAATCCGCGGCGTACGCGGTTATTGAAAATATTTGCCCAGTCGGTAACCCACTGACCGGATTCGAAGTAACCCCAGTCGCCGCGTTGAGCGTTTGCCGAAGCCACGGCAACGGCATACATATTTCTGTCGTTTTGCGCGTAGGCGTACTTATCGCTGAACAGCACGTCCCTCGCAACGGGCGCTATCGTGCCTGCGTCCGCAAGGTACGTCTGACCTTCCGTTGCAACCCAACTGATAAAATCCCATGCCGCCTGATACTTATCGGGATCGGAGCATGCCGGGATTGCCAGACCTTCGGAAATGCTTGCCGTAGCCTGTTTGCCGACAATCTTTGTGCCGTTGATAACCTTTAACTCTCCCGTATACGCTTCTCCGTCGTAAGTTTCGCCGATAACTTTCAGGTATTCGTTGGCAAAGCCGTCTTTGCCGTCTTTTCGGAAGGTGCTTCCGCCTTCATACACACGGTATTGCTCGGCAGGACAGTAATCGACAAAATCGAATTCTTTCAGAGCGGACATCTTGCCGACGGACGTACGAGTCATTGCCGTAGTTCCGTTGGTAAGATTGTTTTCGGCATTGCTCGTTTCGGGAGTGGCTACTCCGTAACCTTTGCTGCCGGTGTCGACGTCTTTGTCGGTGCCGACCTGCAAAGCAACGTACTCGAACACCGCGTCGTACTGCGACGCGATCGCATATACCTTGTTTGCCGAAACAAGCGCGGACATATCGGCATTGACCTTATCTTCGTGGCGGACGATGTCGCCCTTGTTGTAAGTACTGCCGTTGACAGACACGTTGTCGTCGACAACAATATAGTTGGCGGATTTGTCCGTAAGAGTGAAATCGTAACTCTTTCCGTTAAAACCCATTACGTCGCCGCCGACCGACCAGCCGTAATTGAACCAGTATTCCGACACAAAACCATACGTGCTGGGCGAAGCCGAATTGTACTCTTTGGTAAAATACTTAAACATTACGCGCTGTTCTTCCCAGTTCATGGCTATACGGTTGTTGAATACCTTATACACTGTCTGTCCCAGCAAGTTTTGGGATGCCTTCATGCCTGCAACGGGAGCAGTTTTGTACTCGGCGTAACCGTGAGGCATAAGCGCGGCTTTGTTTTCGCTGTTGTATTTTGCAAGATCGTCCTCTGCGACGGATACGATATTGATACCTACTTGCGCGAACTTTTCCTTGTTGTAAGCGTTGAATTGAGCCGTACTGCCGTAAGGAACCGCAATAAGGCTTTGCCCTGCGCCGATTACGTGCTTGGCTTGCTCCGCACCCTGTTTGGCGTCCTTGTTGAAGGTCATGCGCCACCAGTTAAGCGTGTCGGGGTTAATGCTGTTATTATTGAAATCGGCGTCCTTGTCGGCATATGATTGCAAGTTGAGCAAATAGCCGTTCGGAGCCTTGTTGCGATCCCATTTGATAGCAAAGTTCTGCAACACGTTCTGATTATCGCTGACCGTCACCACGTTATAGGCGTAGTTGGCGGAAGCGGTAAAGTTACTCGCCGTTGCAACGTTGTTCTGAAAACGCGCCGTGACGTATACCTTATCGGTTACGCCCTGCCCGTTGTTATAGGCATCCACAAGCGCCGTCCAGGCCGATTGCGACTCCCTGCTTGCCTTGCCCAAAAACTTGATGCTCACTCTGTCTTCGGGCGCCGACTGTTGCTTGGGTTTACATGCCATATTAAAAGTACATACCGATGCGAGAAGGCAAACCACAGCAAGTATTCTTGTAAACTTTTTCATCATATTCTCCTTCACGAAACGTTGCATACGCACACATTTGACTTATTGTCGCAGCGCAAACATACTGCCGCGTTTCGTATTAACCTTATTTAATTATTTTGTCTTAACGTATCGCAACACGTTTTTTAAGCAGAATGTCCGCAACGTTGACGCCGACGAAGATATCGAACATACCGGGATTCAACGTCCATTTATCCAGCGCGACGGAGTAGTACTCGAACGCATGACGGGGCAGCTGTACCGATACGCGTTTTGTTTGTCCTGCCGCAAGCGCGACCTTGGCAAAGCCTTTCAGTTCTTTGTCGGGGCGGTACACCTTGGGACAAACCTCGCCCACGTACACCTGCGCTACGGTTGCTCCGTCCACGTCCGACGTGTTTGTCACGTCAAACGCCACGGTTGCGCCGTTTTCGTTCGTTTCTATCGCCAGATTGTCATAAGAAAACGTGCTGTAACTAAGTCCGTACCCGAACGGGAACAACACAGGCTTGCCGAATGTGTCGAAATAACGGTAACCGACGTTCAGCATTTCTTCATAAAGCATTACCGCGCCGTCCCGATATGAGTTTTCGGCAGGCACGTCCGATAAATCAAGCGGGAAAGTTTCCGTCAGACGTCCGCTCGGATTAATCTTACCCGACAACACTTCCGCCAACGCTTTATTGCCGTGTTGACCGCCGTAACCTGCCCACACCACCGCGTCGACTTCGTCTATCCATTCTGACATATCCACCGCCGCTCCTGCGTACACGCACACGACCATTTTGTTTGCCACGCGCGCAAGGTGACGTATTACCTCGACTTCGTCCTTGGCAAGTCTGATATGCTGACGGTCGCTACCCTCGCACTCGACAGAATAAGGATTGCCGACACACATAACGGTAACGTCGGCTTCGGCGGCGAAGCGTTGCGCCTTTGCAACGTTGCC
>OGUO01001435.1_pt1 | contig 15868 bp, 18 predicted proteins | sample 1553641 | NCBI WGS metagenome assembly OGUO01 (sample SAMEA2579980, study PRJEB22360) | human gut metagenome | biome: human gut; feature: human-associated habitat; material: faeces | place: Denmark | collected 2008/2010 | reverse complement strand
CCGCACGGCTGATCGAACGGCGGTCCAATGGCTTTTCCAAGCCAAACCAGGTGTTTCTAAGCTTCCCATCTGCTGCGCAGAAATGCACAGTCAAGATGGTCAAAAATGAGCAGCCTGATTGCTCAAAAGTGAGCAATACGATTGCGCAAAACTGCACACCTAACCAAATAAATAAGAACAACCTAAGATTGAACCAACTGAGTAGAACCAAAGAAGCATATGGGCGTTATCGGAATGTTTTTCTGGAAGATTATTCGGAACTGGAAATGGAAATTGCAGAGTTGGATACTCTGATCGAAGACCTTTCAGCCTATATGCAGTCTACAGGCAGGAAGTACGCAGACCATGCGGCGACCCTGCGTAGCTGGTCAGCACGGAAGAAAAGACAACAGAAACCGGGAGCAGGCATCCCGGACTATACCTACAACAAGGAGGAAAGTTTATGACGGAAACGATCCAGACAGCGATGGACAGGCTTATGACGATCTCTGTGGAACCGCAGGACTATGTTGCAGAAGATGGGCTGCTGTACTGCGGCACTTGCAATACACCAAAAGAAGCATTTTTCCCGAACGGCAGAAAGTTGTTTGGGCGTGACCGCCATCCGGCTGAATGCCGGTGCAGGCAGGCTACAAGGGAAAAGCAAGAGAAAGAAGAACGTGCAAGGCTGCATTACGAGAAAGTGCAGCGGCTGAAGCTGCAGGGCTTTACCGACTGGGCGATGCAGCACTGGACATTTGCAAACGATCACGGGCAAAATCCACAGATGCAGCTGGCACAGCGGTATGTGGTCCACTGGCCGGAAATGCGGGAAAAGAATGTGGGGCTGCTGCTCTGGGGCGGTGTTGGTACAGGCAAGAGTTTTATGGCGGGCTGCATTGCCAATGCCCTGATGGAACAGGAAGTGGCAGTCTGCATGACGAATTTTGCCCGAATTATGAATGAACTGAACAGTGCCTTTGCCGGACGAAACGAAATTGTGGACAGGCTCTGCGGCTATCCGTTGCTTGTCATTGATGATTTCGGCATGGAGCGCGGCACGGAATATGCGCTGGAGCAGATTTATAACATCATCGACAGTCGTTACCGCAGCCGAAAACCACTGATCGTCACCACGAACCTGACCCTGACGGAGTTGAAAAAACCGCAGGATACCGCTCACGCCCGTATCTATGACCGTCTGCTGGAACTGTGTACGCCGATTGCCTGCACAGGCCCCAGCATGAGAAAGGATATAGGACAGGCAAAATTGAACTTGCTGAAAACACTTCTGGCTTGAATGGGAGGAACGCGATTGCAAGAAAACGGCAGAATGAATTGGCTGGAGCAGATCCACCAGATGAAGAACCGGGACATTCGCACGATTGAACAGTCTGAACTGGAGGAACTGCCGCAGGATGCAGTGGAACACGGACTGCCGCAGGAGGAAAGGCTGAAAAATCTGCTGGATAAGGTCCGAAATCCTTATTGCTATCTGGACAACGGAATTATTGTGAAGCTGAATTTCGCGCCGAGAGGGAGCAGCACACTGTCTGAGCGCGTTGGAAGGTGCTTTCAGTCGGCCAGCTGAAAAGGCAGAGAAGACTTCGGCAAGCTGCTGAAAAATCACACAGAAAATTTTGCACTTTAATGCGATAAAGCACTGGACAAAGGGTGATGATTCTGGTAAGCTGTTTGTGGGTAAGAAAATAGGAATGTGCCAACTGAGCAGAACTTGCTCGGTGGGCTTGTTCTACATACAAATGTGGAGCCTTTCACTTCTCTGACGAACAGTATTGCCGATTCGTTAAGGAGGTGGAAGGCTTTTGTTATACCCTGATATCAATTCGCAAAAGAAAACACAGCAAACAAGATACCGCACAGCATTATATCTGCGCCTGTCCCGTGAGGATGGTGATAAGACAGAGAGCGACAGCGTTGCAAACCAGCGCACCTTGCTTGAAGCCTATGCCGCAGACCACCCGGAACTGTGCATCGTGGATGAGTTTGTGGACGATGGTTACTCCGGCTCGAACTTTGAACGGCCTGCGTTCCAAAACCTGTTCAGGGAACTGGAGCAGGGGACCATCAACTGTGTTCTGGTGAAAGATCTGTCCCGATTCGGGCGAAACTATATTGAAGTGGGACGTTATCTGGAACGTATTTTCCCGGTCATGCGAGTCCGGCTGATTGCTGTGACAGACAACTATGACAGTCAATCTGCGTGGAAGACCAGCGATTCCATCATGGTCCCGATGCGGAATTTGCTCAACGATGCCTACTGCCGGGATATTTCCGTCAAGATCAAGAGCCAGCTTGCGGTCAAGCGGAAACGCGGTGATTTTGTGGGAAGTTTTGCAACCTATGGATACCAGAAGGACCCCAGCAATCATACCAAGCTGATCGTAGACGAACTGGCAGCAGAAAATGTACAAAGTATTTTTCGCTGGAAGATCAGCGGTATGAGCAATCAGGGCATCGCAGACCGGTTGAATGCAAGAAAGGTACCGTCCCCAGCTACGCGAAAGCTACAGAGCGGTGCAAAGCTGAGCCTGCACTTCCGCAAGAGCGATGAGCCGCCGTGGTCTGCCAAGGCGGTGGACCGCATTCTGCACAACGAGGTCTATATCGGAAAACTGGTGCAGGGAAAGACAAGGAGACTGGACTATCGCTCCAAAAAGAAAATGAACGTGCCGATGCGGGACTGGACAATCGTGGACAATACCCATGAAGCAATCATTCCGGCAGAGCAGTTTGAACTGGTGCAGCGGATTCTGGAAACTGAAACACGCAGACCGAACGATGCCGAAACGGTGGCTCTGTTTGCAGGCTTTCTCTACTGTGGGGACTGCGGTAGCCGGCTGGTGCGCAGGTCGGCCAGCTATAAAGGAAAGCGGTACATCTATTATCAGTGCTCCGGCAGCAAACAGAACAAAGGCAGCTGCACGAGCCATAACCTGCGGGATGAAAAGCTCTATAACATTGTGCGGAATGCGCTTCAAATGCAGATCCAGATCGTGATGGAGGAAGCAGAGTTTGTAGAAAGCATCCGGCAGGCCCAACAGGAACCCTACCGTGTGCGGCGCATCGAACGGCAGGTTCGGCAGCTGACTGCAGAAAAGGCCCATACACAGGGCATTAAGGAAAAATTGTATGGGGATTATGCAGACGAAATCCTCACACGGGAGGATTTTTTGAACTACAACGAACTGTACAGCAAGCGGATTGAAGAGTATGACCGCAAAATCACAGAACTGGAAGCGGAACAGCGAAATTTACAGACTGCTCCAAACGCTTATCCGTTTCTGGATGTGTACCGTAAGTATCGAAAATTGGAAGAAATCACCCGTCCGATGGTCGTGGAACTGATTGAGAAAATCGAAGTCTATGAGGGCAATCGGGTGGAAATTACGTTCCGATTCCAGGATGAAATTGCGGACCTGCTGGAAGAACTGCATCAAAAGCAGATGGGGCAGCGTGAAGTGTCTGCTTAAAAGGAGGCTGTGACTTATGGCAAGAGTAAGCAAGAAAGTAAGTGCGGCGCAGCGGGAAGCGGAGAACGCACCGCACCGTATCTGGAAAACCGCAATTTACGCACGGCTGTCCGATTTTGATGATATACTTCGGGATGCGGAATCGCTGGAAGTACAGATTTCTTACATAAAGGAGTACATCAACCACCGGGATGATCTGATGCTGCTGGATGTGTTTGCGGACAAACGCTGCACGGGAACAAATTTTGACCGCCCGGAATTTGAGCGGCTGCTGAAAGCACTGCAGGAGCGGAAAATCGACTGCATCGTAGTAAAGGATTTCTCCCGGCTGGGTCGTAATTTCGTGGAAACTGGTCAGTATCTGGAACAGGTGTTTCCGTTGTTCGGCGTAAGGTTTATCGCCATCAATGATAATTATGACAGCCTGAACAGCCAGAGTCGGGACGGGATGCTGGTGCCGATCAAGAGCATGATCAATGAAATGTACTCGAAAGATCTGTCCCAGAAAATTCAGTCGTGTTTTCGCTCCAAGGAAGCACGGGGAGAAATCTATACCCCGGTTCCGTTCGGCTACAAAAAGGATCAGAAGAATCATTTGATTCCGGACGAGGAAGTCAGTGATGTGGTGATGCAGATTTTTCTCTGGAAAAAATCCGGCAGGAAAGAGCGTGAGATTGCAAAGAAGCTGTCTGCGCAGGGAATCCCAACACCTTTTACACGCCGTTGTCAGTTGGGTTATATGAGAAATACCTCACGGGTAAAGGACCCTGCATGGCAGCCAGCCTTTGTGACAAAGGTGTTGGAAAATCCGATTTATACGGGAACCATGATCTACAACCGTATCGCCTACGATGAAACGTATCGGAAAATCGGGCAGAATCCACGAGAAGACTGGCGGATGGTGCCCGATAGCCATCCGGCAATCATCAGCTGGGAACTGTTTGATGAAGTTTCTGCATTGCGGGAAGCCGAGCAAGCGGTCAGGGATGAGCGGAAAAAGTGGTGCAGACAGCGCAGAGAGAACAATCCGAATATTTTCAAAGGCCGGATATTTTGCAAAGAGTGCGGAGAAAAGCTGGTTTGTCATTGGCAAAGTGATGGCTTGCTGTATTTTTACTGTAAATTCTGCCATGTTTCCGTCTCAGAAAAAGACCTCTGGAACGGCATCCATAAGGAACTGCGCCAGCGGATGGAGGAACATAAGAACTTGAAAAAGCTGATACAGAAGAATTCAAAAAAAAGCAACCTTGAAACAAAGAAAGTGGCATTGAACCGTAAAATTGAACAGCTGTCAGGCAATATCGTTCGACTGGAATCACAGAAGCGCAGCGGCTATGAGCAGTATGTTCTCGGAAAACTTTCAAAAGAGAAATTTCTGGAACTGAAGCAGGGTTTGGAAAATGAAATCGTAGAACAAAAACAGGAAAAATCCACAAAAGAGAAAGAGTTTGCGCTGATTCAAGAAGAATTGCAGCAGAAAAAGCAAATCGCAGGCAACACAGAGGCTCTTTTAACGGCAGATAATCTGCAGCAGTATGTAAAGAAAATTGAAGTGGACCGCGAGAAAATCACTTGCACGGAATTTGTGTTTTAACGAAAAAGGAGAGCAGACAATGAAAGAGAAAATCTATGATGCCCGGACAGGAATGGAATATGTTTTGGTGGGTGATTATTATCTGCCAGCCTTGAAACTGCCACGGACCCGTCCGATTGGCCGCTGGGGGATGCTGCACAAGGCGTACCTGAAACTGCGAAAACCAGCCTATTATCAGAGCCTGCTGCTGAGTGGAAAACTGGATGCTGTTTTGGCAGACGTGGAAGAGCAGGCAGCAGAGCGATATGAGGTTTTGACTGAGCAGATGAGTCAGCGGGAGGGCATTTCAGAAAAAATGAAAAAAGAAAATCAGATGGAATGGGTGCGCCGCATGAGCAATCTGGAAAATCGTGCAGAGGAAATTGTAAAGGAAGAGCTGATTTATTCATTTGAAGGGCGGTGAGCAGCAGATGATCGGAACTTATTACCGACTTTCTCTTGCGGACGAGGATGTGGGAACAGATAAGGCCGAAAGCAACAGCATTCAGGGCCAGCGCGGACTGGTAGAGGGGTACATCATGGTCCGCCCCGAACTGGCCGCAGAGCCGCGTCAGGAGTACGTGGACGATGGCTACTCCGGCACATCTGCAAGACGTCCTGCGTTTCAGCGGCTAATTCAAGATGCACAGGACGGAAAGGTGAAAACGATTATCGTAAAGGACTTTTCCCGGTTCGCCCGTGACTATATTGAAGCAGGCGATTATATGGAGCGAATCTTCCCATTGCTGGGCGTTCGTTTTATCTCTGTCAACGATGGGTATGACAGTGGAATGCAGGCCGGAAACGATGTGCGAGGGCTGGAAGTAGCCATCAAGAACATCATCAACGCATCCTACAGCCGTGATCTTTCCGCCAAAATCGCAGCAGCCGACCATGTGATGCAGAAGAAAGGAATGTATCTCGGAGGATACCGCCCGTTTGGATTCCTGCCGGACCCGAATGACTGCCATAAGCTGATCCTAGACCCGGTAGCCAGCCAGCATGTACGGTTGATCTTTGAACTGGCATTGCAGGGCAACAGAACAGGCACCATCGCAAAAATCCTGAATGAAAAGCAGATCCCGACCCCGGCAGCGTATCATGTGGCGGAAAACCATGTGTACAGTGAGCAGAAAGCATGGGATCTGCAGCGCAGCCATTGGACAAGTGGAACGGTTTACCATATTCTGAAAAATGAGAAGTATAAGGGAACCTACGTGGGCGCGAAATTCATTATGCCTGTTCCGTGCAAGCATCGGGTCCTGCGCGCACCGCTGGAACAGCAGGTACGAATTGAGGATAGCCATGCCGCCATTGTGACCCCGGAGGAATTTGAACAAGCACAAAAGGTTATTATGCTGCAGCATGGGAAGCATCAGGCCGGGAACTACACAAAACACCAGTATCCCTTGAAAGGCAAGGTCTACTGCGGTTACTGCCAGAAGCTGATGAAATATCGTGTTCTCAAGAAACTTGGCCCCTCTTTTAACTGCAGATTCTCAGCGACAGCGGTGGACAGTCCCTGCAAGCGAATCCCAATCTCTGAGGAACTGCTGGAAGAGATTGTCCGAAATGCACTGACAGCGCAAATAAAACAGGCGGAGCATATACTGGAAATCCTGCACGAACGGAAACGCAAAGCGTTGATTTGCTTCTCCGCACTGGAACGGCAGGAAGAAAAGCTGAGTGAAGAAAAGGCAGAGATTGTAAAACAGCGCGTTGCACTGTATGAGCAGTATGCAGACGGAAACATGAGCAAGGAAGAATTCATCCGACAGAGAGCGGCTTACCGAGTGCAGGAAGATGAAAGAATGGCGCAAATCCAACGGCTGCGCACTGAAAAAAATCGAATTTCCCAGCCTGTGAAGAAGGATGCCGATAATTTGCAGACTGTCGTAAGTGCCGTAGAAGAATCAGGCGATGTGATGCACTTATCGCAGAATGTGGTAGAAACCTTTATTGACCGCATCGAGGTTTTCAACGATGAGCGCGTGAAAATTCATTTTACATTTGAGGACACATTGAACAGCTATGAGGAAAAGTGATTGCAGCGACTTTTTGAACTAAGGTATATAGCGAGTTTTAGCATTTAAAAACGGAGGCCCACATAAACCACAGACAGCACCCAGGAGAATTCGAGGGTGCGTCTGCAGCTTATGCGGGCCGTTTTATTTTGTGCTTTTTACTGCGAAATAATGTTAAACTCCAAGGCTGACAAGAGTGGCCTTTAACTCTTTTGCCATGCGAATAATGACAGTCTGTTCAGTTTCATTACAGTCCAGCAGCAAGCGGTGAAATTCGGAGTTTGCAGAGGAAGAAGAATGTTCAAGACAGTCGAGCAAAAGCTCATCCGCGGAAACGGATAAGGTGTTGGCAATTTCGACAAGAACAGAAATGCTAGGGATTTTTGTTCCATTTTCGATACGGACAATGTGTTCACGGCTACAGTTGATTTTTGCGGCGAGGGCTTCCTGCGACAGATTTGATTTTGAACGGTAGAAGCTGATTCGTTTTCCAAGAGAAGTACAATTTACGGACATATAGTGATCTTCCTTTCAAATGCCCGCATAAGATACTTTAATTATTTGACTTATGGAGAAATGAATCAAGAGGAACCAAAGAGGCAATCTGCATAGAAGTCAGAATTTTTGTCTTTCCCTTCTAGCGGAGATGGCTTCTGAGGCTAAAATGTGACCCAGCAGGTCACATTTTAGGGAACAAGTGACCTGCTGGGTCACAGAAAAAATCATCTGATAAGCGTATAATAAAAGCATGAAATCAAGCTGCGAAAATAAAGTGGGGAAAACGAAATGGAACGGTTGCTGACACTGTATAGCGAAGTTCAGTCAACGGATGTACGGTGGCTGTGGTATCCCTTTATTGCAATCGGGAAAATCACACTTCTGCAGGGTGATCCCGGCGATGGAAAATCTACCATGATGATGAATCTGATTGCGGAACTTTCAACAGGAGGTAAGACCCCGGATGGCTGTAAGATCGGCGTGCCGCAAAAAGCGATTTATCAGTGCTCCGAGGATGGCGTTTCGGATACGATAAAGCCCCGATTGGAACGCTGCGGGGCAGACTGCAGGAAGATTGCTTTCATCAATGAAGAGTTTTATAACGGCCTCACATTGGACGATGAGCGCATCCGTCAGGCAATCATTGAATTTCGGCCTCGATTGGTCGTGATTGATCCGATTCAGGCTTATCTTGGCAGCGATTCGGATTTGCAAATCGCAGGCAGAGCGCGGAAACTCATGCGCCGCCTTGGAATGTGGGCTGCTGGTTACGACTGCGCTATCGTTCTGATTGGACACCTCAACAAAAAAGAAGGCTCCAAAGGGTTGTACCGCAGTCTTGGCAGTATTGATGTTGTGGCAGCAGCACGAAGTGTCCTGCAGGTGGAGCGAGATACCGAGAATCCTGATATAAGAATCGTACATCAAATCAAAAACAGTCTTGCGCCTACGGCAGAAGACATCCGCTTTTCCATTTCTGCCGACAAGGGCTTTCGATGGCTGGAATGCAGGCCACAGCTTTTTGAAAAACAACAGCCGGACGCCGAACCTAAATTTGATACAGAGCAACAGAAAGCTGCCTACTGGATCAAGCATTTTCTTGAAAAAGGCGATATGAGTGCGAATGAAATTTATTGCCGTCTGGACAATGAGGGGGTCAGCAAACGAGTTGCACGGATGGTAAAAACAGAAATGGGAATCCACTGCTATCAGAAAAAGCGGAAATGGTATTGGAGCGTTCAGCCGGAAGAAGGTGCTATGAATGGATCGCAAGTATAAGGTTGGCGGCTATGTGAAACTTGCAAAACTGTGGGAACGCTCTAAGGATGCAGCAGTAGCCTATCATAGTTCCTACTATGCTGAAAAGTTTAGGGATGATGCGGATAAAAGGCTGGTTGGTGTCTATATTGACATCACAGGGAATAAGGAAATTTATAAACGCCCGGAAATGGTGCATCTGCTCAAAGATTGCAAAAATGGTTCCGTAAATCTGATTTTCTCGCAGACAAGGGCCTATATTGCAGCAAATACCTGTGATTTCTGTTTTCTGTTGAAATATCTGTTTGACTTGCCGATGCGAGTGGACATTGTTACAGACGATGATGACCAGAGAATCGACACCATTCTTGACTTTGATAACCAGCGGCAGAGCCTGAAAGATTTGGCTGAAAAATATACATCGATCCGAAGGAAAGATTATCTTGAGTGGAGAATCCGACTGGAACATGAAATGACAAAGGCTGAAGAAAAATGAACGTGGAAGGACAGTATAATCCAAAAGACGTAGAGTGTATTTCGGTAGAAAACCTTGAAGTGCTGCCGAGTGGAGCGGATTGGCAGAGCCGACATCTGGAATCTGAAAGGCGAAAAGCAGAGATTCGTGACAGAATCCATAAGCAGGCAGAACAGGGCCAGAAAACGGCAAAAGACTACTTTCGTCCGGCGAAACCGACACCGTCGATTTACGACAGCGACCTGAAGCGTGTAGCCGTTTATGCCCGTGTCAGCACTTCCAGCGAAGAACAGATTTCTTCCATTGAAAACCAGACTCTATATTACACCAAAAAGATTGCAGAAACGGAAAACTGGAATTTGCAGGATATTTACAGCGATGAAGGAAAATCCGGCACATCGCTGCGGAAACGTGATGCGTTTAAACGCATGATGCGAGATGCCAAAGACCAGAAGATGGATTTGATTATCTGTGCCAGCATTTCACGTTTTGCCCGGAATTTTTCGGATTGCATGACACAGATCGCAGCTTTGAAAACTATGCATCCTGCACATCCCATCGGTGTGTACTTTGAAACAGAGAATATCTACACGCTGAATCCAAGTAGCCAATACAGCCTTGACATTCAGGCGCTTCTGGCGGACTGGGAATCGGGCAATAAGAGCCGCCGCATGATCCTTTCGTATGACCAGCGCATTATGACAGGCCAGTACCCGGTGGCCGACCTGATGGGGTATCGGCATACCAAAGATGGACAGTTGGTAATTGAGCCGGAAGAAGCAAAGACGGTGCGTTTTATCTTTCTGGCGTTTATCTATGGTTATAACTGCGATCAAATTGCGGCAGTGCTGACGCAGAAGAAGCGTAGCACCCTGCGTGGCAAGCAGGAGTGGAATGGCATGATGGTGGCAAACATCATGAAAAATGAACGCCGCTGGGGTGATTTGGAAGCCCGGAAGAGCATCGTGGTGGACTACAAGCTGGGCAAGGTTACAAAGAATAATGGGAATCGCTGCTCTGCCTATGTTCCGGAACACCATGAAGCAATCGTTTCGCCGGAAATTGCACGGGCTGCACATCTGGTGGCATCCAGCAGGAAGAAGTGCGGTGTGCAGGATATTGTGGTGATCCAGCAGGGAACATTGAAAGGCTTTGTTGGCATCCATCCGAATTGGAGCGGCATCAGTGTTGAAAGCATCCGCAGCCTTTGCCTGAGCACCTATCTGCCGGAAGAGGTGATGAAACTGAACGATATAGCAGAGATGAGGGCTGGGGCAACACTGGGAACGGCACTTCAATCTGAATATATGACGGTTTCAGGTGCTTGCTTTATCAACCAGAGCAGCCCGGTTATGACGATTTCTAAAAATGGAATCCGTTTCAGCAAGGCCTGCCATAGCCGGTTGGACGACTGCGAGTATGTGGAACTGCTCTATCATCCGATTCTGCAGGTCGTGATTTTGCGAAAGAGTAATCACGGCTTTTCAACGACGATGCGCTGGAGAGATGACAATGACGTTCATAGTGCTTTTTCAGCCAGAGCATTTTCTGGACTGGTCTTCCAAACATTGAACTGGAGAAAGAATTGCCGCTATCAATGCCGTGGTATCTGCCGGGGTCAGGGAAATGCAAAATTTCTGATTTTTGAATTAGATGAGTCCCGGATTTTGACTGGGAAAAATCAGTATGAACAAGAAAATTGTTCGATGAATCTGAAATGCCGGTTATATCGGAGTAAATGGGTTCAGAGCATTACAGTTAGTGATGTGATGGAATCTGGCCAAGTCGTAGAAAATCCCATGATTGGTGCAATTCCAAGCAGAAATGAAGTTCAACGTGAACTGGATGATCTTTTGATGTCGATGTAGGAGGAACTTATAGAATGGAAGAAAAAAGCAGGGCGCAGGAACTGAGCGTTCGGGAAATCTCCTTGATTCGTGAACTTGCACAGATACGGAAAGAACATAAAAGAGAACTGGAGTACGAAAAGTTCGATGGCTATGAACTTCCGCCGCGCACCCAGTTTTCCATGCTGAATAAACCTGCAGTGAGCATAAAATATGGTGTTATGAAATTTAATATGGCGTGCATTCGGCTTTTTGAAGGAATCAAGTATGTCCTTCCGATTTTGCACCCCAATAAGAAGAGGCTTGCGTTGATTATGTGCCCGGAAGAGGACAGTGCATCTGTTGAATGGGCAAGACAGAAGGACGAAAACTGGGTGAATAAGGATATTACATCATTGGAATTTGTGGAAAATATCTTCAGGCTCATGAACTGGAATCGGGAATGCCGTTATAAAGTGCTTGGACGGGTGGCTAATTCTGATCAGGGTCTTTGTATGTTGTTTGATTTGGAAGAAGCAATCATGTTCACCCCGAAGCCACAGGAATATACGGATCCGCTTACTGGTGAAATGAAGAAAAAGCAGATGAAATTCTTCCCGGATGCCTATAAGAACCGTATCGGAAAATCTTATAATGACTATATTGCAGACCATCAGATGAACATGTTTGAAGACTTCATTGGGTATCAGAGTTCTACTGTATTGGATGAGCCCGAACGAGAAGCAGGCACTACTTCAATACCGATTCCGCAACGTGAAGAATCTGAAAATATACCTTTGCCAGATTTACCGGGACAGCTTGAAAACGTACAACAATCGGGCAATGAGATTGCTGAAAGAGGAATGCCGACATGAATTCTGGGCGAGTTATGAACCTGCGAGTGACAATTCCGGCGGAAAGCCGGAGATTGAACGTTGGGAAAGATGTTATCCGTATTCTTGGAAGTCCGGCCTATATCTGCGTTTTGCAGAGGAAAGATCGGAAGTCTATTGCAATCACGCCGTGTGCTGCGGAGCATCCCATGTCCTTTAAGGTCCCGGACAGGCTGCTGACCGATGGGCAGTGTCGGATGATGATTAACGGAATACAGTTCATTCAGGTGTTGCTGGAAGCAAATGGTCTGGCGGCAGGAAAAGACCATCAGTTTAAAGGACGGTATGATGCCGAGAAAAATGCAGTTATCATTTCGCTTGAAAAAGATGAACAAAGTGCCCTCTCGCCTCAAAAGTGTACAACTTGACACCACGTCCACTTGGTCGTATAATACGTCCAAATGGACGTGATGAAGGGAGCTAATACTATGAGTGCCGGAATTTTAGATGGCTTTCAAACGATAATTCCAACGGCAGCGGCTGTCTTATCGGAAAAACGACAAATATTAAGGCTGACGCAACAAGAGGTTGCTGATCGCGCAAAAATAACATTACGTCAATATCAAAGGCTGGAATCTGGGGAAAGAAACATTTTGACTTCTTCTTTTGGCTTGGCATGTCGAGTAATTGAAGCTCTTGATATGGATGTTTCTAAATTCTATCATGGTGACTATTACCTTGAAGAAGAAGTGAAGACAATGAGAGGCAAAGGGATTGCCAGCAGAAAAAAGTCATCGATTTAAAGGACGGCATGATGCCAAGAAAGAGCAATATGGACAAATCTATGTTGAAAAGTTTACATCTGCCAGCTTGATATGCAAGGCGTTTTATGGTAAGATGAAAGCATAATAGGGAGATTATGAACCTCGGAGAGAGGCGGTGAGGCCGATGGAAGATAACAGGATGGTTAGTTTCTCACTGGGAGGAATGGCCTTTGAATACGATGATAATAAAAATCAGATAAATATTAAAAAACACGGAATTTCATTTAAGAGTGCAGCGCGTATCTTCTTTGACTATGACCGAATCGAGTTCTATGATGAGGATCATAGCGATGACGAAGATCGATATAACACCATAGGCGATACTTCTGCTGGACGGATTTCTCAAAAAGCAGAGGGTGCATTGATTGGCAATATAGACCAGTTCATCGGAAAGGTGAATGAAATACTATTTGTTGTATATACTGAACGAGTAAGAATTGAAGAAAGCGGTACAAAAACAGATGTGACAAGATTGATTTCGGCACGAATGGCTACCGAATTTGAAAGGGGGCTTTATTATGGTAAAAACGAGTGAAATGTCTATAGAACTGAAACAGGAACTTGCATTTACAAAAGAAGAACTCGCAGAACTGGAAGCGGCAAAGAAAATGCCAATCACGTTTGATGCGGATTGCCCTGAAACCACACCTGAGCGGGCGGTTAAATTTAGAAGAGTTAATCCGCCGCGTAACAGAATGGATGCCCATGGGGCATAATCATAATCAAGAAAAGAACATATAGAGTGTAGGTAAGCCCTACAAGGCTCAGATCGGTTCGGAACCGACTGAAACCCTTGTAGGGCTTATTTTTTTGTAAATTTTTTTGTTCCTTACTTGACAACCGCATAGGGTCAACCAAGAAAACCTACGATAACTAAATGGTTTTGACGGCTTGAGTTGTCCTTCAAATGTTTTATTTGTTGAAAAACTGCAAGAAGCGGAAAATCCTGGGGGTTATATGTAGGAGGCTTTTGGAAGCTCTGTTTTGACCCACAAAAGGAGCAGCAAATAAAGATTGAAGGAGAGTTCAAGCCTACGGTGGATTGCCTTTGTGCGATCCGCCGTGGGTTTGTTGCTGTTTATATAGAAAAAGTGAGGAGTGCAGAATGTACATGAATGACGGAAATAAAACGAAAATCAATCTGAGAAACAAGAGTGTTTTTATCACGGGTGTAGCTGGTTTTATCGGTTCTAACCTTGCAAAGAGACTGCTCTCCACGGTGGAGGGTGTCAAGGTTGTGGGTCTGGACAACATGAACCACTATTATGATGTGCGCCTGAAGGAAGCACGTTTGAACGAATTGGAGCAGTTTGACAATTTCAGCTTCGTAAAAGGTAATCTGGCAGACAAGGCTGTGATCGAATCTATCTTTGAGCAGTATAAGCCGGAAATCGTAGTGAACCTCGGTGCGCAGGCGGGTGTCCGCTATTCCATTACGAACCCTGATGCCTATGTGGAAGCAAACTTGATTGGCTTCTATAACATTCTGGAAGCCTGCCGCCATTCTTACGATGAAGGGCATACTCCGGTGGAACATTTGGTTTATTTAAGATATATTTGATATGCGTGATTTTAGGGTCTTTGCTAAGAAATATGTTGGGTGAATGGGAGCCGATATATGATACATACGCTAAAGAACTAAATATTTCTGATAATGTAAAATTTATGGGACAAAAAGCAAATGTTCAAACATATATAGTGAATGCTAGTGTTTTTGTATCATCATCAGATTTTGAGGGAATGTCTAATTCAATGCTGGAAGCTATGGCGATAGGACTTCCTGTGGTATGTACAGATTGTCCGATAGGTGGCGCTAGAATGGTTATAAAAAATAATATTAATGGCATACTTACACCTGTCGGTGATGATAGAATATTTGCGGATGAAATAATAGGATTACTAAAAAATCCGGAAAAAGCAAAAAGACTGGGAAAGCAAGCAAGTGAGTTGAGAGAACAGCTAAATGTAAAGAAAATAGCAAAGGAATGGGAGAAATTATTTGAAGATTAAGTTAAAGCTTTTAGGTGTATTGTAAATCTTACACCCTAGCAAAGAGAGGATGGCAATTCATGATAATATTATATATTGGAAATGTCGGATATCCAGACACTGCTTCATCAATTCATGTCAGGAATAGAGCTATATTTATGAAATCTTGTGGACATGAAGTGGTCAATGTGATCTGCGAAAAGGGATATAAGGTATAAAGTCAATGACGACTCTGGCAGTGTCCGGAGTCGTTTTGTGTAAGTGGAAAAGTATCATAGAAAAATGAATAATAGGAGGGGCAAAACCTATGTGTGGAATCGTTGGATTTACAGGAAATCGACAGGCGGCACCGATCCTGCTGGATGGCCTGTCTAAACTGGAGTATAGAGGATATGACTCGGCTGGATTGGCTGTCCGGGATGGAGAAGCACTGGCACAGGTCGTGAAAGCAAAAGGCCGTCTGTCCAATCTGATTGAGAAAACCGATAACGGTAATGCACTGAAAGGAACTTGTGGTATTGGCCATACCCGTTGGGCAACCCACGGTGAGCCGAGCCAGACGAATGCACATCCGCATGTTTCCGGTAACTGTAGCCGTTCCGGTTCCGGCACAGTGGAGTCTGAGGTCGTTGGCGTACATAACGGCATCATCGAGAACTATACTGAACTGAAAGAAAAACTGTTGAAGCATGGCTATACGTTCTACAGCCAGACGGATACCGAAGTGGTCATCAAGTTGGTGGACTACTATTATAAGAAGTACAACCTCGGCCCTATCGATGCCATTGCCAAGACGATGGTTCGTGTGCGCGGTTCCTACGCTCTTGAGCTGATGTTCCGTGATTATCCGGGCGAGATCTGGGTAGCAAGAAAAGACAGTCCCATGATCATCGGTATCGCTGACGGGGAGACTTATGTGGCATCTGATGTGCCTGCAATCCTGAAATACACCCGAAATGTATACTATATCGGCAATCTGGAGTTTGCGAAACTGACACCAGGAGAAGCGCATTTTTATAATCTGGATGGTGATGAGATTGAGAAGCAGACAACCGAGATCAAATGGGATGCAGAGGCTGCAGAGAAGGCAGGATTT
>OGUO01001430.1_pt1 | contig 15892 bp, 12 predicted proteins | sample 1553641 | NCBI WGS metagenome assembly OGUO01 (sample SAMEA2579980, study PRJEB22360) | human gut metagenome | biome: human gut; feature: human-associated habitat; material: faeces | place: Denmark | collected 2008/2010 | reverse complement strand
TCACTCACCTGTATTCTGGTTGTTATGGTTGAGTCTGCAGCTGTTAACCACAGACAGAAGAAGATGGGATACAATGCAGCTGAGGAGCTGTACAAGCGTGTTCAGGCGAATATTGCCAAAAAAAGAGAAGAATAAAAGTCAGAGTGTGCAGATTGCGGGAATACTTTTTTAATAGGCTTTAAGGCACAGTAATGCATAGAACGGTAATGCATAGAATAGTAATTCATAGATCAGAAAGGATGGAAATTTACAATGGGTATGTATTGTTTTGGTATTGACGTAGGAGGAACTTCTGTAAAATGCGGTCTGTTTCTTACGAATGGAACTTTGGTTGAGCAGTGGGAGATTCCTACAAGACTGGAGAATAACGGTTCTTCAATCCTGCCGGATGTTGCAGATGCAATCAAGACGAAGTTGGATGAGAGAGGAATCACAAAGGATAATGTAGACGGTGTTGGAATCGGCATTCCAGGACCTGTTAATGAGAATGGTGAAGTTCCTATGGCAGTTAACCTGCACTGGGGCTTTAAGGCCGTAGCAAGCGAATTAAGCGCACTTACAGGTCTTCCGGCAAAGGCAGCCAATGATGCCAATATCGCAGCTCTTGGAGAGGCATGGAAGGGTGCTGCAGAGGGTTCCAAGAACGTGATCCTGGTAACACTTGGAACTGGTGTTGGCGGCGGTATTGTCATTGACGGCAAGATTTACAGTGGCTCAAACTTCGGCGGTGCTGAAATCGGTCACACTGTAATTTCTGTAGATGGTCCGCAGTGCACTTGCGGCAGAAAGGGCTGCTTTGAAGTATATTCTTCTGCAACCGGTCTGATTCGGATGACCAAGGAAGCACTGGCAGAACATCCAGACAGCATGATGAAGGAAGAAGAACACATCAGCGGTCGGACAGCATTCAATTACATGCGGAAGGGCGATGCAGCTGCAAAGGAAGTTGTTGATAAGTATATCAAGTATCTGGCTGCTGGTATCACCAACACATTGAACATTTTCCAGCCGGATGTACTCTGCATTGGCGGCGGTGTCTGCAATGAAGGCGATCCGCTGTTGCTGCCGATGAAGGAAATCGTAGCACGGGAAAACTACACCAGAAATTCTAAGAAGAATGCAGAAATCGTAATTGCAAAGCTGGGCAACGATGCCGGAATCATCGGTGCAGCATTCCTCGGAAACGCACAATAAGAGAAGAAACGCTTTAAATTTCCTCGCCGCAGGCGAACTGCGGTCAAGCTGGCTCAGCTTGGCGGAGGGAGATTATTAAGGGGGACAAGCTGTCCCCCTTAACAAAGGTATTGATTAGATGACATTGAAATCTAAGAAAAGTTGGTAAATGCTGTTCGCCATCTTGAAAACACAAAAACTTCTGATAAATGGAAATCTAAGAAAGATGGAAAAATCATTCAGACAACGCAACCACCGGCGAACAGCTCAAAGGCAAAGAGCGGAGCGATTTTGCCGAACCATTCGCAGTTAGTTTCCCTAAGAATCCAGTAAATTCAACCAGAAACGGAGATGATTTTATGCAGAAAAACGCATTTCACACCTTATCCTATGGAGTTTATGCCGTAACCGCTATGGATGGCGAACGTCCAGTTGGCTGCATTGCCAACAGTGCTATGCAGATTACCTCGCAGCCGCCAACACTTGCCATCAGCATCAACCAGCAGAACTACACCCATGACATCATTCAAAAAACGGGCAAGCTGGCAGTTTGTGTGCTGCCGGAACAGACAGACCTTAGCGTCATCGGAACATTTGGGTTTCAGTCCAGCCGGGAAGTGGAAAAGTTCGCAGAAATTGCGTATGACCAGAAAGATGGATTGCCTGTTCTGAAACAATGCTGTGCATGGTTCACCTTGGAAGTTGTCCAGCAGATGAACGCTGGAACACATACCGTATTTCTGGCGAAAGTTTTGGACTGCGACCGTACTACCGCCCAGCAGCCAATGACATACGCATATTATCACAACGTTCTCAAAATGAAAAGCCCGAAAGCTGCTCCAACTTATGTGGAAGAATAAGTGGAAACAGCCGTGAAAAAATCCGCCCTTGTGGAAACACAGGGGCGGATTTTTTTGGCATTGCAATTCGTTTCAAGTAGCTGATTTCATGCCAAAAATGCTTGTCCATGCAGATTTTTGCAGAAATCAGCTCCATTTGCAGAGAAATTGTTTCCCGATTCAGTAAAAATGCATCCGATTTATAGCAAGCTGGTGGAAAAGCAGTGGAAACAGCCATGAAAAAAATCCGTTCTTGTGAAAACACAGGAACGGATTTTTTGTGGAAATGCTGGATAAAAATGCAAGAATGCAAAGGCATCAGGTACAATGCCGGAAATTCTTATCGGTGCAGATTCTCGCAGCCACCAGACCCATTGGCAATGCAATGACAATCAATGCTGCCTTGGTCAGCCACAGTGCACCAGAGCCGACATCATTCAAGGCAATGTAATAAATACCACGGTACATATACAAGCCTGGAACCATGATAACGATTGCCGGAACGGTCAGAGAAATTCTCGGGAAACCGATTTTTTTCTTGACAACAGAGGCAATACATCCCGTGCAGAATGCTCCGATAAAGGCAGCCGCACCGATTGGCATATGAGCAAGGTCAACCAGTTCCAACCGCAATGTATTGGTGAACATTCCGATGAGAGCCGCTGTAAACGCCATTTTTCTGGGGCTGTTGAACATCAGAGAGAATCCGTAGACCCCACAGAAGCTGGCAATCAACCGGAAACAAAGCAGCGTCCATTTTTGCAGTTCCAATGGTTCAAAGTCTGCCGGCTGGAAGTGACAGATGACAGCCGTTGCCCAGCCAGTCATGGTTGCTGTTAGGATGATGAGCAGGGCATAGGAGACTCGTTCTAACCCCGATCGCAAATCTAGTTTCGCAAGGTCGATACCGCCCGTAATCAGCGGAAATCCCGGGATGACAAACAGCATCGCACAGATGTAACCAGCCTGATGGACTGCCGATACAGACAACAGACTTTGTGCCAGCAGGATGGTAAGGACATAGACCAGACAGGAGGCGGCAACACTGACCGCAACATTCGCCAGCAGGGAAATGCTGTGACCCAGCATCTTTTTGCGGACAAAGTTCCCGACACCTGCACCCAAAAAGGCACAGCACATTTCGACAGGCCCACCGCCTAGCAAGAAGGTAAATGCACCGCACGCCAGTGCAGAGGCAAGCCCCAGATTCCACGCCTTATAGTTGGCAGGGAGCTTTTGAATCTCATCCAGAACTTCATGAATGTGCTTGACGGAATAAGTGGAAACCTTATCCGGAAATTCTTTCATGAACAGTTCCAGTTGCATCAGCTTATGTGTATTGACCCCAGTTGTTGGATTGGAAATGGATTGTGTGTAAGTATCCGTCCCTTCAATGCAAGTGTAAGAGATGGCAAGCAGTCCAATGTCTGCGGTACAGGTGATCCCCAGGCAGCGGGAAACCTTGTTCATCGAGTTGCGAACCCGCCATGCCCCTGTTCCGACAGAAAGCATCATCAGCCCGATTCGTCCGACCAAGGTCGCCTTTTCCTTGAGCGTTGCTTCCGTTGCCGGAATGCTGCTGTCGTCCTGCACAATCGCTTTCCAATGAATGGTCATGTGCTGCTTTTTGAGTTTTGCCATGTGAAACATCGTTCCTTCCGTTTAATAATCTATATATCTTTCTGCAAAAACCGGCTGACAGAATACAGCTCTGTAAGCCGGATTTTTTCATTTTATGGGTTCTGTTCCGGCGGTTGTTCCGGAGAATCTGAATCCGTGGATTCTGATTCTGAAGCAGCCGGATGAATTTCGCAGCCTTCTTCGTCAGTCTGTTCTAAAATGACAGAAATCGGCGTTTCTGAAACGGTAGATTCTGCGGATTTCATGTCCTTTTCCGTTGGTTCTTCCGTTGCGGAATCATCATCTTCTTCATGGTGCTGCCAGTTTCGTTTCACGGTGTCTGTTACCGTTGTAAAGACAGTATCTCGCATCCTGCCAAACCATTCGTTGGCACGCTGTTCCATCGCCGTTCTTTCTGGCATTTGCAGCGGACTGGGCGGAACTTCGCCCTCTGGCAGGGTCTTTTCCCGGAGGATGACATAGATGAGCGACATCATCGGAACACCCAGAATCATGCCGAGTACACCGAACAATCCGCCGCCGACAATCACGGCGAACAGCACCCACATTGCAGGCAGTCCGACCGATCCGCCGACAACACGGGGATAAATCAGGTTGCTGTCGATTTGCTGGATAACGATGACAAATACGACAAACCAGATGGCTTGTTTGGGTTCTACCAGCAATAAGATCAATGCACCGGGAATGGTGCCGACAATTGGCCCCACAATTGGAATCATATTGGTCAGACCAATGATAACACTGATGAGAAGCGGATACTGGAAGTGGAAAATGGACATGCCAATAAAACAGAGCAAGCCCAGAATGCAGGCATCCATCAGCTGACCACCGACAAAGTTGGAGAAAATCTCAAAGGTGATATTGCCGTAATGGGAGATCCGATGGTAATTTTCTTTGGAGAATGCCTTTTGTAGAATGCGTTTTGCCTGTGCTTTCAGGCGTTTCCTGCCGCTGAGCATATACAGCGAGAAAATCAGACCAATGAAACAGTCCGCCACGATCCGAACCAGACTGGTTGCCCATGTTCCGATTTTTTCCATGAGATTTGGCACATAGCTGGAAACGGTGACAGAAAGATCCGTCAGCCACGATTTCAACTGTGCAAAGTCCAATCCGACTTGCTGCATCAGATCATAGAGATGCTCACCCTTGCTGCTGTATGTCTGCAAGAACTTCTGGAAGTTGATAAAATAGATGGTGAACTGGTCTGCAAAGTCCACTAAGCTTTGTGAGAATTGCGGGACAATGATGCAGACGATTCCAGCTAAAACGGAAAATAGAAGTAAATACGAGAGAATGACGGCGACTGCGGAGCAGGGAAACCGTTTTCCCTTTGTAATATTTTTCAAGAAGCCCTCTAATCGCCGGACAGGCGTATGCAGTACCAACGTAATGACTGCACCGATGATGACCGGACGCAGCGTGCTGAGAATCGTTCCAATCCAAGTGGAAACAGTTTCCAGCCGCATGAGGAGAAATGCAACCAGCAATAAGATGACACCGCTGAAAATAATCGTGCGAGCAAACGGGGTGTTAATGCTGTTGCGTTTTCGTTTCGGCATAGATGCAAGCCCTCCTTTCTTGTGGGGCAGAATCGTTTGTTCCGAATACAGGCAGGTGGATGGTTATCCAACCACTTGCTTTGCAACATCCACCGTATCTTTTGCATCTTTTGCATAGAATGTTGCGTGGATTTGTTTTGCATAGTCTGGTGTTAAGACTGCACCGCCAACGACGGTCTGACAGGATGGATACTGTTCATGCAGCAGGCGAATGGTTTCTTCCATCGAACCCAGTGTGGTTGTCATGAGGGCAGAAAGTCCGACCAGTTTCACTTGATGTTCAATGGCAGCATCAACAACAGCCTGACAAGGAACATCTTTTCCGAGGTCGATGACGGTATAGCCGTAGTTTTCCAGCAGAACTTTTACAATGTTCTTGCCGATGTCATGAATATCGCCCTTGACAGTTGCCAGTACGATTTTTCCCTTGCTGACAGGAGCTTGGTCACGCTGCTGCATGGTTTCCTTGATGACGGAGAACGCCGCCTGTGCCGCATCTGCTGTTAAAATCAGCTGTGGCAGGAACACCTTGCCCTGTTCAAACTTCGTTCCGGTTTCGTCCAGAACGGGAATCAACATGTTGTTGATGATTTCCATGGGTTCGGTGGTTTCGAGCAGTTTTGCAGTAATCGAACCGCATTCTTTTTTCAGACCGTGTTCCATGGCATAGGCAAGCGTCATGGAGGAATCAGCAGCTCCAGCGGTTGCAGCAGCTGGTTTTGCAGAAGTCTGTCCGGTATAGCTGGAAATATACTGCATACAGCTCCGGTCGATGCCCTTTAACACCTTGTAAGCCCGAACTGCTTCGGTCATAGAAGCAATATTCGGGTTCATAATCGGCAGGAACAAGCCATTTTCCATTGCCAGCGTGAGGAATGTCCGGTTGACGGCTTCTCGATTCGGCAGACCAAAAGAAATATTGGAAACGCCTAAAACTGTCCGCAGCCCCAATTCTTCGTGTACCCGCCGCATGGCTTTCAAGGTTTCAACTGCTCCATCCTGTTCCGCAGAAACGGTCAGTACCAGACAGTCAATATAGACATCCTGTTTCGGAATGCCCATTGCCATTGCCCGTTCCAGAATGCGTTTGGCGATGGCAAAGCGGTCATCTGCCTTTTTCGGGATGCCGTTTTCGTCCAGCGTCAGACCAACGACCGCAGCACCATACTTTTTGACAAGTGGTAAGATTGCCTGCAAGGAGGCTTCTTCGCCGTTGACAGAATTGACGATTGGTTTCCCGTTATAAACTCGCAGGGCAGCTTCTAAGACTTCCGGAATGGTGGAGTCCAGCTGTAATGGGGTGTCCCCGATGCTCTGCAATGCCTTGACAGTGCGGATCATCATATCTTTTTCGTCAATCTCCGGCAAACCAACATTGACATCCAAAATATCTGCACCGGCATCGGTCTGCTGAACCGCCTGCTCTAAGATATAATCAATATCGTTTGCCTTTAATGCAGCCTGAAAGCGTTTTTTTCCGGTTGGGTTGATGCGTTCGCCGATGATACGAGGTTCTGTGATGGGAATCGTCACAGACGGCGAGCAGATTGCTGGTGGAATTTCCGGCATAGGGCGATTTACAACAGGCATGCTGTCCAGTTTCTGGTAGGCAGCTGCCAGATGTTCCGGCGTTGTACCGCAGCATCCGCCAAAGACAGAAACGCCCAGTTTTGCGAAAGCAGCCATTGCCTCTGCAAAGTCATCCGGCAGAACGGAGAATGCTCCCGTAACCGGGTCAGGCAAGCCAGCATTCGGCTTTACAATGACAGGCAGGGTTGTCCAGCGGCAGATTTCTTCAACCACGGGCAGCAGCTCCTTCGGCCCCAAAGAACAGTTTACGCCAAGGGCATCCACGCCCAGCCCCTCCAATGTCAGAGCCATTGCAGAAACGGTGCAGCCTGTGAAGGTTCTGCCGTTTTCTTCAAAGGTCATCGTGACAAAGACAGGCTTGTCACTGTGTTCCTTTGCAGCCAATACAGCGGCTTTCGTTTCATAGAGGTCGGTCATGGTTTCAATGACAATGAGGTCAGCATCTTTTCCGGCTTCGATTTCTTCTCGGAAAATGTCATAAGCTTCCTCGAATTTCAGCGTGCCGAGCGGCTCTAGCAGCTGTCCGATTGGCCCAATATCTAGGGCAACCATGGCATCTGTTCCGGCAGTGGCAGCCTTTCCGCAGGCGATACCTGCGGAAATCAGTTCCTGTACGGAATAGCCGCTTTTTTTCATCTTCAGGCGGTTTGCACCAAAGGTGTTGGCATAGACAATATCCGAGCCAGCAGCCAAAAACGCTTTGTGAATGGCAGTAATCTGTTCTGGGTGTTCGATGTTGTATTTTTCCGGGATTTCTCCGGCAGGCATGCCGCTTTTTTGCAGCATCGTACCCATACCGCCATCCAGATACAGACGAGGTTTCTTCTGAAAGAGGTTATGTTGTGCCACCGCAGTGAGCTCCTTTCTTCCGGAATGCACAGGTTTCCCGCATCTTGCAAATGCTGCACCCTTGCCGACGTTTCGGCAGTGGATGTTGGGCACATCCAAAGATGGCAGAAACCGACTTCCGGGGGTTCATGAGGTAGGTTTCCGTTGTAATAATGCCGACTTGCCGGGCGGCGTTGAGGTGGGCGAGCAGGTTCGGCTGTTCCGAGATGGGAAAATCTCCATAGCCGGGGCTGAACCGCCATGTAAAATATCGGTTCGGCATGGTTTCCTGAATCCGCTGTTCTGCCTTGTCGCAGACCTGCTCAATGGCAGGATTTGCGAGAGCATCCATCAACAGGGCGTTGGTCATGTCCCGTTTTGGCGTGCGGTCAATCAAGACATCTACAGATGTTCCGAGCGTTGCCGCCATGAGAACCGCACGGTCGCAGCCCTCTAGGTGCTGGCGAATATCATTCCCCTCTAATAATAAGGTATCCGCATACAGCACGGATTCTGTGCGGGTCAGCGGAAGAATGCAGTAGGTATAGCGAGGGGTTGCGTGGCGGAGCAGCTTTGCTTCGCAGGCATCCAGCCGAGATAGAAAGGCATCGTCTGCCGCCGCTTCGGTCATACCCAAATACCGGAGGGTTTCCGAACGGTCAAGCGGCGACAGACAGATACTGGGGCTCATCGTTGGGTTGCACGCAGTACGCCGGAGATGGCTTCGCTGATTTTTCGTGCAACATAAGGATTGTTCATGGTGTAAAGGTGAATTCCGTCAACCCCAGCTGCCAGCAGTTCAATAATCTGTGCGATGGCATAAGCAATCCCAGCATCTTGCAATGCTGTAGGGTTATCCTCATATTTTTGAATGATACGGGTGAATTTTCTCGGCAGACTTGCACCACACATGGAAACCATGCGGGTAATCTGCTTGCTGTTGGTGACTGGCATGATACCAGCTTCAATCGGGACAGTAATCCCAGCCTTGCGAGCTTCTGCCTGGAAATGGAAGAATGCTTCATTGTCAAAGAACAGCTGAGAAATGAGGTGTGTTGCACCGGCATCGACTTTCTTCTTCAGGTTGGCAATATCTTCTTCCAGCGAAGTGGCTTCAGTGTGGCATTCCGGATAGCAAGCTCCGGCAATGTCGAAATTCGGGTGCTTTTCCCGAATGTAGGTAATCAGGTCGCTGGCATGGGCAAAATCGTGTTCCGGTTCTAATTCCGGGACACGGTCGCCACGCAGAGCAAGGATGTTTTCAATGCCGCTTTCGAGGAATGTTTCCAGCAGGGCATCAATTTTTTCTTTTGTGCAGTGAATGCAGGGCAGATGGGACATGGAAGTAATGCCATACTGTTCCTGTAAGCGTCTTGTGATGGCGATGGTATTTTCCCCGTTGCCGCTGCCGCCAGCACCCAGTGTGACACTGATGAAGTCCGGATGTAAATCCTGTAATTCTTCGAGCGTCTGATAAACCGTTTCGATTGGGCTGGTTTTCTTCGGTGGAAATACCTCAAAGGAAAAGACGGTCTTTTCCGAAAAAAGAGGAGCGATTTTCATAGAATGATAAATTCCTTTCTGTTGAGATTTTGTGCTTTATGCGGGGTCAATCCGCCAGTCTACGGGTTCGATTCCGTGTTCGACAAGAAAGGCGTTGGTTTTGGAGAAATGCCGACATCCAAAAAATCCATTGTAGGCAGAGAGGGGGCTTGGATGGGCAGCCGTCAACACCAAATGCTGCGGAGCAGTAATGCGTTGCTGTTTTGCCTTGGCATTGTTGCCCCAGAGCAGGAACACCACGGGCTTTTCCCGTTGATTCAGCTTGTCAATGACGGTATCGGTGAGCTGTTCCCAGCCTTTCCCCCGATGGGAGTTGGCAGCACCTGCCCGAACCGTTAAGACGGTGTTCAGCAGTAAAACGCCATGTTTTGCCCATTCGGTGAGGTCGCCATGTTTGCCGAGGTTATCAATGCCGGTATCATCCCGCAGCTCTTTAAAGATGTTGACGAGGGACGGCGGCGGTGTAACACCCTTGTGCACGGAAAAACTCAAGCCGTGTGCCTGATTGGGGTTGTGGTAGGGGTCTTGTCCCAGAATGACTACTTTTACATCTGCATACGGCGTATATTGAAACGCATTGAAAATGTCGTACATATTGGGATAGATGGTATGGGTGCGGTATTCCTGAATGAGGAACTGCCGCAAGTGCTGATAGGATTCGGATTGAATGGCATCCTGAAGCAGGTCATCCCAGTCGTTTCCGATATGAACCATAAAAAGACCATCCTTTCTGTGGATTGTTTCGCAGACTGGCTGCAATTGATACCTATTATAACACACTCTTTTCAGAAATTCAATAGACAGAATCTTTCCGCTGTCAGATTTTCCACAGACGGCGGCTTCTTTTTGAGGATGCATTTCATTTTTGGAAATCCCACTGAAAAATGCATGGCGGAATCGGAAAAATTGTACAACTTTTTGAAATCCTATTGACTATTCGCAAAAGATGTAGTACAATGATAAGTAATTGTCGATACCACCTTGTCAGCGTGGACGACACAAAAACGGATGCAGTTGCCTGCAAGCTGCTGCATCCAGATTTACCGTAGGAGGGTGAAACGTGAAAAAAGTAAAAAAACCGGTTTTCTTCCTTGTGTTTGCTGTGATTGCGATTTTTGCGATTACAACGCTGATCGGTGTGTCTACTCAAAACGGCGATATTACAACGACCTATGTACACGGCGTAAAAGATATTCGTCTTGGGATCGACATTCAGGGCGGCGTAGATGTTACATTTGAGCCAGCAGGCGATGTGGATGCAACAGATGAACAGATGGACGCAGCACTGGAGAAAATCAAGACCAGACTGGTGTCACAGGGCATTAACGACAGTGATACTTACGTTGACTACAAAAGCGATCGGATTATTGTTCGGTTCCCATGGCAGGCAGGGGAAACGGATTTCGATCCGGAACAAGCCGTAAAAGAACTTGGTGAAACCGCAGAGCTGACATTCCGCTATGGAACGGAAACCACCACAAATGATGACGGCGAAACCGTTCCGGCAGGCGAGATCGTACTGACGGGTGACGATGTGAAGAGTGCCGGAACAGGTGCAACGCAGGATGATACCACGAAGGAAGCAACGTGGATGGTAACATTGGATCTGAACGACAGCGGTACGGAAAAGTTCTATAATGCAACTTCTGCTCTGTATCAGGACAACGGACAGATTTCCATCTGGATGGACAATACCATGATCTCTGCACCGTCTGTTAATGCGGTTATTTCCGACGGAAAGGCAACCATCAGCGGGAACTTTACATATGAATCTGCAAAGGAACTGGCAGATAAGATCAATGCCGGTGCATTGCCGTTTGCATTGGAAACCACCAGCTTTAAGACCATTTCCCCGACCATGGGCGAAGGGGCTTTGAATGCTATGGTGATTGCAGGATTGATCACCTGTGCCTTTATTGTCATTTACATGATTTCCCTGTATCGGCTGTTGGGTGTGATCGCATCCATCTGCTTGGTAGGACAGATTGCCGGCATGCTGGCAGCCGTTTCCGGCTGGTTCGGCTTTATGGACAGCAACACGCTGACCATTCCGGGTATCGCTGGTATTATTCTTTCCGTTGGTATGGGTGTCGATGCAAATATTATCACTGGCGAACGAATTCGAGAAGAACTTCGGAGAGGCAAGCCGCTGGATGGTGCATTGCAGTCCGGTTACAGCCGTGCATTTAGTGCCATCTTTGACGGAAACCTGACTGGTATCATCGTTTCCATCATCCTGATGGGTGCGTTCGGAACACCGGATAGCTGGTGTGCAAAGCTGCTGCATCCGCTGTTCCAGTTCTTTGGTGCAACAACAGAAGGCGTGATTTATTCCTTCGGTTATACCTTGTTGGTTGGTTTGATTATGAACTTTATCATGGGTGTGTTTGCAGCCAGACTGATGACCATGTCTTTGTCCAAGTTCAAATGCTTCCAGAACAAGAAACTCTATGGAGGTGGGTTAAATGGCTGAGAAAGAAAAACAGTTTAAACACTATCCGGTGGATGTCAAGGTACGGAATTTCTGCGGTAAATCCAAGCTGTTTTTCCTGCTGACCCTGATCCTCGTTGTCATTGCAATTGCCTCTTCCTTTACGGGTGTGGACATTGCACTGGAATTTAAGGGCGGTACGATTATCACCTATAGCTATGAGGGCGAAGCGGTTGATAAGAGTGCGATTTCTTCCGAACTGACCGATTTAATTGGAACGAGCGTGAATGTACAGGATGGCGAAAGCCTCGACGGCGGCAGCAAGACATTGACCTTGTCCTTTACTTCCAACGAAGGTTTGACGGTTGACCGGCAAGCAGAAGTAACGGATGCGATTCAGTCCCGTTATCCAGATGCAAATGTACAGCTGCTGGACTCGAATGATGTCAGTGCACGTTCTGGTAGTGACTTCTTTGCAAAATGTATCGTTGCAGCGATTTTTGCAGCAATCATCCTGATTCTGTATATTGCATTCCGGTTTAAGCAAATCAGTGGTTGGTCAGCTGGTGTTTGTGCGATTATTGGCTTGCTGGCAACGCTGGTGATCACATATGGTTCGGTTGTGCTGATGGGCTTTGAAATTGACTCAAACTTTATGGCAGTTATTTTGACGCTGTTGGGTTATGCAGTCAACGACACCATCGTTATTTATGACAGAATCCGTGAAAATCAGGAAAAGATGCCGGGAATGTATATTGAAGACCTGGTAAACACCAGTTCTTCCCAGTCCTTGCGGCGTTCGATTCGGACATCCCTGACAACGTTGTTTGCAATGGTTGCAGTTGTAGTTGTATCTGCAATTATGGGATTGGATTCGATTCAGCACTTTGCCATTCCGATGGCAGTTGGTATTCTGGTTGGTACTTATCATTCCATCTGCTTTGTACCGAGCCTGTGGGTTTGGTGGCAGAAGCGGCGTGGTGTGGAAACACTGAAAGTAATTCCGAAGAAAAAGAAGAAGGCAACCGAATAAGCCAATTTTTGAACAGAAAAGAAGCAGGCAGGATATGCGAAGCAGCATATCCGCCTGCTTTTTTGTTTTGGTGGAGAGATACGAGCCGCAGGCAGCTGAAAAGTTTTTCGGTGCAGCAGTTTTACAAAAATGCTGCCGAGGTGTGGGCGAGCAGCCCACATTTGCGAAGCAAATTGAATTTTGCAATCTGTTTTTCCTGCTGCAATTGCACTTTTTGAAACTTACCAATTCGCTATTTAATTGTCTTTATGAAACAAGTTGCAAATTCAGACAAGGCAACGGGGCAATTGCAGCATGCTGGCAGGCAAAAGCAGGGGTGGAACCCCCTTTTGCCGGACGCTGAAAATCGTTTTCTCTAAGAGAAATCATGCAATGCATCTTCTGAAGTCAAAGCAATAAACAAATATCTTATAATCATTCCAGTGAGCAGTCCCAACAAAATACACCGCACAGCATTGTCGCACCGCATAAAATATGCTATAATAGAATCAGCCTTTTTTCACACAAAGAATGAAGGAAACAACGAAACAGATAGGATTTGAATCAATATGAATCAATATACCGTCATTGGCATTCTCGCCCATGTAGATGCCGGAAAAACAACGCTTTCGGAGGCATTGCTGTTTCAAGCAGGTGTCATCCGCAAACAAGGCAGAGTCGACCATAAAGATGCCTTTCTGGATACCAACCCACTGGAACGGGAGCGAGGGATTACCATCTTTTCCAAGCAAGCCATTCTGCCCCTGCCGGAAAAGACCATCACCTTGCTGGACACGCCGGGGCATGTCGATTTTTCTGCTGAAACTGAACGAACCTTGCAGGTATTAGATGCTGCCATTTTGGTTATCAGCGGTCTGGACGGCGTGCAGAGCCACACCGAAACGCTCTGGCAACTGTTGCAGCAGTATCACATTCCGACCTTTTTATTTCTCAATAAAATGGACTTGTCCCCCTATTCCGAAGCAGAACTGCTCACACAGCTACAGGAAAAATTATCGCCGCACTGCCTTTCTTTCACACAGAAAGATGCAGCCTTTTATGAAGCTGCTGCTCTTGCAGAGGAAGCCTGTTTGCAACAGTATCTGGAAACAGAGCAGATTTCGGATGACCTGCTTCGCACTGCCATTGCAAACCGCACCTTGTTCCCCTGTTGGTTTGGCTCTGCTCTGAAACAGCAGGGTATTGCAGACTTTTTAAATCTGCTGGACAAATACGCTCCAACTGTTTCGGAGCAATCTGCATTTGGAGCAAAAGTATATAAGATTACCGAAGACGAATCTGGCAACCGTCTGACGCATCTAAAAATCACTGGCGGAACGCTGCACGTTCGGGATAAATTGCCGAGTGGCGAAAAAATCACGCAAATTCGTCTTTATAATGGTGTAAAGTTTCAAACTGTTGATGCTGTCACCAGTGGTATGGTGTGTGCGATTACAGGATTGTCGAAAACTTATGCCGGGCAGGGACTGGGAAAAGAACACGATACCGCACCGCCGACCCTTGCCCCCGTGTTGTCCTATCGGGTGCAGATACCACCATCGTTAGATGTTCATAAGGTGCTGGAAAATATGCGGAAACTGGAACAGGAAGACCCGCAGCTGCAAGTGCGATGGAACGAGCAGTTGCAAGAAATATCCGTTCGCCTGATGGGAGAAATTCAACTTGCTGTCTTGCAACGATTGATGTTAGAGCGGTTTTCCATGCCGATTTCTTTTGATAGCGGAAGTATTGCCTATCGGGAAACCATTCAGAAACCAGTAGAAGGTGTTGGACACTACGAGCCGCTCCGGCATTATGCAGAGGTGCATCTATTATTAGAGCCATTGCCAACGGGCAGCGGTTTGCAGTTTGCAGCAGCTTGCAGAGAAGATGATTTAGATCGCAACTGGCAACGGCTTGTTCTGACACATTTACAGGAAAAAACACACGGCGGTGTGCTGATGAATGCTCCGATTACCGATATGAAAATCACATTGATTGCTGGAAAAGCACACGTCAAGCATACCGAGGGCGGTGACTTTCGGCAGGCAACCTATCGTGCTCTCCGACAGGGATTACTTTCTACAGAAAGTGTCTTATTAGAGCCATGGTATCAGTTCCGCTTGACGATTCCGACGGAATGTGTCGGCAGAGCAATTGCAGATTTACAGCATATGTCTGCGACTTTTTCCGCTCCGGAGCAGGCAACGCCAACGACACAGGTCTTGCATGGAACAGCCCCTGTTTCCGAACTGCGAACCTATTCTGAAACGGTTGTCGCCTATACCAAGGGAAAAGGGCGGTTGTTCTGTCAGATGAAAGGATATTTCCCCTGCCACAATACAGAAGAAGTGCTGGAACAGGTTTCTTATGACGGAGCGAACGATCCGGAAAACTCTGGAGATTCCATTTTCTGTTCCCACGGAGCAGGGGTATTGGTCAAGTGGGATGATGTGCCGAAGCATATGCATTTGCCCTATGCCTATGTGCCAGAACAGAAAGCAGAATTGACACCGCCAGTACAGCTTGCCCGACAGGCGGAGCGATACCGCAGCCGTTTAGAAGAAGACAAAGAATTGCTGGGCTGGTTTGAGCGAACTTACGGAAAAATTCAGAGAGATCCTCGCCAAGCACTGGACAGGCTGCCGGATGATGTGACGGAAGCTGCAAAAACTGCTCCTTTGCAGCCACTAAAAACCGGAGATGTCTATTTGTTGGTAGATGGTTATAATGTCATTCATGCATGGGATTCCTTGAAACAGTATCTGCCCGACCATCTGGAACTAGCACGAAAACAATTAAGTGATTGGCTCTGTAATTATCAGGGTTTTCGGCAGTGTCAAGTAATTTTGGTTTTTGATGCATATCAGGTAAAGGGCGGACGGGAACATGTGGAGCAATATCATAACATTCACATTGTCTATACCAAGGAAGCAGAAACCGCAGATGCCTATATTGAGCGAACAACCTATGATTTAGCGAAAGAACGGCGGGTACGGGTTGTAACTTCTGATGGATTGGAGCAGCGAATTATTTTAGGAAATGGAGCATGTCGGGTATCTGCCGCAGAATTTGAGAAAGAGTTGAAAGAAGTAGAGCAGGCAATTCAGTCGTACTTACAAAGCGGACATCACCCCAGCAATCATATCACCATAAAATAAATGATATTACGCATTAAAAAACGAGCCGCAGGCAACTAAAAGTTTTTCGGTGCAGCAGTTTTTCAAAAATGCTGCCGAGGTGTGGGCGAGTA
>OGUO01001421.1_pt1 | contig 15934 bp, 12 predicted proteins | sample 1553641 | NCBI WGS metagenome assembly OGUO01 (sample SAMEA2579980, study PRJEB22360) | human gut metagenome | biome: human gut; feature: human-associated habitat; material: faeces | place: Denmark | collected 2008/2010 | reverse complement strand
TTTTACCAGAGGCTATAAAAAAGACGATAAAAGTAAAAGAAATTCTAAAACTAGGTGAGGTTAAAACAATTAACGAAGCAGTTGAAAAAATGGATAGATGAGAGCGACAATATTGTTTTCTTCGGCGGTGCCGGCGTTTCGACAGAAAGTGGGATTCCCGATTTCCGCAGCGAAAACGGTATTTTTCATGCCATCAATGAATATGGCGTGCGTCCTGAGGTGATTCTGAGCCACACATTTTTTGAACAGAATCCGGAGGTTTTCTTCAAATATTATAAGAAAACACTGCTTTACCCGGATGCAAAGCCTAACGACTGCCATAAGGCATTAGCGAGACTGGAAGAAATGGGGAAGCTGAAGGCGGTTATCACGCAGAATATTGATGACCTGCACCAGATGGCCGGCAGCAAAAAAGTGCTGGAACTGCACGGCAGCATCCACCGGAATTATTGCCTGAAGTGTGCGCACTTTTTTCCGCCGGAGTACATCCGGGACAGTGAAGGCGTGCCGAAATGCCCCTGCGGCGGAATCATCAAGCCGGACGTTGTGCTGTACGAGGAAGGGCTTGATGATGCGACGCTTCGCGCGGCGGTGCGTCAATTGCAGCAGGCGGAACTGCTTATCGTCGCTGGAACGAGCCTGACGGTGTATCCGGCGGCGTCGCTGCTGCGGTTCTTCCGCGGGCGGCACATCGTTCTTATCAACCGCGACGCAACCCCGCTGGACAATCAGGCGGATTTGGTGCTGCATGAGCGCGTGGGCGAGGTCTGCCGCCATCTGCGCCCGACACCATTGGAGGTGGGGGAATGACGACGCTGGAGACGCTCTTTTCGCCCATGAAGAAGGAGAAACTGCGTCAAGCGGCATTGGTGCGCACATCCTGCCGGAGCTTTGCGGGTGCGCCCGATACGGCGGCGTTCGCGGCGCTGTCCTACGTCGTCGGTCGGTGCGCGCTGCCCGGTGCGCGCTTGGTGCTGACCCCGGTGGACGAGTCGCTGTTTACCGGCACGATTCTGGGCATGGGGCGCATCACGGGCTGCAAAATGGCGGCGGTGGTCATCGCCTGCGGGACGGAAGCGCTCTGCCGCGTGAATGCCGGGATTCTGGGCGAAGCGTTCGTGCTGGAAGCGACGGCGCTGGGATTGGGGACGTGCTGGGTGAGCGGCACATACCGCCGCAAGCAGATTCGCCTGCCGATGCAGGAGAACGAGACGGTGCTCGCGGTGATTGCGGTCGGTGTGCCGGAGAAGCCGCTTCAAGCGCCGGAGAATCGCCGCCGGAAGCCGCTCGACAAGCTGATGAACGCCGTTCCCGCGGACGGCATGATGCTGGATGCGGCGAAGCTGGTGCAAATTGCGCCGTCGGCAATGAATATGCAGCCGTGGCGGATGGAAGCGCTGCCCGGAGCGTTTGCGCTGACCATCAGCGACCGCGCCCTGCTGGACGGCGGCATTGCGCTATGCCACGCGGAACTGGCGCTGCGCGGGGCACATCGGTGGGTGTACAGCGCGGCGCACGGGGGAATCACGGCGGTGGCGCAGGGGCGGTTTGTTCCCTGACGGAATCCATCGGTGTGCGTGTTCTGGCTTGATTTTTCTATTGAAATTGATTGCTTTCACGCAGGGGGAATCACGTCTGCGGACGCGACCAAAGGGCAGTGGAAACAGACGAAGTCTGTGAGCGCCCTTTGGAAACCTTCGGATGCACCCTCCCATGTTTCTGGGCTTGTATTGCGGCTTGGGGATGCGAAGCAGTCCAGAGGGCGATCGCAAAGCCCTCTGGTCGCGCCCGCAGGCGCGAAATCCCTGCATAAACACACGGAAGCAGTATGGAGAAGTCACCAACCCAATCGCGCGAAAGGGTCAAGGGAGGAACTCCCTTGCAGAGTCCAGAGGCAGAGCCTCTGGGGAGGTTGTAATTATGGAGAATTGGTTGTTGAATCTGATTTGGGTGTACCTGCTGGCGGTCAATACCCTTGCGTTTTCGCTTATGGGGATTGATAAGCGCCGCGCCAAACGCGGGGCGTGGCGGATTGCGGAAAGGACGCTGTTTCTGCCGGTGGTACTGTTCGGCAGCCTCGGCGGAACGCTGGGGATGTTCTGCTTCCATCATAAAACGAAGCATTGGTATTTTCGCTATGGCTTCCCGATTCTGCTGGTGGTGCAGTTGCTGCTGCTGGGAGCGGGAGCGTATTTGCTGTTGAGGTGAAACAATGACGGATCTTTTTTCCGGACAGGAGGCGCCGCTGGCGGATCGGATGCGCCCGCGGACGCTCGCGGAGTTTATCGGGCAGCGTCATCTGCTGGGGGAGGGGCGGCTGCTGCGCCGCGCGATTGAGGCGGATCGGCTGACTTCCTCCATCTTTTTCGGGCCGCCCGGCTGCGGCAAAACGACCCTGATTAACCTGCTGATGCGCTTCTACGACGTAAACAGCGGCGCGATTCTTGTCGACGGCACGGACATTCGCAACGCAACGCGCCACTCCCTGCGCAAGAGCTTCGGCATGGTCTTGCAGGACACTTGGCTGAAGGCGGGCACGATTCGCGACAACATCGCCTACGGCCGCCCCGACGCATCGGAAGAGGACGTTATCGCCGCCGCGAAAGCCGCCCACGCGCACAGCTTCATCCGCCGCCTGCCCGATGGCTACGACACGGTTATCACCGAAAACGGCGGCAACATCTCGCAGGGACAGAAGCAGCTGCTCTGCATTGCCCGCGTGATGCTGGGCGGCGAAAACGGTGAACTGCCGCCGATGCTGATTCTTGACGAAGCGACGTCTTCCATCGACACGCGCACAGAAATCAAGATTCAGTCCGCCTTTGCGCGGCTGATGAATGGGCGCACGTCGTTCATCGTGGCGCACCGGCTTTCGACGATTCAGGAAGCGGATGTGATTCTGGTGATGAAGGATGGGCATATTATTGAGCAGGGAACGCATGAGGAGCTGCTGAAGAAGCAGGGGTTCTATGCGAATTTGTATCAATCGCAGTTTGCGCTAAGCTAAGGAAATCGCCAAAAGGATAAACACGCGGAAGCAGTAAGGGAAAAGCGACCAACTCAATCGCGCGGAGGGGTCAAGGGGGGGACTTCGTCCCTTTTTCTTCCCCTTGCAGGGTCAAGGGACAGCGTCCCTTGTGGGGGTTGGGGCAACGCCCCAACTGTTCCTCGTCCGACCAATCCCAAGGAAGCCGCCAACAAAGGTGCAGGCAGCGAAGCGTCCCTGCCAGTAACTTTGCGCGTCCGCAGACGCGCCCCCAAGCTGCTTTCCCCCAAGATTCCGTGAAGAACCAAAAAATCCGCCGTTTTCGGATAATTTCGTTCTCCACTCAGCTTGCGTTTATGCGGTGCGGATGGTATAATTGCGGTTAGTACAATCTAACTATTGGATGAAGAAGGATTCTCATGAATTTGATGCGATTTCAGCGGGACTGCCCGCGCGAGAGAGACGGGGCGACAAAAAACATGCTGCCGCGCTGAATGACGGCGCTGTGCGTTTGGATGCCGGAAAACGCGGTCAGGACTCGTCAGCATCCTCTTCCACATACCCTGTCGCCACGCCCTCATACGCATTCGTTGCCGGATCGGAGGATTTGCGCGCCTGCACCGTCAGGCAAGTGCCCGTGAATCGCAGCAGCATATCCACGCCGCATGGGGCATCGTCGATGATTTGGCAGCGGACGCGCAGCAGATTCCCGTTTTCATCCGCCGACACCCAGCCGCCGGAGGATAGCATTGTGCGCCCCGGCCATCCGGGAAATTCACTTACGCGGTTCTCCCCCAGCCCGAATTGCAGCGGATGCCGCCCGCGCGCGTTCTCCCAAATCAGCGTGTTTCCCCGCAGTTCCACGCACGCCAGCCCCAGCGGATTCGGCGCGGCGAAATGGTACACAGGCGACGCATCCAGCGCGCACGCGGGATTGTTCCCCAGCGGCTGCATTTCGGGCGACAGGCGCACGGGCGACATATCCTCCATGCCGCAGTAAGGGTAGATTTCGTCGAAGAAGGCGTTGTAGATGCGCTGCACGCCGATGGGGTCAAGGCGCGTGTCGGCAATCGTGCACAGGCAGACGTCCTTCTCCGGGCACACCACGGCAAGCTGCCCGCCCAAGCCGTACATCGCCCAGCCCGCGCGCGTCATCCACACCTGCCAGCCGTAGCCGTAGCGCTCTTCCTCGTTCGTGCAAAGGCAATTGTCGATGTGCTTTTTCGTCATCTCCCGGCAGAACCATTCCGGCAGAATTCCGCGCCCGCCGTCCATCACCAGCCGCGTCACCTTGTGCAAATCGCGCAGGGACATGCACAGCCCCGTGCCGCCCTGGCAGGTGCCCGCGGGGTCGCACAGCCAATGCTTCTCGTCGTCTGCGCCAAGGGGCGTGAACACCCGCTCGTTCAGGTAGTCCATCACCTGCTGTCCGGTCAGCCGCGCCACCAGCGCCGCCAGCACCTGCGAACAGCCCGTATCGTAGTGGAACACCGTGCCCGGTTCGTGGGTGGATGCGGCGGTGAAGAACGGCTTCGTCCAGTCGTCGTCGGTTTCGCGGTAGACGGTAGCGCGGTAGCACGTCGCCATCCGCAGCATATCGCGGATTTTCAGGCGCATCAGGCGCGCATCCGGCTTTTCGGGCAGGAAGTCGCGGAAGTAGTCGGCAATGCGGTCATCCAGCGAAATTTTCCCTTCGTCCAGCAGAAGGCCGATGGCAAGCGCCGTCATGGATTTGGACACCGAGTACATCCGGTGTGCCTTCCCCTCCTCAAACGGCGGATAGTACGCCGTCGCCTTCACCTCGCCCCGCACGTCGAGGATGAAGCCGTGCATACACACACTTTCGCGCTTCAGGCGGCTCACAAAATTCTCCACGCGGGTTGCCAAACGCTGGTCAAGCATGGGGTTCACTCCCTTCGTAGGCACAGGCCGCCTGAATGTACGCGCCCGTCCCCTTGATGTCGTAGCTGCCTACGGTTTCCGAAATATAGTAGTCATACGACCCATCGCGGTACGCGTCCGTTTTTCCGCCCAGCCCCGCGCCGTAGCACGTTTTCGCCAGAAACAGCGTGCCATCCCGCATCTGCCCGACGAAATGCCGCTGAATCGCCCGGAAGCTCTCCTGCGCCGCCGTCAGCATCCAGTCAGGCAGCTGATGATTCGCCGCCGCCTTCAAAATCGCCGCCGTCATCAGGCACGAGCCGGAGGATTCGAGGTAGTTCCCCTCACGGCCGGGGCAGTCCAGCACTTGCAGCCACGCGCCGTCCACGCGGATTTCCAGCATCCGCGCGCTGATTTTCTCCATCAGCGCCCGCAGCGGCTCAAAGCATTCGTGATTTTCCGGCAGCAGCGCCAGCACATCCGCCAGTCCCAGCATATACCAGCCGACAGCGCGCCCCCATGCGTGCGCCGAGCGCCCCGTCTCCGGGTCTGACCACTGCTGCGCGCGGGATTCGTCCCACCCGTGGTGATTCAGCCGCGTTTTCGGCTCATAGGTGTGCTCATACGCCAATTGCAGCTGTTTCGCCGCGTCGCGAATGCCCGCATCGTCCTCCATCATCAGGCAGTATTCCACATAGAACGGCGCGGACATGTGCAGCCCATCCAGCCACATTTGGTAGGGGTAGCACTTTTTGTGCCAGAATCCCCCGTCGGATGTGCGCGGCTGACGGCGCAGCTGGTCGTGCAGCACGTCTGCCGCCCGCAGGTACTTTTTATCCCCCGTCGCCTTGTAGAGATACAGCAGCTGCCGCCCGTTGCAAATGTAGTCCAGATTGAACTCATCCAGCGTGTAGTCGCGAATCGCGCCGCTTTCATCGGTCACGAACGTGTCCATTGCGTCCTTGATGTAATCGAAATACTTCTTTTCGCCCGTCATGGCGTACAGCGCCTCCATGCCGCGCCACGCCACGCCGTAGTCATAGCTCCAGCGGCTGGTCAGCAGGCCATAACGCTTCATCAGGCAATCCGCCATTTTCGCGGCGGATTTCGGCAGAAACTCCTTCATTGCGCTTCCTCCAACAATGTCAAGGCAATCTGCGCCATCCGCACCGCGCCGGTGTCGCTCAGGTGCGTGTTGTCCTGCACGCCGTCGGGGTAGTTCAGGTGATGCTCCTGCCAGTTGAACAGCACCTTCGAGCCCTCGCTGCCCAGCGCCGTCAGCAGCTTTTCGCTCGCGCGCTCCATGTCCAGCAGCCGCACGCCGCGGTAATCCGCCAAATCGCGCATCACCGCCGGATATTCCCCGTGCGTGTGCTGCAATTTGCCGTTCTCGTCAAACCGCCGCCGCGCGATGGGCGTCAGCAGAATCGGCTCTGCGCCCTGCCGCCGCGCCGCGTCGATGTACATGCCCAGATACTCCGGATAGGTGACATGCGCATCCGTCGCGCGGTCGACATCCGGCTTCTCGTCGTTGTGCCCGAACTGGATGAACAGCTTGTCGCCCTTGCGCAGGCACAGCTCCACAAAATTCAGCCGCTTTTCCGCCACGAACGACTTGCTGGAGCGCCCGCAGACCGCGCAGTTCTCCACAAACACGTTTTCCGGAACCAAGCGTTTCAGTGCCTGTCCCCAGCCCGTCATCGGCGCGGCATTTGCCGGATAATCCGCCATCGTCGAGTCGCCGCAGAGGAACCACGTCGGCGTGCGGTGCTGCGGATGCCAGTTGTCGTATCCGCCAATCACCTCGCGAATGGTGTACGCCGCCGCGTCCGCCTCGGTCATGCGCTTCTGCTTGGGATGGCGGGTGGACTGGTCTGCGCGCGCGCCGGTCGTGCCGTACTCCGCGTACCGCTCGGTGACGGGTGCGCCGCCCTGCCAGTCCTGAAACCCCTGCGGACTGACATGCTCGTCCATCTCACAGTGCAGGAACACAGTGCGCGCAAAGGCACGCCACGGGCGGCCCAGATACGCCTGACCCGGCGCGCACTCGCCCGTCAATTTGCAATTGTGGAACACCAGCCCGTACGGCGACTGCTCCGGGGTATTCGCCGCCGTGTACAGCCCGCCGCGCTTGTTCATGAACAGCGTGCAGCGCTCAAACCAGCAGCGGTACGGCCCGAAGATGAAGTCCACGTCGCCCTGAATATAGCAGTCCTCAAAATACTGGCGGTTCAGCGTCAGCGGGCAGTCCCCTACGGACGTGACCCCCTCCGGAATCAGCCGCGGCAGAGCATCCCGCGCCACTTTCGGCATCGTCGGGCCGCAGAACAGCGTGTCCTGATGCGCAATCATCCGCACATTTCGCCACACGCCGCGGTCGCCCGCCGCATACACCGCCACCGCCTGCCCGACCAGCGAGCCGTCGCCCGCGTCGTTGCAGATGGTCAGGTTCTCCACCTCCACGTTATTCCCCGTGACCAGAAACGTGTAGCTGAGGAACGTGCCCTTCTCCTTTCCGTCCGCGTCCAAATCCTTGGCACAGCCGGAGTTGGTGATGACGGTGCGGTCGCGCGCTTCGCCGATGATGCGGATGTTGTCCTTGTTCACAATCACCTTTTCGTGGTACTCGTCCATCCGCAGCAGGAGGATGGTGGGCATCCGGCTGCTCATAGGCACGGCATCAATCGCCGCTTGAAGGGAGGTGAAATCCCCCGAACCGTCCTTGGCAATGATATACATCGTCATTCTCCTATCATTCCATGTTTTTTCATACTATTTTCAAATGAAAAGGCGCAAGCAGATGGCGCAGGTGACTTTGAAAATAGTATTAGCATATCCGCCGTCATTTTCGCGAAAAACTCCGCCCCGGCACGCTGGGTATGCGTGTCGTCCTTCGACCCGTCGGGATAGGCGGGGTACAGCCCCGGTTCAACGTTCATGTACAGCGGATACGTCGCTTCCTCGCCCATTTGGCGGAATTTTGCCATGCTCTCCGCCGTCACATCCAGAAGATGGATGTTGCGCTTCTTCGCCAAGCGGCGGATGGCATCGGGATACGCCCCGTGCGCGTCCACGAGCTGGCCATCCCGCCAGTATCGGCGCGGAATCGGCGTGACGAGCACCGGGATTGCGCCGTGCATCCGCGCCGTATCCACATAAATCTCCAGATTCGCCGAGAAAGACGTGTTCGGGTCGGTATGCCGCCAGACCAAATCGCTGGTGTCGTTGTGGGTGAACTGGATGAGCAGCAAATCGCCGGGCTGGATGGTGCGCTCAATGTCCGTCAAGCGCCCTTCCGCCAGAAAAGACTTGGTGCTGCGGCCGCCAACGGCTTTGTTGACGACGTTCACGTTCGGCAGGTAGTCGCCGAGCAGCTGACCCCAGCCGGTGATGGGTGCGTTTTCGGGCGGGTAGGTGGCGGCGGTGGAGTCGCCGCAGATGTAGATGGTCATTTTCTTTCTCCTGATGATGGTGTCTGGTTGCAGAAGTTTTGCTTTCTGCATTGTAGATTTTTTGTGTTGCGCAGGGGTTTCGCTCCTGCGGGAGCGACGAGGGGGCATGAAAACAGACGAACGTCTGCGGTCGCCCCCTTGACCCCTTCGCAGCGCACACGCTCATAATTGATGGTTATTGTTGTTTTTTTCTTTGGATACAGCGATTATTCCGCCGTGATGTGCAGCACCTGCCCTGCTTCATGCGGGAAGCTCCTGCCGTCGGAGAGAATCAGCGTGCCGCGGAACGACGCGGTGATCTCCGCCTGATACTCCGCGCCGTCCCATACAATATCCACCGTGTAGCCGCCGCGCGCGCGGATGCCGACGGCTTCGCCCTTCTGCCACTGCGCCGGGACGGCAGGCAGCAGGCGCAGGAAGCCCTCGTGGCTCTGCACCAGCATTTCCGCCATTGCCGCCGTCGCGCCGAAGTTGCCGTCAATCTGGAACGGCGGGTGATTGTCCAGCAGGTTCGGCAGCGTCGAGCGCTCCAGCAGCAGGCGGATGTTCTCCCCCGCCTTCGCGCCGTCGAGCAAGCGCGCCCACAGGCACAGAATCCACGCGCGACTCCACCCGGTGTGACCGCCGCCGCAGGACAGCCGCTTTTCCAGCGTCGCGCGGGCAGCCGCGAACCATTCCGGCGTATCCGGCGTAATCTGCCGACCGGGATACAGCGCGAACAGGTGGCTGATGTGCCGATGCCCCGGACAGGCGTCCTCGCAGTCCCGCAGCCACTCCTTGATGCGGCCGCCTTCCACCTGCACGGGGTCAAGTTTCTGCTTGAAGGCGGTGTAGCGCGCCGTATCCGCCCCCAGCACCGCGCCGCATTCCTCGATGGCGGACATCAGTGCGTGGAGAATCTGCCCGTCCATCGCCGCCGCGTCGGTCAGCGTCCCGCTTTCGCCCGACGGGGTGATATACACGTTCTCCGGCGAGGACGACGGACTGACGGTATACATGCCATCCTCCCGCAGAATCGCGGTGTCGAGGAAGAAATCCGCCGCGCCGGTCATCAGGTCGTAGTTCGCGCGCAGGAAATCCGCATCCAGCGTGTAGCGGTAGTGCTCCGCGATGTGCAGGCACAGCCACGCCGCGCCCATCGGCCAGTATGTCGCGGGGCAGTAGGTGTCCTGCGGCGCGCAGTCGCCCCACAGGTCGGTGTTGTGGTGCGCCACCCAGCCGTTCGCGCCGTACATGCCCAGCGCCACCTGCGCCCCGTGCGGCTGCATCCGGCGCAAGTGGTCGAAAAGCGGCAGGTGCATCTCGGAGAGGTTGCACACCTCCGCGCACCAGTAGTTCATTTCCGTGTTGATGTTGATGGTGTACTTGCCGTCCCACGCCGGGTGGAAATCGTCGTTCCAAATGCCCTGCAGATTCGCCGGCAGCGTGCCGGGACGCGAGCATCCCGCGAGCAGATAGCGCCCGAAGGCAAAATACAATTCCTCCAAGCCGTTATCTGCATTGCCTTGCGCATAGCGGGCAAGGCGCTGGTCGGTCGGCAGATTGTCCAGCGCATCCTCCCCGTGCAGGGCGAGCGTGCACCGCGCCATCACTGCCCGGTGCTCCGCTACATGCGCCGCCTTCACCGCCGCGTAGCCATCCGCCGTCGCCGTCTCCAGCCGGGACAGGCACGCCGCGCGCAAATCCGCAAAGCGGTAGGAGGTCGCCGACGCAAGGTAGATATCCGCCGTTTCGCCGATGTGCAGCGTATTCGATGACGTGCACGCCCTCGCCCACCGCGCGGCACATTGCCATATACTGTACGCCCCCGTCGCCCGCCTGCCCGCTCAGCAGGATGGTATGCTCATCCACCTTGTCGATGCGGTTGACATACGCGCCGCGCCGGAGCAGAACGCGGCTGGAGAAGCCCTCGTGGTGCATCGCAAACACCTGATGCGGCACAGACAGGAAGCACTCGCGGCGGATTTGCTTCTCCTTGCGGACATACGACACCTGATGCACGCCGTCCGTAATATCCAGCGCCCGCCGATAACCGCTGACGGGGCGCTCGTGGCGCGACATGTCCTGCCCGCGCAGATTGCGCATTCCGTGCAGTCCTTCGGGCGTTTCGCCGTCCAGCTGCTGGAGAATCAGGTCGCAAAGCACCTCGTAGTGGCGCTCGCCGTCGGGCGTGGCGGTCAGCGCTTCCTCGGCAAGCTGCTGCGCTTCGGCGATTCTGTCCGCCTTGAGCAGCTGGCGCACCACGGGCAGGTACTTTTTCGCATCGGGATTCACGCGGTCGCGGAAGCCGCCGTACCAGCAGGAATCCTCGTTCAGGCTGATTCGCTCCAGCACCGTGCCGCCGAAAACCATTGCGCCCATGCGACCGTTGCCCAGCGGCAGGGCGATGTTCCAGTCCTTGGCGGGGGCATCGTACCACAATTGATATTGCTTCATCATCTTGTTCCTCGCATCAGGTATTTCTGATATGAGCAGATTGATTTTTATTCTCGCAGGGGGATTTCGCTCCTGCAGGAGCGACAAGGGGGCATGAAAACAGACGAACGTCTGCGGTCGCTCCCTTGACCCCTTCGCAGCCCACACGCTCATAGTTGATTTTTATTGCTGCAAAGAGTTCGTGTCTGCGGACGCGGTAAGCTGCACGCTGTCATCCGCGTCCAGCCAGTCGCCCTGCACGCCGCGCACCGCCACGCCGCGCAAATCCACATCCGCCGCATTGCGCAGGTAGAAACCCGCGCGCTGCATTTCGGGGCAGCCGTCCATCATGGCGGGGCGGCCGGGCGCGCCGTCCACCATCTCCACCACCACGTTCTGCATCTTGACCCCCTCCACCGGCATTTCCGCCAAGCCGTAGAAGAAGCCCGCACAGGCGGTGCACTGGCGCGCGCGTACGTCGGAAATCACCACGTCGCGCAGGCAGGGGGTGGCATCCGTCACCGGGTAGGGCGCTTTGTCCCACACATGCTTCATCTTGCCGTTCGCGCCGCAGAAGTAGTACATGTTGAACACGAAGGGGCACATCACCTTTTCCATCACGAGGTTATTCAGCTGGATTTCCTCCACCGTGCCGCCGCGCCCGCGCCGGGTTTTGAGGCGGATGCCGCGGTCTGTCTCGTAGAACACGCAGGAGGACACCACAACGTTGCGGATGCCGCCGGACATTTCGCTGCCCAGCACCACGCCGCCGTGCCCATGCAGGAAGTGGCAGTTGCTGATGATGATGCGCTCGCACACCTGCCGATTCGGCGTATCCTCCGTGCCGGACTTGATGGCAATGCAATCGTCGCCGACATCAATCGTGCAGTCGTGGATGCGCACATCCTGACAGCCGTCGGGGTCGATGCCGTCGGTGTTGGGGGAATCCGCCGGATTTTTGATATTCAGCCCGCGAATGACCACATTCCGGCAATAGAGCGGATGCACCGTCCACGCCGGGGAGTTGGTGAGCGTCACGTTCTCCAGCGTCACATGCTCGCAGTGGTTGAAGCACACGAGGTAGGGTCGCGGATGTACATTCTGCCCTGCCCGCTGGCGCGTCCACCAGTAGCTGCCCTGTCCATCCAGCGTGCCATAGCCGGTGATGGTCACGTTCTTGGCGTGTTCGGCGTAGATGCACGGCTGATGCGCCAGTCCTGCGATGCCCTCGAACTCCAGGTCAATCAGCGGGAAGGCGGATGCGTCCTGATGGAAGCGCAGCACCGCGCCGGACTCGATGTGCAGCGTCATGTTATCGTACAGGCGGATTGCGCCCGTGGGGTAGTCGCCCGCGGGGACAATCAGCGTGCCGCCGCCGCGGGTGCGGAGGTCAGCAATGGCTTGCTGGAAGGCGGCTGTCCAGTCGGCGGGGGTGGGGACGCTGGCAGCGTAGTCGAGAATGTTCATTGGTTTTCCTCCGATGTTTGTTACTGTTTTTTCTATTATAATGGTCTTTTTTGTTGCTTTTGGCTTATTTCTCCGAATCATGCCGTTATTTCTCCATATACCGCACATACGCGTCGCGGTAGATGGCAAGCACGTCGTCGATGCCCATTTTGGTCAGCTGGGCGACGTAGGCATCAAAATTGGTCAGGGGCTCTTCGCCGGTGATGAACTTGATGCTCATTTCGGTGATGTAGGTCTCCATCTCGTCCATCAGGCTGTCGCAATAGGCTTGCTGTTCCATGCTGAAATTGATGTAGGGCGGGTAAATCAGCGCGGTGGACGCATCCGCCCATGTCCGCTCGGCAACAAGCTGCTCTTCGGGGTAGCTCGCCAGCACCACCGTCTCGCCGTCATACTTCGGGAAGGCGGTGTGCCCGATGGCGTAGGTGTACAGCGTCAGCCAGCCGTTTTCCTCGTCCACGGTCAGCGCCTTTTCGGTCAGCTCCTTCTTGCCGTCGACGATGCGGTACGTTTCGCCCTCAATCCCCCACGTCAGCAAATCGCTGCCCTCCGGGGAGTACATGTAGTCAATGAATCGCACCGCCGCCACGGGGTCTTTGCAGGCGGAGGTGATGACGGTCACGGTGGATGACATGTTGCCCGCCGCCTCGGCGCACGCGGTGTAGCGGATGCCATCGTCTGCCTTCAGCCACGGCATCGCCTGAAAGCTCGCGGATGCATTCGCGCGCTCCTGAAGCAGCGGCAGATAGTACCGCCACGCATTGTCCAGCCCCACGAACGCGCCCGTCAGGTCGTTGACGATGTTTTCCGTTTTCCATGCGTCGGAGTGAATCAGGCAGTTGCTGCCCAGCAGACCCTCTTCGTACCACTTGTGCATCGTTTCCAGATACGCCTTGTATTCCGGCTCCATCGGGCCGTACGCCACCGTGCCGTCTCGCTTGATGCAGAAGGTGTTCATCACGCCGAATGCGGGCAGGAAGTACGGCAGTCCCCAGCCGTCAAAGGGAATCTCGTCCGGGAAGCCGTTGCCGTTGGGGTCTTGCGTCTTGAACGCCGTCAGCACCTCGTACCACTCGTCGATGGTCATCGGCGCAGTCAGCCCCAGCTTCTTCAGCCAGTCGTCGCGGATAATCAGCCCGTTGTAGCACTTGCGGCAGATTTCCTCCACCGTCTGCATCGGGTTGATGGATGGGAAGTAGTACATCTTGCCGTCCGCCGTCTCCACCTGCTTGCGCAATTCCGGGCGCTCGGTGTAGATGCGGGTCAGGTTGGGCGCGTACTGAGCAATCAGGTCGGTCAGGTCGATAATCAGCCCTTCGGCGTACATCCTGTCCATGCTCACGTCGTGATTCCACATGATGACATCCGGCAGATTGCCCGAAATCACCATCATCTTATACGCATCCTCCGAGTTGTTCGGCGGCGACTGGAACGTCACATCCACCCCTGTGGCATCCTCAATCACCTGAATGCCTTTGAGCGAATTGTAGAGGTCGACATCATCCGTCCGCAGATACCACGAAATCGGCACTTTCGCCTTCTCCTGCTGCGTCGTGCAGCCGCCAAGCAGACAGAGCGCCAGAATCAGGCAGAGCAGTGCAGTCCATTTCCGCATGGTGCTATCCCCTTTCCCCTTGTATATATGTGTACTCACGTTTATGTCTATCATACCATGAACACAGATATATATAAAGCGTTTTGTGGAAAAATTCTGCTGATTTTATATAAAAAGCGGGGATCACCGGCCGCCCGGCGACCCCCTTGAGTCCGTCAGATTGCTTATTTGCCGCGGCTCATGAAGCTGTCGTATGCTTCCTGATGCATCTGAATCAGGTTCTCGATGCCCATCTTCTGCAGGTTGTCCATGTAGGTGTCGAAGTTCGTCAGCGGTTCAGCGCCGGTGATGAACTTGTAGGTCATTTCGTTGATGTAGTTGCTGATGTTGTCGATTTCCGCAACCGCCTTCTGCGCGTCGGTGGTCAGGATAATCGCCGCCGGATATTCCAGCGCGTTGGAGGCCTGCGCCCACAGGCAGGAGGATGCCACATACTTCTCTTCGCGGGTCGCCATCGTGTAGTCAGCCGCGCCCCAGCGGGGGAAGCTCACGTGGGACATTGCATAGCGGAACTTGACGGGGAACGCGCCATCGTAGAAGTTTTCGCAGATGGTGTTCGCCCATTCGGTTTCCACCTTCTTGTCGGTTTCGGGGTCGATGGTGTAGGTGCCGTGGCCGTTCGTCCAGTCCTGCTTGGCGTTGATGGGGTCAGAATCTTCCGTGCCCCACGTCGTGCAGTTGGTGCCTTCCTCGGAGTACATGGCGTCAATCAGGCGCGCAGCCGCTTCCACGTTCTTGCAGTCGGTGGAGATGACGGTGGACACGCGGTCGCCGTAGCTCATGCCGTAGTTGTCCGCATAGGACACGCCGCTGCCATCCACGCACGCCGGCCACTGCACGGCGACGAAATCCGCATTGGGGTTCTTTTCCTTCACCTGCGGCAGGCGCTGCTCCCAGTAGTTCGCAAGGCCCTTCCAAGAGCCCGCGAGGTCAGCGTACAGGTTCGGGTCGGCGGAATCGGCGAGCGTGCCGTTTTCGTCCGCATACACGTTCTGCACCAGACCCTCGGCATACCACTTCGCCATCGTTTCCAGATATGCCTTGTATTCTTCGGAGTACTGGCCGTAGCCGACCTTGCCGGTTTCGGGGTTCACATACCAGCCATTGGTGATGCCGAACGCGGGCATGAACAGCAGCAGTCCGCCAGAGCCGGCGTCGAAGGGAATTTCATCCTGTTCGCTGTTGCCGTTCGGGTCGCCTTCCTTGAACGCGGTCAGCACGTCGTACCACTCGTCGATGGTCGTCGGCGCTTCCATGCCCACGTTCTCCAGCCAGTCCTTGCGCATCATCAAGCCCCACCACGTGACGGACGCCTTTTCGAGGTCAGTCACCAGCGGGTTGATGGGCGTGAAGTACAGGTAGCGGCCTTCGTCATCCATCAGCGTCTTGGCGACCTGCGGATTTTCCTCCAGCAGCTTCTTGTAGTTGGGCATGTACTGGTCGATGACATCGTTCAGCTCGATGATGATGCCGTCGGCGTACATCTGCGCCACGCCGCCGACGTAGCCCAGACTGTTGTTGTGCTGCCACTGGATGATATCCGGGTAGTTGCCGGATGCCATCATCGCCACATACTGCGCCTTGATTTCGTCGCCATTGCCGCACACGACCGTCCAGTCAATGTCAACGCCCGCCATCTCCTGAATCTTCTGGAGACCAACGAGGGTTTCGTAGAGATACGGTTCGTACTGTGCCGTGCCGCCGCGGACGTAGTACGTCACGGTGGGGTTCTCCGCCAGCGCGGGAGCGGCGAGTGCCAGCAGCATCGTCAGCGCGAGCAGGGTAGACAGGAACTTCTTCATGGGGAAACCTCCTTTTTTATTGGAATAACTGTATGCTCAACGGCGTGCGCCATTGAAACCGATGGAAATGGGAAACCAGTTGGATGAAAAACACATGTCTTGCGTCGATGGCATGATTATACACCAGCTCCGACGGTTTGTAAAGCCCTTTCGCAAAATTTTTCTTCCTATTATAATCGGTTAAAATGCGTATAGTAAACACACCCGTCGCCTTTTTGCATAAGGAAACAGAATCGGTATATTCATGCATGATGATGATGGTTATACTATTTCCAAATGAGAATGCGCCAAGATGCGCCGCGAATTTTTCGTTCTG
>OGUO01001417.1_pt1 | contig 15989 bp, 13 predicted proteins | sample 1553641 | NCBI WGS metagenome assembly OGUO01 (sample SAMEA2579980, study PRJEB22360) | human gut metagenome | biome: human gut; feature: human-associated habitat; material: faeces | place: Denmark | collected 2008/2010 | reverse complement strand
AGCATCTGCCTTACAAGCAGAGGGTCACAGGTTCGAGCCCTGTAGGTCCCATTTAACTGAATAGTTATTATGCCGGCGTGGCGGAATTGGCAGACGCCCGGGACTTAAAATCCCGTGGGATTAACTTCCCGTACCGGTTCGACTCCGGTCGCCGGCATTTGGAAACATCACTAAGGTGGTGTTTTTGAAATTTAAAAACAATATTGTGAATTGGTAATGTACTGATTTGCAGGATGCGCTGGTAGCTCAGCTGGATAGAGCACTTGGCTACGGACCAAGGTGTCGGGGGTTCGAATCCTCTCACGCACGTTATATAGTATAGAAAGAGCAGGTTGTAATACCTGCTCTTTCTATAATTGAGGCACGGAGTATTAATTCCGTGCCTCAATTGTTTTATCCGGATTACCTTTCTGTTGTAAAATAAAGGGCGTTATTTCAGTGCAGATATAATTTTGAAATATGGCTTGAAAAGGCTGTAATATTTCAGACCATCTGTTTCACCGTAGCTCTTTGTGATGGCAGATCTTATGCCATTGAGATTCTTTGTTTTATTCTTGTTTTTTTCAAGAAAATCAACAAAATTTCCGGGATCATTAATATCACTGTGTGCAAAAATTATACCTGTAAAACGCTCTACCTTCTTTTTACGCGTGAGCTTTTCAGGCGTAAAAGAGTAGGATTTGTCTTTTATGGTTTTATAAATTGTCTGACCCTGTTTCATACCATAAACATGAACCAGCGTCTCATGAAGCTTGAGCAGATTGTCTTTTCCCATGCAGTTTAGGAAAGAATCTACCTCAAAATGGTCGAAGTCTTCGGATACTGCCGATACTTCAGAAATATCTGATGTATCAATGCTGTCCGTTGAGGATTTAGCCTCATCTGCTTCGTTTTTATTTGAGCTGTTACCAGAACCGTTATGAGGTGTCTGTTCGTCAGTGAATGGTAAGTCATCATTAGTCATAAGCTTATCACTTGACGGTAAGTCATCGTTAGTTGCAAGCTCATCACCTAACGGTTCACTGTCTGTATAGCTGCTATGATTGCCATCGATAAGTTCATTCAGATTGTAAGACTTTGCTGTGATAGCATCGGTATCAGTATCAGTATCGGTATTGATATTGGTATTGGTATTGTTATTGGCGTTATCTTCCTTGGATGGAATATCTGCTACTACCTGATACTTGATGTTTTTTCTTCGCTGGACAGCCTGTTTGCAGAAATTCACATTGAATCTGCGTACAGCGTATCCCTTATCTTTCCAGAACCTTACAGCAGGGTCATAGCCTGTGTCGTTGCTCATTATGATGTACTCATCAGCACAGGTCTCGGCTGACGCAGCATCACATTCGTTTTCACTGCAGGCACCGCCGCATCCCATCAGATACCCCATATAGGATACGAGCTGAAAATCAAGGGCGTTTGTGCCCTCATAGCATTCCTCAAATCGTATATTTATTTTATTGTTTTCAATAAGTCTGATGACTGACATGTATGACATGTGAGGTGATTTTTTTGTGTAAAAAACTACGATTTCATCATCCTCACCTGCCATATCAAACAGCATCAGCCAGTTGTCGTTGACATTTTCGCTGTCTACTAAAAAGTGTCTGATAATCACCATTAATCCGGATAAAGGTATTGTAGCATGAGTATGAGAAAATGGCAAATAATCCGGATTTTAAGTAAATGTTAACAATACAAAGAGTGCAACATATGATATAATTTTAATATATCTTGAAAATGAAGGGGGAATAGAGTTGGCAGATATTGAAATAAATAAATCAGATATTGATGAAGTTAATGATGTGATACAAGAAACAGATGAAGAAGCATATGCGTTGGATTCTGAATTTACAGAGAAAAAGGAATATAAAACAGTACAGAAATATGAGCTTGTGACGATTCTGTCGTATCTTATAGGTGTCAGAAATGAGATACTTGATCATATGTGCAGTGATGAGTATGTGGAGCTTTTAAACAGCTTAAGAGAAAATAAAAATGCGAGGATACTCAGATATCTGTGTAAGGCGCGTACAGGTCTGCTGCGCAACTATAAAAAAACAGACAATGAAATAAAATATAATCTGGGTAATATAAACAGGATGGAGTGGTTTGATGCAGAGAATATAAATAAGCTTGAGAGCTGGGAAGTGCATATTATATTGTATAATTCATCGGCTGACAAGTATTGCGTACATATTAACAAGCTGATTAATGAGCACGTGGATGCATGTAAAAAGCTTTTCCCAGACTGGATAAAATGGGAGTATATCAGGGATTTGTTTGTCATAGTGGATTATGAAAAGCCAAAGAAGCTAAAGGCAGAGTTTACTGTCTATAAAGAGCACAGAAAAGAGTATCCATATGGGATGTATATCCACTGGCGCCCGGATGGCAGGGGAAATTTGCTCAATTCTGACGGAAGGATTTTAAAGACAATATACAGACAGCATGGTGATTATTTCAACGACGGTTCAAAATACAGGGATGCAGTGGAAGATACAAAGGAAAATATATATGAGTTTATCCGTGAAAGCATGCGTGTTGTGATAGTTGTGGATTGTGAAAATTCTGATGTATACAAGCTGTATGGAGTATTAAAAAACTTAAATTCTGAGCAAATGTCCAAAATAGAAAAAATTATACTCTATGATGATTATCATACATCCTGTGGATGGGACTGGCTGGAAAAATTCATACATATCCCTGTATTCCATGAGGAGGTGGAGCGCGTGACAGACCGAAAGTCGCTTGTTGATATAAAGATGACTGCGGGAGTGTGTGAGGCGTATTATAAGGACAACATAGACTCGTTTATTTTGTGCTCAAGTGATTCGGATTACTGGGGACTTATTTCATCGGTAAAGGATGCTCATTTCCTCGTGATGTACGAATATAGCAAGTGCGGACAGTCAATCAAGGATGCACTTACAAAACGATGTATATTTCATTGTTCAATAGACGATTTCTATACAGGAAATGCAAGTGATTTAAAGAAAAAAGTCATGATAAGTGAATTGAAAAATCTGACAAATGATATTGTCGGAAAAAATGGCTGGGAGATGACAAGACAGATATACGAGAGGACTAAAATTACATCGACAGAGCGAGAAATGAAGGATTTTTACAATAAATATGTTAAGTCATTGCGGTTAAAAATTAATGAGGACGGAGTATTCGAGATTGTGGTCAATGAATATTGATTATCGTAAAACTGTTTTATGTAATTATTGTCGGTCACACATGTATTGTGTGAAGGTTAAGCCTTATTTTAGCGGAAAGAGTGGGAAAGTATGATGAAACCGATGCTTGAAATCTGCTGTGGCAGCTTTTCGGATGTGAAAACAGCATATGAAAATGGTGCAGACAGGGTTGAACTGAACAGTGCCCTATATATGGGAGGGCTGACACCTACACTCGCCAATTTAATATATGCAAAGGAAAAATGCAATATACCGGTAGTGGCAATGGTTCGGCCGAGGGGCGGCGGATTTTGCTATTCGGATGAAGAATACGACACTATGCTTATGGATGCAAAAATTCTTTTAGAGCATGGAGCAGATGGTATTGCGTTTGGATTTCTGACAGAAGAAAAAATGTTGGACAAAAAGCGCACGAAGGAAATGATAGAGCTCATTCATGAGTATGGCAGGGAAGCTGTGTTTCACCGCGCCTTTGACTGCACAGATAACCAGGATAGTGCAGCGGAGAAGCTTATTAGGCTTGGCGCAGATCGTATCCTCACAAGCGGTGGAGCAGTAAATGTATGGGATGGCAGAAAACAGCTTAAGCATCTTCAAAATCAATATGGAAAAGATATTACGATTCTGGCAGGAAGCGGCGTGAATGATACCAATGTGAGAGCACTTATCGAATACACGGGGATTACGCAGGTACACAGCTCGTGTGGCTCATGGAAGTGTGATGTGACAGCAGCGGGCAATGCAGTGGATTTTTCGTATGATGAAGCGATGAAAAACTGCTATCAGTGTGCGGATGCAGGTAAGGTTAGGAAGCTTACAGAAGAGGTAAGTGGAGTGTAATATTAAAGCAAAAGATTATAGAATTTCGGAGGAAGCAATTAATGGCGGAACAGGAAAATAGTAAGGATTTAATCAGTGTACTTTGGAGTGGCGCTGATGTACTTCGTTCTAAAATGGACGCGAACGAATATAAGAATTATCTTTTGGGAATTGTATTCTATAAATACCTATCAGATTCATTTTTGATTAGAGTATATGATTTGATAAATGATGAGAAACCGGAATCGCTCAAGGTGGCACTTGAGGCATATAAAAATGAGTTGAAGGGTGAATATGCTAATGATTTGCTTGATGAATTAAAGCAGGATCGTAAATATGTAATTGAGCCTGAGCTTACATATACATGTTTTGCAGAGGATGCAAAGAATAATTGCTTTAATCGTGAGCAATTACAGAAAGCATTCAATAATATTGAGCAGAGCGGAGAGTTGTTTGTGGATTTGTTTTCCGACATTGATTTGTATTCAAGCAGGCTTGGAGCGGGAGACCAGAAACAAAGTGATACAATTGCAGAACTGATAAAAGTAATAGACCAGGCGGATTTGCTCAATTCCGATGGTGAAATACTTGGAGATGCATATGAATATCTGATAGGACAGTTTGCGTCAGAGACTGGTAAGAAGGCGGGAGAATTCTATACACCACAGGCAGTATCAAAAATTCTTACTAGAATAGCAATAACAGGACAGGAGAATGTGAAAGGTTTGTCAATCTATGATCCATGTATGGGCTCAGGTTCGCTGCTTCTTAACGCAAAGAGATACTATAAAGGTGATACAAACTATATAAAGTATTATGGACAGGAACTGAACATGTCTACATATAATCTGGCGAGGATGAATATGTTCCTGCATGATGTAGCTGCGGAGAATCAGAATCTGCATCATGGAGATACTCTTGATGCAGACTGGCCAACTGGTGAGGAAACTGACTTTCACATGGTACTTATGAATCCACCGTATTCTGCAAAATGGAGCGCTGCATCAGGATTTTTACAGGACGAAAGATTTTCAGAATATGGTGTTTTGGCGCCAAAATCAAAGGCTGATTATGCATTTTTACTTCATGGACTTTATCATCTGAAAAGCAATGGAACAATGGCCATCGTTTTGCCACATGGAGTGCTTTTCAGAGGTGCAGCAGAGGGAAAAATAAGAGAAAAGCTTCTTCGTTCCGGAAACATATATGCGGTTATAGGACTGCCGGCTAATTTATTTTATAATACGTCTATTCCTACATGCATTGTTGTACTTAAAAAGCATAGAGATGGCAGAGATGTACTGTTTATTGATGCGTCAAAGAAGTTCATTAAGGGCAAAAAACAAAACGAAATGTCAGACGAACATATTGATGAAGTTATGGATTTGTATAACAGAAGAGAAACTGTAGACAAAGAATCCTATCTGGCAAGCTTTGATGATATTGAAAAGAATGATTTCAACCTAAACATACCGCGATATGTAGACAATTTTGAAAAGGAAGAGGAAGTCGATATAAATGGTCTGCTCGAGGATATGCAAAAAACAGATGACGAGATAGGAAAGGTCGAAGGTGAGGTTGTGAATTTGTTAAAAGACCTGACATCGTCCGATGAAAATATAATGGTATCGTTAAATCGTTATATTGATATGATTGAGGGGTGATTTGTATGGAAAATCCAAAGATTAGATTTAAAGGGTTTACTAAGGATTGGGAACAGCGTAAGTTTTCTGAATTGTATGCTAGGTCAAGTGAAAAGAATGATGGTAGCATAGGAATGGATAAAAACATCACTGTAGCGACCATGCAGTTCAAGAATGATGTTAAGGTTTCTACTACGGAATATCTCAAAACATATTATACATTTAAATTAGGGGATATAGCATTTGAAGGTCATCAGAGTAAAGAGTTTCGATATGGCAGGTTTGTTGAAAATGATATAGGAAACGGTATAGTTTCTCATATTTTTGCTGTTTTCAGACCTATTCAAGAATATGATTTATATTTTTGGAAGTATGCAATCAATAATGAAACATTAATGCAGCGCATTCTTGCTAGAAGCACAAAAGCGTCAACAATGATGCATGACTTGGTAACTAATGACTTTCTAAATGAAACATTTTTAGTGCCGTCAGTGAAGGAACAAAAGCAGATTGGAGCATTTCTCAATAAGCTTGATAATCTCATCACTCTTCACCAGCGAAAGTGTGAACAGACAAAAAAATTGAAAAAATATATGCTTCAAAAAATGTTCCCTCAAAATGGAGCAAAAGTTCCAGAAATTAGATTTGATGGATTTACTTACGATTGGGAACAGCGTAAGTTTTCAGAGTTTGTAGAAAATGTAGCGGTAAGAAATAGAGAAGGGTTAGAGTTAGAGTGTTATGCAGTAACAAATGATAGAGGTTTTATATCTCAAAAGGAAGCACATGATGATTTTGGATATATGGCAGATGTTGATAAAACAGCTTACAATATTGTTCCTCCAAATTCATTTGCATATAATCCTGCAAGAATAAATGTTGGATCGATTGGATACTATGCAGGTACCGAAAATGTAATAGTTAGCTCACTTTACGAGGTTTTTCAGACTGCAGATTATGTCGAGGATGGATTCCTTTGGCATTGGTTCAAGTCTACTCATTTTCCCAAATGGATTGAGAGGTTACAAGAAGGGAGCGTGCGTCTTTACTTCTATTATGACAAGCTTATTCAATGTGAAATGAAGATGCCATCCTTAGAAGAACAGAAGAAAATTGGAAAATATTTTGATAACCTCGACCACCTCATCACTCTTCACCAACGTAAGTGCGATGAACTTAAGAAAATGAAAAAATATATGTTACAAAATATGTTTATATAATCATTTGATATTAGAGTTATGAGATCTCTTGAAGGAAGGGAGGGTTAAGAGTGTCACAGGGAATTAAAATGGATACAATAATTTTATATCACGGTTCTCCTAACAAAATAGTAACACCGGTATTTGGCGGTGGAGATGATAAACATGATTATGGTCGTGGATTTTATCTGACAGAAAACATAGATTTAGCAAAAGAATGGGCGGTTTGCAGACCTAATGAACAGAATGGATGGGTTCATAAGTATGAGTTAAATACAAGGAATCTAAAAATTTTGGATTTTCAGGAGAAAGATGTTTTATCGTGGCTTGCAGAGCTTATGAAACATCGCGATGCTGCTGATTCTAAGCGTTATAGGATGCTTGCAGCAAAATTTATTGATAAATATGGTATTGCTACCAATGCATATGATGTGATAAAGGGATGGCGCGCAAATGCATCATATTTTTACATTGCAAAAGAATTTGTCCGAGATAATATTGATATAGATATTCTTGAAGAATTGCTTTCGTTAGGCGGATTGGGGATTCAGTATTGTATTAAGACAGAAAAAGCATATGCAAATTTACGCGAGATAGAAAGTGATTTACTTCAAGTTGAATACAATGAATTTAACAATAAGTATAATCAAAGAGATATTGAAGCAAGAAAAAAAATGCGTAATTTAGTAGATTCAGATGCAAATAAGGTTACGAATGTTTTTAGTACATTGTTTTAGAGGTGAGAAAATGGGCGCATATTCAGAAGCGTATCTGGGTGACGTGGTGGAAAATCAGGGAAAACTATTTGATTTTGTGGCACAGTCTTATCCTGATAGTGATACAGAAGATTTTATAAATACGTATATGAAAAGTAAAACCAGAAAGAACATTGATGATGCGATGGCTTATGTTAATACTATGGATGCAAAAGAACTGTGGAAATACTTTTCAGACACAGAAAAATATAAGTTAAAGAAGGGGAAAGCAATCGAAGGATTTATGCCTGATTGGATTGGTGAATTTTATGCTTATTATCAGTGGTATTATGATATTCCAAGCGCAGAGGTAATAAATAAAGTACCGGTCGATTTTCTGAGGAAGGCTTATTGTGGACTTCATGATTTAGAGCTTGATTTGGCGGTAAAAAAGGTAGGTAAAGTATAAATGAATATAGTTTGTTTTCATAATCCAAATGAGGAAAATGGATACCTTAGTAACTGGTATTTAAGTGAGTTTGAATGTGATGGAATAAGATTTTCATCAATGGAACAGTACATGATGTATCAAAAAGCAAATTGTTTTGGCGATACTAAAATAGCGGAGAAAATCCTTGAAACTACAGATGTTGCACAAATTAAGGCTTTGGGAAGAAAGGTTTCAAATTATAATGAAACAATCTGGAATGGAAAGCGACAGATTGTTGTTTACAAGGGACTTTGTGCAAAATTTCAAAACTCTGAATTGAAATCCAAACTAAAAGCTACAGGAGATGCGGTTTTAGCGGAAGGTGCTGTGAGGGACTGCATATGGGGAATTGGATTGTCAATGACAGATCCTAAAAGACTGGAAATGGAAAAGTGGAGAGGACAGAATCTGCTTGGATTTGCACTTATGATGGTGAGAGATGGAATATAAAATCTGAAAAAATTTTGATTACTTTTAAGAGCATTCATCCGTGCTTTTAATTAATTTTAGGCGTGGGACAATTTGACTCACGTCTTTTATATTATAAGTGATGAAAAGTGGCATCACTCGTTATTAGCGTAAGTCCATTGTGATATGGTGAATAAAACCAAAAGTTTGGGAACAGCGTAAGTTGGGGGAACTTGGTTCATTGAAGAACGGAATGAACTTTTCTAAAGAGGCTATGGGACATGGGTTTCCCTTTATTAACTTACAAAATATCTTTGGAAACAATGTAATTGATGTTAACAAATTGGAATTAGCTGATGCTACAGAAAAACAATTGTTAGAATATTCATTGCTAAAAGGAGATGTATTATTTGTTCGTTCCTCAGTAAAACTGGAAGGAGTTGGTGAGGCAGCATTGGTGCCAGAAACCCTTGAAAATACAACTTATTCAGGATTTATTATTCGTTTTAGGGATGAATATGGACTAAATAATGATTTTAAAAAATATATATTTGGAACTCAAAAAGTACGAAATCAAATAATGGCTCAAGCAACCAACAGTGCGAATAAAAACATTAGTCAAGGTGTACTTGAAAATCTTACTTTTGAAGTACCATCATTTGATGAACAAGCAAAAATAGGAGAGCATTTCTCCAACCTCGACCACCTCATCACTCTTCACCAGCGCCAGCACAAATTACATCTGAACATGCTTTTATAAACTGTTTTTTATCGTAAGTAACATCGTATCTGTACAATGGTTACCATAAATTTGACAACGAATCAAACATAAACCAACCTCAAACAAAGCAAGCCTAATTATGGTTACATCAGCGTAAGCAGTACTAATAAAGGAGGTAGCGTATGCTAGAGGATATGAGCAAGGATGCATTATTTTACAACTATTACACACAGTGGATAGAAGTGTATAAGAAAGATGCAATTCGTGAAGCCACTATGGCAAAGTACAGGATGACTCAAAAGTGGGTGGAGAAGCTGGCTCCGGAGCTTAAGGTTTGTGAGCTGACAAGAACTGCGTATCAGAAGATACTAAATGATTATGCAAAGGAGCATGAGAGACAGACAACACTTGACTTCCATCATCAGCTAAAGGGTGCGGTAATGGACGCTGTGGATGAGGGGCTGATAGAGCGTGATCCGACCAGAAAGGCTATCATCAAGGGTAAGACACCACGTGAGAAAAAGATTAAATATCTCAATCAGTTTGAGTTGCATACTTTGATAGCTGATCTGGATATAAAGGAAGAGCCGAACTGGGACTGGTTTATTTTGCTTGTGGCAAAGACAGGGATGCGTTTCTCAGAGGCGCTTGCCATCACACCGAAGGATTTTGATTTTGGAAGGCAAACTCTTTCTATAAGTAAGACGTGGGATTATAAGGGTAAAGGCGGTTTTCTACCAACGAAGAATAAGTCATCTGTGAGAAAGATTCAGATTGACTGGCAGATAGTAGTAAAGTTTTCTGAGCTGGTAAAAGGGTTGCCGGAGGACGAGCCTATATTTGTAGGAGAGGAAAAGATTTATAATTCAACCGTCAATGATGCTCTCACCAGACACTGTAAGGCCTGTGGGATATCGGAGATTTCCATTCACGGACTTAGACATACGCATGCGTCGTTGCTTTTGTTTGCCGGTGTTTCTATAGCCAGTGTGGCGCGCAGATTGGGGCATGCGAGTATGACAACAACGCAGAAAACATATCTGCATATCATTCAGGAACTGGAAAATAAGGATGTGGATCTGGTAATGAGGACTTTGTCAGGACTGTAATGTAGCTTTTTAAACAATATGCTTACGCTGATTTTGATATAAGTAATTTTGTGGTATTTTATGCCTATATTTGCTATAATAAATATAGTTAGTGTTTAGGTTTTGAAGAAGGAGAAATTATCATGCCGGAGTTGGAATCGTTAATAGAGCAGAAATTGATTGAGCAGTTGATATATGGGGATTCGCAGTGGACGTACAGACCAGATTTAAAGACAGAAGCGGATTTATGGAACAATTTTAAATATATTTTAGAGCAGAACAATAAGGACAGGCTGGATGGTGAGCCACTTTCTGATTCAGAGTTTGAGCAGGTAAAGAATCAGTTGCAGTTTTCAACATTTTATAAGGCTGGAGAGTGGCTGGTAGGCGAAAACGGCAAGGTCATGGTGCATGTACAGCGTGATACTAAGAAGCTTCATCTGGTTGTGATGAATCATGAGCATATTGCAGGTGGCAGCAGTGTGTATGAGGTTATAAATCAGTACAGTGCATTGAAGGATGATGAGGCTGCCGCATCAAGAGACCGTAGATTTGATGTGACCTTGATGATAAACGGTCTTCCAATGATACATATTGAGCTGAAAAACAGACAGCATTCGTATATGGAAGCATTCAATCAGATAAAGAAATACATTGGTGAAGGGCAGTTCAGGGGGATTTTTTCGGCTGTTCAGATGTTTGTTATAAGCAACGGTGTTGACACGAAGTATTTTTCTGCAGCAAGTGATACGGAGCTAAAGAAAGAATTTATCAGCGGATGGGTTGACAGGAACAATCAGCCGGTTTCTGATTATATTGATTTTGCAAAAAATGTCCTTAAGATTCCACAGGCACATGAGATGATTGCAAGATATACGGTTTTAGATAATGAAGCTAAGCGGCTTATTCTGCTTAGACCATATCAGATACATGCTATTGAGGCAATTCGTGAAGCATCACGAACAGGAAAGTCGGGATTTGTATGGCATACTACAGGCTCGGGAAAGACGCTTACATCATATAAGGCAACAAGAAATCTCCTTATGGATATTCCGGCGTTGGATAAGGCTATTTTCCTTATAGACAGGAAAGATCTTGATGAGCAGACAAATACGTCATTTAGTTCATATTCTCAGAATGATTCAATTGATGTGGATAATACTGATAATGTGACTGATTTGAAAAATAAACTTAAATCGTCTGACAGACAGATGATTGTTACTACAATTCAAAAGATGCAGATTCTCATTTCAAAGCGTCTGAAGGAGGGCACAGCTGAGTATAACAGGTTAAGAGGATTAAAAATAGCTTTTGTGGTGGATGAGTGTCACAGAGCTGTATCTCCGGCTACCAAGAGAATAATCGAACGCTTTTTTGGAAAGTCACTCTGGTTTGGCTTTACAGGAACACCACGTTTTCCGGAGAATCCTTATCCGTTGATGGGGGATTTGCCACGTACAACAGAGGAATTATACGGAGCATGTCTGCACAAATATACTATCCAGAATGCTATTCATGATAATGCTGTTTTGGGATTTCAAGTGGAGCACGATGGTCCAAAGGATGTGACGGATGAGACTGACAGCAGCCGATATGAAAATGAGACGCATATGCTCAAGGTGCTTGAGGTTATTTTAAATAAGTCATATCATAAGCTGGGCTTTCAAAATGGAAAAGGCAAGACCTTTGAAGGGCTTTTGACTACAAGTTCAATTTCGCTTGCACAAAAATATTATGAGCTGCTCACAAGGGTGAAAAACGGAGAAACGCCATTAAAGATAGATGAACGCATAAAGCAGGTTTTACCGGACTTCCCTAAGTTTGCCATTACATACTCTGTGACTGAAAATGAGGACGGCTCGCAGGTCAATCAGGAGAAGATGAAGCAGTCTCTTGATGACTACAACGCTATGTTTGATACAAAGTTTGATATTTCACAGATTACTTCATACAATAGTAATCTAAATAAACGACTTTCTAGAAAAGATCCTAAGTATAAGAGCAGAAACGAACAGCTTGATCTGGTTATTGTTGTGGATCGTCTGCTCACAGGCTTTGATGCGCCATGCATGTCGACATTTTTTATTGATAGGCAGCCGATGGGACCTCACGATTTAATACAGGCCTTTTCCAGAACTAATCGTATTTTTGACAAAAAATCAAAGCCGTATGGACAGATTGTAACTTTTCAGGCACCGGTACTTTTCAAGAAATGTGTGGATGATGCTGTCAAGCTTTACTCTGCAGGAAGTACAGAGGATACACCGCTTATTGCAGAGTGGGATGATGTGGAGCCTGCTTTTAAAAAGGCGCTTGCGGCACTTAGAATTGCAGCTCAGATACCGGACGACATTCCGTCAATGTCAGATGAGGAGAAGCTTCATTTCATGAAGATGTTTCAGAGCTTTGACAGACTTTTTGCACAGCTTAAATCCTTCAGCAGATATGATGAAAGTATGCTTGATGATTATGGAATTACTGAACAGGAATATATAGACTATGCAGGTCATTACCTGAACATAAAAAGTGAGATTGGGCCAGACCCGGGGCCGGACCCGGTTAATCCGCCGGTAGAACCGGAAATAGACTCAGATTATGAGCTTATGGCATACAGTAATACAAGGATTGATTATGAATATATCATCAATCTCATTCAGAATATCGTCAATCCTGAGGATGATGGTGATATCACTCCTGAGGAAAAGCAAAAGAAGATTGATGAGGCAAAGCAGTATGTAGAGGATCTGCGTAAGGATAATCCGAAGGTTGCAGATATCATGTCACATCTGATTAATGAGATAGAGCTTGATGAGAGCAGGTTCAAGGGTAAATCAATTCTAAACATTGTTGAAAATATGAAACATGAATGTATAGAACAGGTTGTGAGTAATTTCTGCTTGCTATGGCATGCAGACAAGGATGATGTAATGTATGCGGCAACACATTACCGCAATGGGATTATCCCTAATGAGAGCGCAATAAAGGCATCTATTAATTATCCTGAGTACAAAAATACAGTGGAACACGCTTTACCTAAATTCAAGTACTATGCTAAGTTTTTTGCAGAGCTTAGGAGTACGCTGGATGACGAGATTAAGCCTTTAGTGTAAAGAAATGTATTTCACAACACTTATAATACATATACAATTAAATACCGGATTGTGTTATAATATGTCTGTCGGCGGATTCGTCGGCAGACTTTTTTTAAGGAGAGTAAAATGAGAGTATTAACAGATTTAGAGCCAAAGAACGTTTTTTCGTTTTTCGAGGATATATGCAGTATTCCTCATCCATCATACAAGGAAGAGAAAATCAGTAATTATCTGGTGGAGTTTGCAAAGGCAAGAGGCCTTGAGCATTACCAGGATGAGCTTCACAATGTGATAATCATAAAGGAAGCATCAGAAGGATATGAGGATGTGGAGCCAATCATACTGCAGGGGCACATGGATATGGTTTGCGAGAAGGCACCTGACTGTGATAAGGATATGGATGAGGAAGGCCTGGACCTTTTGATAGATGGTGATTTTATCTCGGCAAAGGGCACTACACTCGGTGGAGATGACGGTATCGCGGTGGCATATGCGCTTGCTATTTTGGACGATGACAGCCTGTCACATCCACGCCTTGAGTTTGTATGCACTGTATGCGAGGAGGTCGGCATGGAGGGTGCTACAGGCATCGATGTGTCTATGCTTAAGGGAAAGAAGCTTCTTAATATGGACAGCGAGGAGGAGGGCGTGATGCTCGCAAGCTGCGCCGGTGGATGCAGAGCCGATGTGAAGCTGCCCGTAGAGAGAGAGACAGTGAGCGGAACAAAGCTTACTGTGAGCTTATCAGGTCTCACCGGCGGACACTCAGGCTCAGAGATTGATAAGGGAAGGGGCAATGCCAATACTCTTATGTCCAGACTGCTTCGCGACGCATCAGCACCTGTAGCTATAGCTTCTATAGAGGGCGGCAGAAAGGATAATGCCATTCCAAGAGAGTGTACTGCACAGATTATTGTAGCACCTGATGAGGCTGCGGCAGTGAAGGCTTCGATAGAACAGGCAGCAGCTGAGATTGCGGAGGAGTTTAAGGCATCTGATCCTGACCTTAAGCTTACTGTGTCAGAGGAGACTGACTGCAGTGAGTCAGCTATAAGTGCAAAGGATAGCGCAAGGGTTATCGCACTTATCGAGGCACTGCCAAACGGCATCATCAGAATGAGCCGTGAAATAGATAAGCTTGTTGAGACTTCACTTAATCTGGGAGTTTTAAAATCAGACGATGCTGCTGTTACTTTAAGATACGCAGTCAGAAGCTCTGTCGGTGTGGCTAAAAAAAGCCTTAAGAACCAGCTTGTCTGCATAGCAGGCGCTTTTGCTGCAGAGGTTACATTTGAGGGCGATTATCCTGCATGGGAGTACAAGAAGGATTCAAAGCTCCGCGAGGATATGGTACGGATTTTTGAGGAGATGTATGGCAAAAAGCCTACAGTTGAGGCTATTCATGCCGGTGTCGAGTGCGGACTTTTAAGCGGCAAGATTGAAGGACTCGACTGCATATCAATGGGACCGGACATGTATGATATCCATACGACTGAGGAGAGGCTTTCAATATCCTCTGCAAAGAGGTCATATGAGTATATACTCAGAGTGATTGCGTGCAAATAAATAGTTATTCAAGGCTTTTGATAAAGGAAAGAGGTGTCATATGATACCTCTTTTTAAATGCCCTGTGAAAATAGCTCAGATTGTGAAATCCGACAGACAGTGAGACATCTAAAATTGAGGTGTTGCCGTGCTCGAACTGTTCCACGGATTTTTCAAGACGCACATTGTTGATATACTGCACGCAGGTCATGTTCATGTGTTTTTTGAAGAAACGCATGAAGTGGTATTCACTGAAATAGCAAAGCCCGGCAAGCTCTGAAACCTGGATGCTTTCGGCATAGTGCACCTCGATGTAATCGAGCACATTTTTGAGCTTATCGGAGGATGTGTTGACACCGAAATCAGCATTTTTTTCACTGTATTGCAGCAATAGAAATATTGCCTGAAGCAGAAATGCCTTTAGAGCCAGCTCATAGCCGAATTCCTGACTGGAGTATAGCTTTGTTATGCGCATGAAGCATTTGCAAAGGGATGAATATGCCGGATGCTTCGGTGCAATCAGGTAAGGCATGGCGAACTCATGGTTGATTAGCGGAGTCAGATATCTTGAAGAGCATATATCGGTATTGTTTCCACCTAAAAAATTGATATGGAATACATACGTTTCCGAGTAAAATTCGTCGCAGTCCCTTATTGAAATGGAATGCAGCAGCAGTGGCGGGATAAAGATGATATCGCCTTCCTTTGCTTCATATTCGAGCAAATCAATCTGATAGGTGCATGAGCCCTTTGTAATCAGTGTGAGCTCTGCCTCATCGTGCCAGTGTGTAGTGATGACAGGGTAATCTGCTGCAAGTCTTGTTATATATTTCTGAACGGGAAAAAATACTTCTCCGTGCTTTGCGTTTTCTTTCTGCCCAAGGGCAGGCGGATTATTGTTTTTCATATTGTTGTTTCTCCATAGCTTTTAAAATTATACCCTTTAAATTATGAGAGCAGTATTGTGTTATAAAATGAAAAAATATTGCAAGAATTTATACTAAACACTTTCTATAATAGCAGTATAATACATCAAGGCGAAGTGCTCAAGATGTAAATGAGTGCAAAATTTATGATTAGATA
>OGUO01001413.1_pt1 | contig 16031 bp, 9 predicted proteins | sample 1553641 | NCBI WGS metagenome assembly OGUO01 (sample SAMEA2579980, study PRJEB22360) | human gut metagenome | biome: human gut; feature: human-associated habitat; material: faeces | place: Denmark | collected 2008/2010 | reverse complement strand
GAGGCAGATGCACACCGAGCCGATAAGCACGCTGTCGGTTTCCTCGTCAACGTCGTCTTTAAAGTCGTCGCGGGTTATAACTCTGCCTTTTATTTTGTCAAGATAAGGGAAGGACAACACGTCCGTAACCCTGTCCACACCGCGATAATCGTTGTTAAGGCGACGGATTTCCTCCGGAGAAACAAAATTAAGTTCCACGGAGAGTTTGTCCGTCTGCCCGAGTTTTTTATAAACCGCTTCGGCGATCGCGCCGAAGTCGTATGGCTCTTCGTCCTCTCTCAGCACCAAAAAATCGTTCATATCAATCTCTTCTGCCTATTCTGAGTTTCGGGTATTCCACTCTGTCGTGATAAACGCCCGCGAGCGAATTGGTTATCGTCTTTCTGATAATATCGAGATCCGACATCGTTATGTCACATTCGTCGAATTGCCCTAAGTCCATTCTTTCCTCGATGATTTCTCTCACCGCCGCGTCTACCTTTTCGTGCGAACGCTCGGGAAGAGTTCTCACTTTCGCTTCGCAACCGTCCGCAATCATTATTATCGCGGCGATTTTCGTCTGCGGCTTCGGCCCGGGATAAGAAAAGTTTTCGATATCGAGTTCGCCCTCGGTATATTTCATCGCCTTCGCGTAAAAATACCTTATCGGCATCGTGCCGTGGTGCTGGCGGGCGACATCCGCGAGAATCTGCGGAAGATGATATTTTCTTATAAGATCATAACCGTCTTTGGTGTGAGAACGGATAATATCGGTGGAAAGTTCGGGCGTGAGTTCATTGTGGGGGTTATACCCCTTCTGGTTCTCGGTGAAAAATTCGGGCTGCTTGAGTTTGCCTATATCGTGATAATAAGCGCACGCTCTTGCGAGCAACGGATTTTCGCCTATCGCCGTGGCGCAGGATTCCGCAAGCGTGGAAACGACGAGCGAGTGGTTGAACGTGCCGGGCGCGTTTTCGATAAGAGTTTTTATGAGCAACGACTTATGATCGGTGATTTCCATAAGTCTGTAATCGGTTAAAACGTTAAAACACTTCTCGAAGAACGGAAGAAACGCCATCATAAGCACGACCGAAAGCATACCCGACCAAAGTCCGTCGAGAGCCGCCTGCCACGGTTTGAGCAGGAAAGTATTGAAGTCAAGCACTGCGTAACTGAGCGCGATCGGCACGGCGATGACAAAGCCCGTGACGAAAACTTTCAGTCTGGAACTCACTCTGCCCACGATGTAAATCGCAAGCAGACTCGTTGTGTAATTGATGACGAGCGCGGAATAAACCGAAACGTCCGCAGCGGAAGAAACCGCCAGAAACGCGTCCGCGAGGAAAACGTAAATACAGGTCACGCCGTTGATGAAAATCGCCGAACGTTTGTTGATAAGCAACAGCATCAACAGCGCGCAGAGCGCGAACGGACGCGACTTTACGTTAAGATACAGCCCCGTGATATACATCGCGAGAATAGAAACTTCGATGATGATAAACACAAGATGAATGTTTTTGGAGCGGAGAATAAAATCCTTGTTTTCGTTGAAGAAATAGAGATAAATTCCCGCCGCGAGAAGCACCACCGCTATCGCTACGTACAGCAGTTTGCTTATCGTTTCCTTCTTTATCAGAAACTCCGCGGTGTCCACTTCGGCGCGATATGCGTTCCAAAACAACATAATGCCGTAAAGCAGAACGATTATGAACGTGTGAAGAGCGAACAGGAGAATAGTTCTCGTGTAGTCGTTCTTCTTCCATTCTATCGTTTTTTTCGATTGATAATACATTAGTCTTTTCTTTCCTTATCCGAACGACGGGATTCGCCGTCCGTTTCCTTTTCGTATGCTTTGATTATTTCCATAACGAGGGCGTGGCGAACAACGTCCTTAGCGGTTAAAAACACCGTTTCGATTCCCTCGATATTTTTCAAAATAGTCGTGGCGTGCTTAAGCCCGCTCTTTTTCCCGTCGGGAAGGTCTATCTGCGTAAGGTCGCCCGTAACGACGACTTTGCTGCCGTCGCCCATACGGGTTAAAAACATTTTCATCTGCTCTTTCGTGGTGTTCTGCGCCTCGTCGAGAATAATGAACGCGTTGGACAGAGTTCTGCCCCTCATATAGGCGAGCGGGGCGATTTCGATTATACCCCTTTCCATCAGTTTTACGTAATTATCCACGCCGAACATTTCCTGAAGAGCGTCGTATAAAGGACGAAGATAAGGGTCTACTTTGGTTTGCAGATCTCCCGGCAGAAAACCGAGTTTTTCGCCCGCTTCCACGGCGGGCCTTGTGAGAATAATCTTCTCCACTTCCTTGTTTTTGAACGCCGAAACCGCCATGGCAACGGCGAGATAGGTTTTGCCCGTTCCCGCAGGACCTACGCCGAAAACGACCGTGTTTTTCTTTATCGCGTCCACGTATTTTTTCTGCCCGACGGTTTTGCATTTTATCTGTTTGCCGCGCGAAGTTATCGCTATAACGCCCGACATAACCTTTTCTATGCCTTCCGCGTTACCCTCTTTTGCGAGTTCCACGCAATAGATTATCCTCGTTTTGTCGATCGGTTCGCCCGAACGGATTATTCCCGCAAGTTTGTTTATGACCGTTTCGGCAAGCAAAACGCGGTTTTCCTCGCCCGAAAGCGTTATTTTCGTTCCTTCGACGTATGCCGTAACGCCCGTTTCGCGGGAAATGATATTGAGATTTTCGTCAAACACGCCGAGCAGTTTCGAGAGCGTGTCCAACGCTCCGAGTTCGACGTTTACTTTAATTTCAGCCACGTTTATTTTCCTTTAATCAGCAATCACGACGTAAGTTACCGTAACGGTGTAAACGCAAGGCGCGGTCAACTCCGCGGATACGGATATTACGTCTTTATCCTCGTATCTTTCGCGAGCGACGGCTTTCGCTCTGTCGCGGTATTCTTCCCCTTCGCCGCTCGTTTTATAATCGTATTTTTCGGCGACGGCTATCTCCACGTCGCCGAGCGATTCGGTTTCATACCTCTCGCCGTTCTTTTCAAAATAACCGTCGATTAAAACGTCGCCTTTTTTAACGGCGTCGCCCACGGAAACGAGCGACGTTCCGCTATAGCGCGAAATTCTCCTCACAACGCCGTCGCACGGGCTTGTTATCCGCTTTTTCCACTCGTTGAGCGGCAGGGTTTTGCCCGCCGCCGCGCGCGCGTCCACACTCAGCGTTCTGCCGCGCTTTGAGATCGAAACGAATTCGAACTTCCCGCTCGACGAAGTTATTTTTCTCGCTAATTCGTTCATATCGTCCGGGAAAAACTCCCCGACGCGGACGTTTTCCGCATTCAGAACGGTTTCCGTTTCTTTTCTGAGAAGCGCTCCGTCGCCGGTGAATTCGATTTTACCGATACGGTTATCGTTTATCGCGGCGAACACGCACGTCAACGCGAGCGCGACTATAAGCCCCGATTTTTTTGCCGCGTACACCGCGAGAGCAAACTTACCCTTATATCCTGTTTCCTTTATATTATAACACATATTATCGGAAATTGCAAAAATTTTGCGACGATTTGTCACGGACGAGGTAAAACTTACTCGTTTTTTTGAGTATCTGATATTATAAAGCGCGACTCCGCGGCGTTTAAACGCCTCCATGAACGCCTTTTTGTCGGTTTCGACTTCCGTTTCGTAAACGCCGAAAAGACCTTTTATTTTGTCGATTTTCACTTTTTTCACCCCTGCTGCCCGTCGTTTTATTTTGTTCCGACGTCGGAAAGACGAATTTCCGTAACAACGCCGGAAACAGCCGTTTCGCTCTCGCCGTAGCAAGTTATTTTCAGGTTTCTTCCGCCGATTGCTATCGCCTTTTTGCCCGCCAGAAAAACCACCTCGTCGTCGCTTATCCTGGCGATTTTTCTCACTCCGCCGATAACCGCGCCTTCGCAACCGAACAAAGTTACCCTGAACGGGCAACGCGAAAGTTCGTTTTTCAAGCCTAAACATTGCAGAATTCCGTCGCCGAAAGCCATAAAAATACCCTCTTATATATTCTATTCGGCGGTTTTTCCGCATATTACGACAAATCGGCGTTTTGGTTGCGGGCAAGTCTGACGGCGAGTTTTATTCTTGTCCGGCATACCGCATACCGCGGGAAGATTTAAGGCATTAAAAAACCCGACCTTGAAGGATCGGGTTTTTAACTGAGTCCAAGCCGAAAAATATCGGCAGTCTCTTATTCCCCTTTGAAGGGAAGAAGAGCGACAAGTCTTGCTCTCTTGATTGCTGTAGAGAGAAGTCTTTGATGCTTAGAGCATACGCCGGTCATACGGCGGGGAAGGATCTTGCCTTTCTCGGTGACGTATTTCTTCAATTTGGCGATGTCTTTATAATCGATTTCGGTAGCCTTTTCCAAGCAGAAAGCGCAAACTTTTCTTCTCGGCGCTTTTCTCATAGGCTTTTTGGCGGCTGCCGGAGCGGCGGGGGCTGCGGTTGCAGGCGTAGCCGCTACGTTCGTAGTCTTTTCTTCCATGATTTTTACTCCTTTTGAAATTCTCTTTCTCTTTCGGCAAGGCGTTTTGCATAGTTACCCTTGCCCGAACGTTCTGCCCGTTTTAAGAGGCGAATCAGAACGGAAGTTCTTCGTCGTCAACCTGTTGAAGCGTCGGTTTGGACGGCTTCGGCGCGGGCATTTCGTTATCACCCGAAGTTTCGCTCTGGTTTTTGACGGACAAAAATTCGACTTCGTTGGCGATTATATCGGTAACCTGCCTCTTGTTGCCGTCCTTATCTTCGTAAGAACGGTTCTGAAGGCTGCCGACAACCGACACTTTGCTGCCTTTTTTAAGGTATCTTCCGCAATTTTCCGCCTGCGCTCTCCACACGGTGATATTAAAGAAATCCGTTGCGCGTTCTCCGTCGCTGCCCGAATAAGGTCTGTTGACGGCTAAGCCGAGCCTGCAATAAGGTATGCCGCTCGGGGTTTCGCTCATTTCGGGGTCACGCGTTAAATTGCCTATTAAAAATACTTTGTTCATAAATTTTCTCCTTGATTCTGAGCAAACTTCAACCTTTAAACTTCAAGTTTAAGATTATCTTTTGGTTATTAATCTTCTGAGTACGTGCTCGGTGATGCCCACAACTCTCTTGACTTCGCTGACAAGATTGCTGTCGCCTTCGAAAGCAACGTATACGTAATAACCGTCAGTTTTGTAGTCGATAGGATAAGCGAGTTTCTTAATGCCCCACTTCTCCGTCTTCTCGACAACTCCGCCGTTTTTCGTGATAACGCCGTCGATCTTCTCAACGAGTTGATCTTTGGCTTCATCGGAAAGAGCAGATTCCAAAATGTAAATCATTTCGTACTTGTTCATTTTTTTACCTCCCGGACTTATTCGGCTTACGGACTTACGCCGCAAGCAAGGTTTTATCTCTTGACCTTCTCGCATTGCGCGATTATGGTCGCAAGTTACATAATTATAATTCTTTTCGTTTCGATTGTCAAGCGTTTGAACGGTCGGTTATAAAGCCGATTTCAGACGTTTAACGTTTTTTGTTCCGCGGGCGGGCGGTGTCGCCGACCGCCCGCGGTTTGCTTAAATCGATTTTGCGTAAAGATTAAACTCTCGCGCTGAGAAGCAATACGTCTACGAGTTGATCGATCGTAAGAGATTCCCAATAGGTCTTACCTATCGCTTTTTCGTACGCTTTCAACTGTTCGTCATATTCGGCCGTACCGGGCGTTGCAGTGGGTTTAAGCGCAGCGTTAGCAACAATCGCCTTATCCGCCTGAACGGTTGTTCCGCTCTTCGGAACGATTGCGTCGTCCGTTTCAGGATCTTTCCACGTATACGTCCAATCGACAGGATTAAGGTTGACCGAAACGAAAATCACCGCTCCGTAAACTTCGCTCATACGGTCAGTCGTGGTTGTGGAAACCGGAAGAAGTCCGTTCTCTTCAAGTTCGCCTGCCGTAGCGTTTTTCATAACGTCCGACATCGCTTTGCTGATACCGCCTATCTTTGTGTTGGGCGAGATGAGTTTGATCGGGCCGGTAACCGCAGTCATATCGTAGATGTCGCCGATAAGAACGTAATTGTTGATATCGTTGACCAACTCCGTCGTGAAGTTCGAGCCGCGGAAATCGTTAACCGAACGACCGATCATGCACAGCAAGATATTGTTACCCGTATTCTTTCCGTCTTCGTTGATTACCCACTTGCCGGACTTAGCGTCGTAATGATACCAGCCTGCCGCGTAACCGGTCGTCGGAGGATTCGTGTGATCGTGCGTTACGACACCGCAGTGCTTACCTTCGCCGTCGCAATAAACTTCGTGACTGATCATTTCCCAACCGGCGGCGATATTTTTGTACCATCCTGCGGTATGGTCGTCGTGACCTATCATGCAAGCGTCGCCGACGCCGTCGCAGTATTCGTAGTTCATCAGGTTGCCGAGTTTAAGCGTGTTGAGCGTGTTATCCACGTTGAACGTGCCGTTTAAGATATCCTTCATCGGAACGTTTGCGAGCGTTCTTTCGATCGCGTTCGCCATGCGGTAACCCGCGCTCTCTTTTACGTACCAGGTGAGCGTTTTGACGTTGTCGTGCGTGGCTGAGGTGTGACCTTCGACGGTACACTTATTCGAAGCGCCCGTTCCCGCCATGTCGCAGTAATCGTAACCGAGTACGTCGCCGAGTTTGAGGTCGCCGAAGAGATCCGCAAGTTTCATGTTCGGGTTGCCGAGAACGTAACCGAGTCTGAGATCCGCCATTACGCTTGCAACGGCGTCGATTTCAACGTAAGTTTCGCCATCTTTCTTATACCAGCCGGTCTTGTGCGTCGTTTCGGTGTGACCCGTTACGTTACATTCGTCCGCGTGGATGTGATATCCGTCCGCGTTATCCGTGTGGGTTTCTTCCGTACAAACGTTATATTGAGTATGTTCGCCCTCCGTCTTGGTGTACTTCTTGCCGCAGTGAGCGTAGCCTATAAGTTCACCGACGTAAACGTCGCCGAGTATTTTGTTGATATTGAAGCCTTCTCCGAGAAGCTCGCCGAGTTTGATGCCGTAAACGTGTTTCATTATAACGCCGCCGTTTTCCGCGCTGACGTCCTCAACCGTTCCGTCGGCTTTATACCATACGTCGTCAACGAGGTACTTGCCGAGCATTTCGCCCACGCAAACGTCGCCGAGCGTGTCGATAATGAACTGTTTGGGTTCGTTTATCTTTCTGAGAAGTCCGGAAATAGTAACGTCGTTGCAGAGAATCGACAACGGGTGCGAGAAGGATCTTGCAATCTCCCATTTGCCGGTGGTTTCGTTTCTCTCGAGGTCGGTATTCTTTACGAATCCCTTGAACGCCTTTGCTTTAAGCGCGTATCCGAGTACGTCGCCGAGATTAAGTCCGCCGACAAGACCGTCGGTCGTTCCTTTCTGATCGCCGAGGAAGTAAGCCTTAACATTATTCGCTCTGATCGCCCTGAGAAGATCTCCCGACGACGAAGAGAAGATAACGTTTGCGATTTCCTTGAAGTTACCCGTTACGGTGAGGTTATAATCCTCGTCGTAAGTATAAGTCATCTGAAGTTTCGTCGCGGTGAGTTTTTCCACAATCGCGCCGAGAACGTCGCCGACCGTAAGCGTGCCGTAAGTATCGATTACGAAGTTGATTATCGCGGTATTCTTAGCCTTTCCGCTCGCCGCGCTATAGTTCTTCATGAGCGCGTCTATATCGTTGAGGCTGATATTGAACGTTGCCGCGACGACCTTCGCCGCCTTGCCTTTGAGCATTGTGTTATCCGCTTTGAACTCGTAAGCGTAACCGTTCGCTTTGAGCGAAAGTTTAGTCGCGAGATACTTCGCGAACAGGTCGTAACCGAAGTCACCTACGGTAAGTTCGCCGAATTTTACTTTAAGCAGATTTTTGAACCTTGCGGTGAAATCTTTGCCGATGCAATTGTTGATATCGAGAAGTTGAACGTTGAACACCGCGCCGAGAACGTCCGCAAACTGTTTATCGAGTTTATAGCCGATATTCTCCTCGAAGTTTTCATAGCCGTATCCTTCGCAAAGTTTGCTCTTGGAAACGCTTCTTAAAACGTCGTAGAACAAATCTCCGAGATAAAGCGTCTGGAACATCTCTTTGAGGTGAACAAGAACGTTCGATTTCTGATCGAACAAGTCCTCTTTGAATTTTATGTTGAGAACTACGTCGTAGATCTTCTTGAAGTTACCGCTCGTTTCGTAAAGGCCTTCCGCGTTGACGCTCTCATATGCGTAACCTTTGATTCCGTAGCCGGATTTGTTCGTCTTTTTCGCGAGAATCGAGATCAGGTCGAACAAATAGTCGCCCAACTTTCTGTCGAGAATAAACTTGGCCTCAAGTCCGTCCACGAACGTTCCCGCTTTGATATCCGCAAGAATATCGTTTACGGTCAGGTTCACGAACGTGTCTACGACCGCCTTGAACGAGCCTTCCGCGTAATATTCGCCGTCCTTTTCGCCGATTGAAGATTCGAGCGAGCGAAGCGCGTTGTTATAGGGCTTCTGAATAAGTTTACCTATCTTATATCCGCCGACGGCGTTGATAACAAGTTGAGGCTTAACGACAGCGACCACCGCGCCGAACAAATACGTCGTGACGGACTTGCCCGCCCAAAAAAAATCTGCGGGGAAAAAGCCGTAAATCGTCTTGAGCAGCCCCGTCACTTCGGTAGTCTTGTTGAACCACTTTCCGTCCGCGTCGCGATGTACTCCGCCCTCGGGATTATCGAGTTGCGTGAGGTAATCGCCGATAAGAATCTTATCCGTTACGTTACAAACGTAAATAACAAGGTTCTTGACGCTTGCGGAAAGCTCGTTCGTTACGCCGAGTTTATCGAGCGTACCGCCTTCGTCTGCCTTTATTTCTTCCGCGTTGACTTTCAGCGCGACGGAAACGAGTTCCGCGATTCTGATATCGGAAAGATCCGCAAGTCCTTTAACGTTAAGGCTCTTGCCCGCAAGATCTTCGATATAGGTTTTCAGCGTGCGCAGATCGTTCTTGGTGTACTTCGCGACAAGCGTAGCGATTCTGTTCTGCCAGGTCGGCAACGTTTCGCCGCTCTTTGCCGCAAACATTCCGATAATGTCGGCGAACGTGAGATCCAGCGCGTCGCCGAGAACATACGGGATTCCGCCGTTCTTGTAAGTCCACTTCTCGCCTTCTGCGGCGGGAGCTTCGATTCCGTTAACGAATTCGGCAACGTCGCCGACTCTTATGTCGCCGAAGTAATAGGTGATCAAATCAACGTACTTCTTGTTCTTGAGATTGTTGAGAACAACGTCCGTTACCTGTATGAGCGTTTCTCCTCTCGCAATCTTATCGAACGCGCCGTTCGCGATTATTCTGTCCACCGTCGCGTTGCCGATATCGCTCAGATAATCGTCAAGCGTTCTGTTGACGGTTACGTCTGCCACGATAAGTCTGATTACGTCTTCAACGATTCCCGCTTTGATAGCCTTAACCCATTCGGTCACGTTGTTAGCCGTTATATTGAACAAATCGTTTACGATATACTTCGCCGTCTGCGTTCCGTTAACCCAGAGTCCGATATTCGCGTCGTATGCAATCTTGTTGCTTACGATGTTCGCAACGTCGCCGACTCTGACTTCGCCGAATATTCCTAATATGTATTCTGCCTTATCCGTCGCGTCGAGCATGCTCTGCACGTTGAAGTTGAATACCGCCGTAAGAACTTTATTATCCGTCGTGTAGCCGTCCGGACCTTTATGTTCGTAAGCGAAACCTTCGATGCCCAGCGTTTTGCCGACAGTCATAGACAACGCGTCGTACAACAAATCGCCAAGTTCCCTGTTGTAGAAGTATTCCGCAATCCACATAGGTCTTGTCTTCACTTCGTCCTTGATCTCGCCGAGCGTCATGTTCGACAACTTTGTAAGCAAATCTTTATACAAGCCTTTGATCTCGTATACTTTTTCGCTTTCCTCTTTCGTGTCGCTGCAAGTCATTTTGCTTGCGTACTCGCCCGCTTTTTCAAGCATCAGGTTGTAAATCGGCATCACGATAGTTCCCGCTTTAAGTTTGAGAACTTCCTGCATTACAGTATCCGGTTCCGTTGCTACTATGTATATTCCGCCGATCAAGTACAACACGTAACTCGTTTCGAGGCTGTATACCGTGTTAAGTATATCCTCGCACGCCTTGCCGTTATTATCGTACCAGATATATCCGTCGCCGTTCGCTTCCTTTCTGTAACCGTTCGTACCGTTGATAAGGAAGTCGCCGATAAGCGCGTTATCCGTTATGTTGTCGCAGATATATATTATTATGTTCTTCAGACCTTCGGGAAGTTTGTCGGACACGCCCATCTTCGCAAGCGTGCCGTCGGTCTTCATTTCAACCGTCGTCTGTTTGAGTATTACTTTGACAAGTTCGGAAATCTTTATATCCGTTATGCCTTTAAGCCCTTCGTTCGTCTTGATTATGCTTTCGCTTGCCTTGCCTTTCAGCAGATCGTCGAGATAATCTCCGAAGCGATGTCCTTCCGCGTCGTTCTTCGTGACTTTATCTATCGTCGCGCAGACGTTCGCTTTCAGGTTCTCTCCGCCTTTTACGATTTGGATAATATCTCCGACCAATACGTCGCAAAGATCTCTCGCGATGAGCGGCAGTTTCTGCACGCCTTCTTCGCCGAGCGGCAATTCCGCAATATCTCCGAGAGAAATATTGTTAACCAATCCTTCGAGATAAGCCGCGGGATCTTTGTCTTTGAGAACGTGATAGATGAACTCGCCGACTTTTACGTCCTTGATATCGTCGAACGCTTTGTGTTCGTCGAGATAAGTCAGGCCGAAGTCCTTCATATAGTCGTTAAACGACCTTGCCCAGGACGCGTGTTCGGGATGATTGTTGACGGGATCGCCGAAAATTTCGTCCGTTATAGTCAGAACTATATCGACGGCGCTCTTCTTTTCGCCGAGCAATGCGTCGAAGAAGGTTTTGAATTTAAGATTGAACACGTCCGAAAGAACGAGAGGAAGATCTCCCGCCGCTTTGTTAGTACCCCAGGTCTTATAGTTACCGCGCGTACAATCGTCGGAAAGGCTCGGGATGAGAACGTTCACGAAGTCGCCGACACGTCTTTCCGGGAATACTTTGTTGAATACTTCCGTTACGACGTTGTCGCCGCCTGCCTTAATGTCGTCCGTTATTTCGAATATTTTGTTTACGTCAAGGCTGAACGCGTCGGAAATCATGCAAGCGAAATATTCGCCGCCGGACTTCTTCCATCCGGTCGCGTCCTGCTTTATATCGACAGCCAACTGAACCAGATCGCCTATCGCGACTTTTCCGAAGCCGCTCTCTTTGATAACGGCGATCCTGTCGTTCTTTTCGATAAGGTCGACAACGAATCTTACGAGTTTGACGTCGCCGACTTTCTGAACGAGCGCTTTGTCGGATTCGGTGATTCCTTTCGAGAACGAAAGGATATCCTTTATCGTCAGGTCGTCGAGTATGCCTATGAAGTAATCCTTTTTCTCGTCGGCGGTGTACGCTTTGTTGATATCGAGAACGTGGTCGATTATTTCATAAAGGTTCGCGTTGAGAAGCGTGGTGATCGGAGCGTAAGTCTTACCGTCGCCGTTCGTCCAGTCTTTTCCGTCGTAATCGAGTTTAAGGAAAGAATAAACGTATTCGCCGAGAACGTGGTCGATATCGATCGCGCCTTCTTCTTCGGTCGTACCGAAGAGACGATGAACGAGGTTTTTGCCGTCCTTATTGTTTACTCCGTCGATAACGCTCTGAACAAGGTCGAATATGCTCGTTTTCATAAGAGCGGTTACGCCAAGTCCGAGCGAAGTTCCGTTTCCGTTGTTCGTAACGTAAACTTTCTTTCCCGCCTCGACCTGAGCCGTTCCGTCCGTAAGCGAAAGCCCGACTATGGGAGCGATAACTTCGCCTATCGTAAGCGAGCCGTAAATATCGGTGAGAATTTTTCCGAAGTCAACGCTCTTGCCGGCGATGAGATCGAATATGATATCGACGACGACTTTGAAATCGGTGTTGAATATCGGTTCGACGATGCCGGAAATCTGTTCCAACGCGGAGAATACGTATTTGCCCTCGTCGTTTCTGGATACGAGATAAGGTCTGAACGCTTCGCCGATTTTAAGCGCGCCGAACTGAGCGTTGATATCGTTTCTGAGTTTTTCGAAATCTTTGTTTTTGACGAGATCTTCGACGTAATTTACCGTCGGAGCGTTCCATTCGATGAACTTCTGCGCGAATTCGTTAAGTTCCGCGTCGGAATTAAGGATTTTGCCGTCCTTATAAGCGAGCGCGAACGTAAGAACGTCGCCGAGACTGACGTTTTTCGCATCCCCGGTAAGAGTATCGTTTATTTTTTCGGTATCGCCCGAAACAAGCAGACCGAGCGAAACGTTCATTATTTCGGCAAGTCCGCCCTTAGCGGTGCGGTCGAGCAAAGTCCATTCGTTTTTATCGGCGTCATAAACGGCGTCGAGCGCGTCGCCGACTTTGATTTCGTCGAGTACGGCTTTAAGGTCGAAGTTGCCGTTTTTATCGAAGCCCGCCGCTATCTGCCAGAGCCTTAAACGAAGAAGTTTGTTAAGTCCTTCGCCGACGGGGCTGCCGTTCGCGTCCGTAAAGTACGCGCTGTCGCCGACGTTATGTCTGGTCATTCCGGAAACCGCGCAGAGTATATCGCCCACGCACGCTTCGGGAAGGAATCCTTTTATTATTTCAGAGTAGGAGAAGCCGTCCGGGTTTTGCAGTTCTTTGATTACGGAGAACAAACCTTCAAGACGGACGTCGTAAAGCATGGCGAGAACGTCGGTTACCTTTCCGCCGTTCGCGTACCACTCGCCGTCGATTCTTTCCGCGCCGAGAATCGCGCCGACGTAAACGCCCGCGATTGCTTTCTCGAACACGCCGTAAATTTCGTCGACGTCGATTTTATCTTTGGCAAAACAATCGGTTATATCCCTGATTTTTATATCGAGAATACGGGCGATCGCTTCGTTTACGGGATTGCCGGTTTCGGGATCGAAATATTTTCCGTTAGCCGCCGCAACGCCGAAAAGTTCGCCGAATCCTTCGCCGATCGTCATATCGTCGCACAGACCGGAAATCGCGCCGACGATGTTCTTTCTTATCTGGTCGAACGAAAGTTCGGAACTCGCTTCGCCCACGATATCTCTTATGGAGAAATCGAGAAGGGCTTCCGCCACTCTGCTCTTCAGGCGCGAACCGTCCGGTTTAACCCATCTTCCGTCCTCGTCTTTGGAATAACCGAGGGTTTCAAAAACGTCCCCGACGGAAAGATCGCCGAAGATGAGAATTATTTTATGAATTCTATCCTTAGTGGTCGCCGCGTCGGTAAGCGCGTGATAAACGTCGGTCAGATTGAGATTGGCGAGGAATTTCAGAAGTCCCGTCGCTTTCTCTTCCGTACCGTCGTCTTTCTTGACAACCCATTCTCCGTCCTTTCTCGTCATTCCGAAAAGCGTGCCGAACCTGATGCTGTCGAGAAGTTTATCCACGACGAAAACGTAACTGTCGTTTCCGCTCGAAATATCCTTGGCAAAAAGATCTCTCAGTTTTATCGGGTTTCCTTCGGAATCGGTGAAAAGACCGTCGAGAGTGCCGGCGACGTCGTTCTCGTCGTTAACGCCCACGGTACGATAAATCTCGCCGAGCGAAAGTTCGCCGAGAGCGGAAAGCCCGCCCGAAACGAGTTCGTCGCCGATGGTGGTCGCGCCGGTGAGCGGCGAAACGAATCCGCCGAGTTTAAGGTTCGCGATAAGCCCGAGAGCGTCCGGCTTACCGTCTTTCACTATGTATTTATCGCCCGATTTTTCAAATATTCCGGGGAGAATACCGCCGATCGTAAGTTCGGAAAGCGCGCTGACGGCGACGGGCGTTCCCGTCGTTTCGTTTTTCGCCGCAAGCGAACCGATACTGTATTTGCGGAGTTTTTCGCGTTGTTCGTTATCGAGAATAGTATCCGAGGGAACGAAACTCATAACCGCGCCGAGAGGAATATCCGAAAGGAATTCCGTAACGTTAACCTGCCCGGATAAAAGCGCGAAAAGCGAAACCGATTTGAGATCGTCTACGTAAGGTTTGTTATCGGGATTTTTGGTATCGATAACGTCCGATCCCGCCGCCTGATTGATAAGGTCGACAAGATTGAAACCGTATTCTCTTTCGAGATCTGCGATCGTGTAATTCTGCGGCGCTTTGAGCGCTTTGGAAAACAACGCGATAACATCCTCGGCGGAATAATCCCCGAGGTCTCCCAGAGCGTCTTTCAGACGGTCTTTATCGTCGGGTAACACGTCCGCAATCGTGAGATTTCCGTACAGGTAATATACGGAAGTGGCAATAGAGCCTACGGTTGCGGAAATACCCATTACGATACCGAGTAAAAGACACAACAATCTTTTGAAAAGTTTACTCATAACAGCATCTCCTACGTTGCATGTGAGTTTTCCGCCTATACACGCACGCCTTTCGCGCACGCATATAAGCAGATTACTTTTAGATTATATATTTATACTTGCCGATTTGTCAACTCCGCGCGGAAAAATTTTGCGAAACCGTCGGATTTTTAAAAATTTTTTCGGGATAATTTACTTTCGTTTTACTTTCGCCCGAACTTTGCTTTGCGCCGCGGCGTTCCCGCGTAAAGGCCGGATCGGGCGGATAAGCGGCGGATTTCGGGAAACACGTTCAAAACGATTGCATTTTTGCGGAATAAACGATATAATTGAATTTATAGCGACCGATTATAGCGACCGACGTTTCGCCGCGAAACGAACGTAAACCGGGCGGATATAACAGGAAACGCTACGCACAGGAGAGAAATGATAGACATAATAGTAAACCCCGTCGCGAACGGCAAAAAGGCGTTGAAATGCGCCGCGGCGGCGGAAAAGCGGCTGAAAGAAAGGGGAGCCGAATACAGAATACACTACACGAACGCCCCGAAACACGCAACGGAAATCGCGAGGGAACTTTCAAAAACTTCCGATACGATCGTCGCGCTCGGCGGCGACGGCACGATAAACGAGGTCTTCAACGGCATCGACGTCGATAAAGTTAAACTCGGGCTTATTCCGTGCGGAAGCGGCAACGATTTCGTCGCTTCGGCAAACATTCCGACGGATACGGAGGCGGCTGTCGACCTTATTCTCGACGGCGAAGCGAAACCGACCGATTTTATGGTCTGCGGCGGCGTGAGAGGTCTTAACATCATCGGCACGGGCATCGACGTGGACATCCTAAAAAGATGCAGAAAAAGCAAGGTTTTAAAGGGAAAACTGCAATACGTGTTTTCGCTCGTCATCTCGCTTATCAAATTCGTTTTTTACAAGTTTTACATAATAAGAGACAACTCGGAAGAGCGTGAAGAAAAAGAGGCCCTCATCGCCTGCGTGGGTAACGGAAAGAGGTTCGGCGGCGGCATAAGAATGTGCCCCGAAGCGGAAATAGACGACGGCAAACTCGATTTCGTCGTCGCGGGCAAACTCAAAAAACGCAAAATTCCCGGGGCTTTCGTCAAACTCATGAAAGGCAAAATCCTCGAGCAGGACTTCACCACTTTTGAGAGAATCGAACATATACGGCTGGAATTCGACAAGCCCGTCACCATTCAGATCGACGGCGAGTTTTACGACGACATCGATTTCGATCTTTCCGTCGTCAAAGGCGGAGTCGGGATTTTCCGTCCGTAAGTGTTCCGATCGTCGCCAAATCGTCGCGATGGCAATGAAAACAAGCGATTAATCGACTTATAGACCATTTTTTACGCGGCTTTCGGTTTTATCCGAAAGCCGCGTTATCATATAAAAATTACCCTCCGCATATAATTTTGCAGAGGGTTTTTTGTGGAATTCATCAAGATGCACGCCGCCGGCAACGATTATATTTACGTCGACGGGGATAAGAACAAAAACGCGGATTTCTCCGCGACGGCAAAAAAAGCGTGCGACCGCAGATTCGGCATAGGCGCGGACGGCATCATAGCCGTTTACGACGATTCTGCCCGCGG
>OGUO01001410.1_pt1 | contig 16041 bp, 6 predicted proteins | sample 1553641 | NCBI WGS metagenome assembly OGUO01 (sample SAMEA2579980, study PRJEB22360) | human gut metagenome | biome: human gut; feature: human-associated habitat; material: faeces | place: Denmark | collected 2008/2010 | reverse complement strand
GATATCCGTAAGAAGCAACACGATGGAAAGAATCGCAAACAGGTACCGCGGGTCGAACGTCTTTTCGATGCCCGTAATAAACCCTTCGAAAACTTCCTTCGGGTCGGTAACGTCTTCTATTTTCTTTCCGTTTCCGTTTGCGGCAAGCCGCACAAGAAACGATTCCGCGTCGTCCGTTTCGGGGTAAAGATTGTATTCCTCCGAAAACGCAAACGTTTTATAAAGTTCCACCGCCTGCTGCGCGATTTCTTCGCCGTCCGCGTTCCGCTTCGTCAGTAAAATCTTGTACACGCCCGCTTTTTTCACGATAAATTCGCAGCGGCTGTACTGATTCGATTTGCCGAACGGCGTAATCACATAAACGTCCGCGCCGTCGGAATTTTCGTTCAGAGAAACGGAATAATCTTCCGACCCGCGGCTCATGCACACCAATTTCGCCTCCAGCGTTTCGCCGTTTTCCAGATTTGCGTATACCCGCAGCGTGTTCGTATAATTGCGCTCCGTCAGCTGATATTCGTACGCCGCGGGAGAGATGTCCTCAAGCGGCATCAGATTGTCGATGATGTTTAAAATCAGTTTCTTCCCGTTGTCCGCCATAAACTCCGCCGACCACGACTGCGAGCCGTCCCATCTGACAAGCCCCGTCAGATCGCACATAAAGCTGCCCACCGTTCCGGCGCCGAATTTCCACTGCGCGTACAGCGGCGTAACGTCGTATTCGCCCGTCAGCAGCGTTTCCGCTCCGTCTTTTTTCTTCACGCCGTAGAAGCCGCCCAGCTTCACCCGCATTCTGAACGCGTCGCGCTCGTCTTTTTCCTTATCGTCGTCCGAGCCGCTGCCCGAACCGCTGCTGCCCGCATCCTGATTGATTCCGTATTCCACGCCGTTGAAAACAGAGGACGTGGGCGATTTCACGATCGGCGCGAACGGCTCGTTCACCGTTTCTTCCACCTGCTTCGCACGAAGATCGTTATACATTTCGTCGATCAGATCTTTACCGCTCGCTTCGGTTACCCTTCCGCCCAGTTTCAGCGCCTGTCCCGGCTCAACCAGCTTCTGCATAATGTCTTTCACTTCGGCGGAAGGCGAACCAACCAGTACGATGGAAATGGAAATGCCTCTCTGCGCAAGACTTTTCGCCTCGTCGTAAGGAGGGTCGTTTTCGCCGTTGCAGTACCCGTCCGACACAATGATGATGTGCCGCTTTTCCACCTGCTTGTTCGATTGCAGCATTTCGCCCGCACGTTGCAGCGCGCTGAAGAAATTCGTGGAACCGCCCGTCTCTTTCAGCGCGTCGTCCGCAAACGCGCGCGTAATCGCCGAAGTGAATCGCGTTCGTTCTCGAAGCCAGCGGCAGAATCGTACCGTATTCGTTATCCAGCGACACGATGCCGATGTAATCCCGCTCGGTAAGCGCTTCGTAGCACGATCTTAAGCCGGCGCGCGCATACTCGAACAATTCGGACATACTTCCCGAACGGTCCACGCACACCACAAGCCCCACGGGCGGCGTATAATTGATCGCTTCCACGGGCAGCAATTCCTGATACTGCGTACCTCTCAGGTCGTTCCGGCTGTACGCGTGCGCGTTGCCTTCGGCGTCGTCGCCGCCGAGCGTCAGCAATCCTCCGCCGTAATCGTTCACGTAGCTGTACAGCATCTCCGTAAAGCCGTCGAACCGCGCCAGATCTCCGTTGGATACGTTGTTCATAATCACCTGGTCGTACCGTCTTAAATCGTTTACCGTTTTCAGCTCCGCGTCGTTTGCCGTTTTCAGTTCGTTTCCGGAAGCAAGATTCAGCCGGTCCACCACGTATTCGTTATCGTTCAGGAGTTTTATCAGCGCTTCCGATTCCGCGCTCTTCTGCTCGATAATCAGCACTTTGTTGAACGACTGCAGGTTGATATACGTCGTATATTCGTTATTTTCCGCAAGAGCGTCGCCCGCGGCAACGATTTCCGCCGTAATTTCGTGCACGCCGGCGGAAGCGAATTTCAGGGTAAACGTTACCTCGTTCGCGCCCAGCGCAAGATCGGTAACTTTCGCGCCCTGTTCTTTGCCGTCCGCGTCGGTTACTTTCACGGCTTCGCCGTTGTCTTTCAGCACCACGCGCACGTCTTTATTTACTTGCCTGCTGCGAAGCAGCACTTTCACGGTGCAGTCCTCGTTCGGTTTCACGTGCGTTTCGGGAAGCTGAATCCCCGTTATCTGCACGTCGTTTTCGATGAACGCTTCGGAAATCAGCGCCGTATCCACCACCGTTCCCTGTGCCGTAAGCGCGCGGATGGCGGAAAACGCGTTTCCGTCCGTTTCCAGTCCGTCGGAAATCAGCACCACTTTCGAACTTTCGGGATGCCCGAACAAATCTTTCGCGTATTTCAGCGCGCCTTCGATGTTCGTCGCGCTCGTATCGGGCAGCTCCGCCGCCTTGTACATATCATAAATATCGTCTACTTTATACGTGAGCGGCACGGCGTAATTCTGCGTAAAGCCGAAGGTTACCACGCCCATCTTGTAGCCGTCGTATCTGTCGTCGGCAAGCACCGTCCGCACAAATTCGTCGCGGCGCGCCTTCGCCCGCTCCTCGGTATCGGAAACGTCCACCAGCAGCAGAATTTCGTTTTCTTTGTTCGTTTTCACGTAGCGGAATTGAATACCGCACAGCACGCAGATGCAAAGCACCATCACGCAAAGATGCGTTACGATGGATATGATGCGGTTCCGCGTTCTTCTGTAACGCTTCGAAAGGCGGAAATACGGAATTAACGCCAGCGCAAACGCCGGTATCAGCAGCAGAAGCAGCCAAGGATATGAAAAATGTATGGAAAAACGATTCATATTTTCACCTCCTTAAACTCCGTCTTTCAGGTGCAGGCACCATTCAAGGAAGAGCAACGCCACCAGTGCCGCCGCAATATACGTAAGCACGTCTTTATAATAGTCCGCCTCGTTCTTTTCTCGGTCGGGATTATACAAATTGCTTCTGATTTCCGTAATGTTGCTTTCCGCTTCCGGCATTTTCACGTACACGGATTCTTCCGTTTCCGTGCCGTAATACGTCGTCTGCTTCAGCGTATACGTTCCGGGCACCGAAAGCGTAATCGTCGCAGGGAACTCCGTAATCACCATGGGTTCTTCAAAATCCCCTCCGGTAATCGTAAGCGACGTGCCGCGCGCGTTCAGTTCCGCTTTTTCGCCCACCGAGAAAACGTATTTTTCCACCGTCGCGGGGAAGAAGTATTCAAACGAATTTTTCATCAGAAGATAAAATTCGGGCAGAATGCCGAGGTTCGAATAAGCGAACGAAAAGTTCATCACCAGCGTCTGCGCGCCGCCCGGCATATTGTTTCGCACCATCAGCATCGGCATCTGGTTCAAAGACATCAATACCTGATAGCCTGCGTCGTAATTCGAAATCACCTGACAACGGCTGACGCGGATATAGTTCGGGTCTACGTTCTTCATCACGGCGTGCTCCGTATCGCCGAAGAGCGACGGATACTTCCCGTTCGTGGGCGAAAGCCCCACTTCGGAACTTCTCGTAAAGCCGCAGTTTTCCGGCGACGTTGCGGGATCCAGCAAAAACACCACGCCGTCCGTGGGCATTCTTTCGGGCATCGTCCGTTCGAAAATGTAGAGGTCGAACCCTTGCGTCGCCCCCGCTTCTCCTTTTTTCACTTCCGTCGGCTGAATATCCCAGGAGTCCGCAAAATCGCTTCTCAGATTAGAAATCACGCCGTTCACGAACGGATTCGGTTCCGCACTGACGTACTGTACTTTCAGCGTCTGCTTCTGTCCGCCGAACACGTCGAAGTTATCGTCCAGCGCATAGCAATCTTCCATATCTCCCGAAAACGAGAGGTGCACGGAAGAAAACGAATTGATTTTCGTCTGGTCCGAGCCGCCAAGATTGCCGAGGTCGAACACCTGTTGGTTTTTCACGTTCGTATCGGCGGCTTCGCCGTCTTTTCTGTATCTGAAAATCAGCGTCGTCGTTTCGTTGTCGCTGCAATCCGCGGCAACCGTGTAATTCAGGCTCTTGCCCGCTTCGCCGTTCACCCCGTACACTCTCATGTTCAGGGAAAGGCGGGCGTCTTTGCCGTAACACGCCACCTGCACGGTAAACGAGTAGTACCCGTCGTCCCATACGGCGCGCGCGTCTAAAATCGCGGCGTTCCATTCGCCTTCCTCCGCCACGTTCACCACTTGGATGCCGTTTGGCGTGGTGTAATAGCTCGCGTCCGTGTATACGTAAATCATGGCGTCGGGGTTGCCGTACAGAATATCTTCGCACTCTTTCAAAGCGCCGTCGATATCCGCCGAACCATACCCGAAATTCTGCATGTCCAGTCCTTTCAGCGCTTCCGAAACCGTCGCCGCGGCGCCGTCGCCGGAAATTTGCTTGAACAGAAAGTCCGTATCGTCGCCTGCAAGCGCCACGGAAATCGTTCCTCCGCCGCGCAGCACCTGTTTCGCCTGTTCATCCGCCTGCGTTACGGCGCGTTCGAAACGCGTTGTCTCCGTTTCGGCGCTTTCCGTACGCATGCTTGCGGAAGTATCGATAATCAGAATCGCTTCGGAAATTTCGGAAGGCGTTTTAAGTACGATCGCCGGCTTCATCAGCACCATCGCAAGGCACGTAAGCGCCAGCATCTGGCACAGAAACAGCAACAGGTTGCGTATCTTGCTTACCGGTACTTTCTTTTTCTTCTTTTTCAGGCTCAGTTTCCATACGTACGTACTGGAAACCGTTTTCTGCTGATAGTTGGGGCGGATCAGGTAAATTACGATGAGCGCCACAACACCGAGCAGACCTATCAGTCCTATTTTATTGATAAGCGTCATTCCATAATCCCTACCTTTAATAATTCGCCGAACAGCATTCTTTCAATCGGCGTATCCGTATTCACCGAAACGAAATCCGCGCCGCGTTTCGAGCAGAAAGATTTCAGATCCGCGCGGAATTCTTCCAGCGCCTCTTCGTACGCTTGCAGCATGCCGCGCGTAATTTTTACTTTCAAGTTCTTTTCGTCGGAAGCGTCCACCGCTTCGGAATCGAGCAGATTCACACGCCCGTCGTACGCGGGATTGATTTCTTCCGGCGTAAGCACCTGCACCAGCAGCACCTGCCGCTTTTTGTACGCGAGATAGTCCACCGCTTTTTTCCAGTTGCTGTCCGTGAAAAAATCGGAAACAATCACGGTCAACCCGTTGTTCGTGCCCGTGTCGCGGCAATTCGTAACGCATTTTTCAATGTCCGTTTCGCCGTCGAAATCGATGTTTTCCAACGTTTTCACCGCACGGAAAAACGCGTTTTTCCCTACGATGGTGCCGTTTTCGTTTTCCGCGTTGTTGCCTTTCATCAGATAGAACGACGCTTTGTCCATGTTCTGAACCGCAAGAAAACCGAGCGCCGCCGCCGTAGCCACCACGTACGCCGCCTTTTTAGGGTTGTCCTTCCCCATCGACGCGGAGCAGTCGATAAAAATCTGCACCTGCATCTGCCGTTCGTCCGTAAACAGTTTCAGAAAGTATTTTTCGAATCTGCTGTACAGGTTCCAGTCGATACGGCGGATGTCGTCGCCGGGCTGATACTCTCTGAAATCGGAAAATTCCACCGTCTGCCCGTAAGTGCTGACAAGGTGTTTTCCTCCGAAATATCCGGAAAGGTTTGTTTTTAAATTCAACGCCAGCGTTTCCAGTCTGCTGAAAAAGCCGTCGTTCAGGTAAGAAAGCTTCATATCCTTCTCTCCGGTGTTCTCCCGCAAGGCGCGAAAGGCGCCCTGCGCTTTTTATCTTTTCCGCCTGCCAGGCGGCTTTTGTTATTTGCTTCTGTACTTTCTCCGGATTTCTTCCAGAATCTGCGAAATCGCCTGATCCGCGCTTATGCGTTCGGCAATCGCTTCGAAGTTCATCTTGATTCTGTGGCGAAGCACGGGATAGGCAAGTTCCTCCACGTCGGAATACGCCACGTTGAATCTACCTTTCATCAGCGCTTTTACTTTCGCCGCGGAAATCAACGCCTGACCGGCACGGGGCGAAGCGCCCACGCGGATGTATTTCTTCGCCGCTTCCGCCGCGCATTCTCCGTCCGGGTGCGTCGCCGCGGTTAAAATCATCGCATAGCGCAGCACTTCTTCCGCCACGGGAATCTGGTTCGCCGTTTCGCGCATTTTTAAAAGCTGTTCTCCGTTGCAGGCGCTCTCCGCAACTTCCGCCATCGTTTTCTGCGTCATGTTTACGATCGCCATCAGCTCGTCCAGCGAAGGATCGGGAATGATCAGCTTAAACATAAAGCGGTCCATCTGCGCTTCGGGCAGCGGATACGTACCGTCCTGTTCTATCGGGTTCTGCGTGGCAAGCACGAAGAACGGCTCGTTGAGTTTACGCGATACGCCCATTACCGTAACGGTGTGTTCCTGCATCGCTTCGAGAAGCGCGGACTGCGTTTTCGGCGTGGCACGGTTGATTTCGTCGGCAAGAATAATGTTGCTGAAAATCGGTCCCGGCTGAAATTCGAACACGGAATTTCCCTGCGCGTCTTTCGTGATGATGTTGGTACCCGTAACGTCGGCGGGCATCAGATCGGGCGTAAATTGTATACGCGAGAACGGCAACGAAAATACTCTTCCGAGCGAACGCACCAGACGCGTTTTTCCTACGCCGGGCACGCCTTCCAGAAGAACGTTGCCGCCCGCAATCATCGCGATGATCGTTCCTTCCACCACTTCTTTCTGACCGATAACGTCGCGCGCTACCTGAGCGAAAATATTTTTGCATTGTTCGCTGAACTGCTCGATGTCTTTCTCTGTAACCATTTTACTTTCCTCTTTCCTTTGCTGTTTGTATTTTAGTAATTTATATCTTTTAACGCGAAAAATCACGTGAATGAAATCACGCAATTTCCCCGCCGTTTTATCCCGTTTTTAACGCGGGAGAGATTTCCTCTCCCGCGTCGTTTTTTCTTTATTTTCGAATCGAATCCAGATAGTCCGAAATCGCTTTCTTTTCCGCTTCCGAAAGCGAATTGTTGTTTTTCATGCGTTCAAGCATCTCGCGGTAAGCGTCCTCGAAGACATCCCCGTAATAGGTTTTGCCGTTGATTACCTGGTTCGCCGGCGATGCTTTCGCGCCTTCGCCGCCGGAGTTGCCGGTGTCCGGCATTCCGGCGCCGTCCGAACCGTCTCCGGAAGAGTTGCCGTTGCCGGAATCTTCGTCGCCGGGTTCTTCGCCTTGGCCCTGACCTTCGCCTTTTTCGCCGTTCAACAAGTCTGTAACTTTTTCGAACGTCGCCGTAACCGTCTTCGTCGCCGTCGCTTCCATATCTTCGCGGTACGGGGAAGTTACTCCGTCCGACCACCCCACAAAAACATATCCTTTCTGAGGCAGCGCCATCAGCTTCACGCCGAATTCATCGCCTTCCGTTACTTCAAACGTATACGTCGTATCTTCGTAATTCGCGCCGTCCAGCACCATCGTCGCCTGCGCCGTTTCGTCGATTGCCGTATACACGATGCCCAGTCTGGTCCGGAAAGTATCGGGAAGCGTTTCGTCCTCGGTAACTTCTTTACCGTTGGCTTTATCTATTTCCCGCTGCCGAGCTCTCTCTTTCATCGCGGCAATCAGCGCGGCGTTCTCTTTTTTCGTGAAGTCGATCACCCAGCCTTTGCCTTCCACGGTATAAGCAATATCGTACGTTTTCTTTTCTTTCAGCCCATCCACGAAATGCTTTCCGCCGTCGGGCGCCACCGCAGCCGCCACCGTCATGCCGGTGCCCAGCGTAGCGCTGATCGCCACCGCCGCAATCAACGGTACCGATACCGCGATTTTCAGCATTTCGGAACTCACCGATTTCATCGCTTTCATCGCGTCCTCGCGTTGCTTCATCGCGATAAACGAATCGTCGTTTTCCAGCTCCGCCATCGTCAGGATTCTCTCTTCCAGCCCCAGCGTATCTATCCGCTGCGCAATCTTCTTTGTGGTAGGGCGGAATCTGAACGTATAAAACAGCGGCGTCGCAATCGCCGTTGCGGCGACAAACAGTCCGAGTCCGATATAAATGCCCGCCTTAAACCCCGCCAGCCAGCTGGCGGCAATACACACGAACATCAGCGAAAAACCAATCGTCAAACCGCACAGCAATGCTTTCAGAATGCTTTCGCGCCCGATCTTCTTGTAATACTTTTTAAATACTTCGCTTGTCATCTCTCCGGACCTCCTTGTTCCGTTTTAGATTTTTTCCGCCGCGTTTTTTCCGCGGTTCCGGAAACTTTTTTCTTAATATACCGCCCGAACTTCGTTCTTAAACGATATATGTTAAGATTATATCACAATCTCCCCGATTTGTAAAGCATTCCCGACCGAAAACGCGAATAAATAACTTAATTCTGATAGATTTTTCGAATCGATTCTATCTTAAAATCAAATTACCCCGCAAAACGGACAAAAAACAAATATACATGCAGAACAATTATTTTTACTATTATATGCAGGAACGGCACGGAAATGTTTCCGTTTTTATGCATTTTATGCAAATTTTATGCAATGCAAAAAAAACGAAAAGCCGGCGACAGCTTATCGCTGCCGCCGACCGGTTTGAAACTCTCGAATCCGTTTATCGATTCATCGTTTCGTTTGTTTTGCGGATTACTTTGCGTTTTCGCCCGCGGTAGTCGCCTCCGGGCTATAATTCCACACAATCTTCGCAAAGCACTGGTTGATCGTCTGTTTCTCTCCGGAATAGGTAGAAACGTCAATCATCCACCCGAACCCGCTTTCCTTATCCGCGTTCCAGAGATTATAAACCTCGGAAGCCGATCTTTCAACGTAAATCGTCTGTTCTGCCGTCCAACCGCTGAACGCAACCTGTACCGTCGTAACGCTTTCGGGAATTACAATCGATTTCAGCGAAGTGCAGTTATCAAACGCACCGGAAGAAATCGTCGTAACCGTAGCGGGAATATTGATGGATTGCAGTTTCGTGCAATCGGTAAACCCGTCCAGAGTTTCGAGGCCTTCGGGAATCTGCACCGAAGTCAGTTCCGTGCAACCCTTGAACACCCGTCCGCCGAGAGAGGTCAACGTACTCGGCAGCGTTACGTTTGTAAGTTTCGTACAACCGCTAAACGTGTCGTACAAAATTTTCGTAACGCCTTCGGGAATCACGATTTCCTTAATTCCCGATCCGCGGAATACGCTATTACCGAGCGTCGTAACGGATTCTGGAATCGTAACCGATGTAAGCCCTGTGCAATTCTGGAAGATAGATCCGGGCAACGCCGTCAGAGTTTCCGGAAGCGTAATGCTCGTCAAAGCAGTACACTCAGCAAACATACTTTCTCCAAGAGTCGTGGCTTTCGAAGGCAGCTGTACCGACGTTAAAGCCGTACATCCGTAGAACAGATTCTTGCCGTACTGAGCCGTTTCAGCCATGAATTTAACGTCCGTCAGCTGTACGCAGTTGGCAAACACGCCCGCCGCGCCGGATGCGTTCATAGCAAAATACGTTTCCGCACCTTCAATCACAACGCTCTTCAAGGCAGATCCGGAAAATGCGCCGTCTTTAATCGAATAGCTGCTAACGATTCCTTTTGAGTTAAATTCTACGCCGTTCAGCGTTTCGGGGATAATCACCTTTTCCAGCTGCGTACCCATGAATGCATATTGCCCGATCGTTTTCAGCGTTGCGGGGAATACGGAAGTTTTCAGCGTTTCCGCTTCGTCGCTTACATATCCGTTGTAAGTAATCTTCTTCAAGCCGGAACCGTCAAACGCATAATTGCCGATGCTTTCCGTCTTGGAAGAAATCACAATTTCCTCAAGATATTTTGCATCCTGGAAATATTTGGCGGCAATCGTCGTCATCGATTCGGGAAGAACCAGCTTCTTCAGGTTTACGCAACCGTCCAAAGCTCCCGCGCCGATTTTGTCATCGTCTCCCAGCGTAATCGTATTGCTTTCAAACCCGGCAGGAATACAGATAATCGTTCCGTCCGCCTTGTAAAGCAACCCGTTTTTCGCTTCGAAATTCGTATTCGCGTCCGTATTGAACGTTGTCAATTTAGCGCAGCTTCCGAATGCCGAAGTATTGATAGTGGTAACGTTCTTCGAAAGCGTAACCGATGTTAACGAAGAACAGCCTCTGAAAGCAGAAGAACCGATAGTAATCTTGCCCGTAGCGCTTGCCAACGTAGCCGTTTCCAGCTTCGTAATACCCGTGCAGCCTTCAAACGCGCTTGTTCCGAATTTCGTAACTTTCGTTAAAGAAGTAAACGGGAAAGCGGAAATCTTAGCGTTATCGGGTGCGTCTTCGGGCACTTCGCTCACAAGCGAAACGCAATTTCTGAAGGCATAGTCGTTTATGTATTGAAGTCTACCCGTATTCAGCTTCACGTCCGCCAGCTTTTCACATCCGTCGAACATACCGGTAGCAATGCTTGTTGCCGTCGCTTCGGATAAATCGATGGCTGCCAGCGACGTGCAACCGGCAAACGAATAATCACCGAATGACGTAAGCGTACCGTTAAACACAATGCCGCTAAGTTTCGAGCACCCATAGAACACGGTTTCGGGCAATGCCGTAACGCTCTTGGGCAACACAACGCTTTCAAGTTTGTCGCAATTTTTAAACATCAGCTTGCCCAGCGTTATTTTTGCCGCCTGACTGCTTGACGTTCCGTGCGCGCCGGAAGTTACTTCCGAAAACGTTACCGCTTCAAGCTGAGCGCAGTTTTCAAATACGCCTTCGCTATCCGAGTTTGTCAGCTGCGTCCTATACTTGTTCGCGCCGTCGCCGAAGCCCATCGGATATTTCGCCTTCGTGGTGCCGGTATTGCTGTACCACACGCCGGAAAGATTTACTTTTTTCAGTCCCGTTCCGGAAAACGCGCCTTTGCCGAATCCCTGCACTTTCGAAAGATCGAGTTCGCCGGTAATCTTGCCTTCTGCGTTTTTCGTTCCCGCAACCTCGGTAAGCGGACAATTTCTGAATGCCAACCCGCCGATTCTGATAACGTTATTCAAATCGAGATAAGTAAGTTGCGTGCAGCCGTCAAACGCGCCGGACATTTGCTTGGAAGTCGTCTTGTATTCGTCTTCCTTCCCTTCGGTAGTGCTCCACAGCGCCGAAGGCTCTCCCGTATATCCGGAATCTCCATAAAGGGTTTCGCCGAGGCTGGTAAGACTATCCGGCATACGTACTCTCGAAAGCGCCGTATTTCTGAAAGAATATTTTCCGAGATATACAAGTTGATCGGGGAATCTGCTTAAATATACGGGCTTTTCTTCGGTACCGTCCACTTTCGTTTTATTTACATAAGCAAGGTTGGTGCACCCGTCGAATAAATAATCTCCGAGTACGATGCTTGTATCTGCGGAAGACAGAATCACTTCTTTAATCGAAGTACAATTCTGGAAAGTATATGAACCGACTTTAAACTGCTTCTTCCCCGAAGACACGTAAATATACCCGAAGCCTACAATCTGCGAAAGGTCCACTTTCGGCTCGCCTTCCGTCTGATTCGTCGAATTTGCCCCGACTATGCTTTCCAGACTCGTGCAGTTGATAAACAGTCTCGAAGGAAGCGTTTTGATATTCGCCCCCAGCGTTACCTTTTTCAACGAAGAACAATTCGCAAACGCGCCTTCGCCCACCTGCTTGTCGTTCGCGTTCAGAGTAATTTCCGTCAGCGATTTGCAGTTCAGGAATGCATAGTTCTGAATCCACTGTACCGATTCCGGAATATTGATTTCTTTCAGGTTTTCGCAATGCGCAAATACGTAACCGCCGTCGTTACCCGTTGTTTCCACACCGTAATAAGTATAGAAGCCGATATGCGTCAGTTTTTCGGGCAAAGTTACTTTTACCAGCGATTTGCAGTTATAGAAGGTATAACCGTTCAGTTTCGTAACTTTCGAAGGAATCGCAATAGATTTCAACGAAACGCAGTTTCTGAAAGCCCATTCGCCGATGGTATCAAGAGCGCTGTTTTCCGCAAATTCCACGGTTTCCAAGCCTATGCAATCATAGAAAGCTCTGTCCTCTATCGCCGTAACGCTTGCGGGAAGAATTACCTTTTTCAAAGTAACTTTTCCTGCAAACACGCCGGATTTCAGCGTGGTAACGCCCTCTTTGATTTCAAACGTTTCGGGAACGTCGCCTAAAATATAGGTGATTTCCGTTCCGTCCTTACTGTATATCACAGAACCGTCCGCTTTAAAGTACCCAAGCTGATTACCGTTGTCGTCCGTCGGCAGTTTAACTGCGGTAATCGAGCCGCAAAAGTCGAATACGTTGGTTATATCCGCCACCGTAGACGAAAGTTCTATCGTTTTCAGCTGTTTGCATCCCTTAAACAGTTCCACTCCCAGCGCCCCTGTATTCAGCACTTCAATCGTTTCGGGGAACTTGAACGAGGTAAGTCCCGTGTTCTCAAACGCCTGCGTAGCGATAGACCGCAACGAGCTCTTGCCTTGCACCGTGCCCGCTTCCTGGTTGGTTTCCGCATACGTTTCAAACGTTACGGATTTCAACGCGGAACAACCGTAGAAAGCTCCTCCGTTACTTCCGTACGACTCGATAGTTTCCAGCGTTGCGGGAAGCGTTATGCTTTCCAGTTTCACGCAACTTTCAAACGCATTTCCTTCGATTTTTTTCAGCTTGCTGTTCTCGCCGAAATCGATATCTGTCAACTGGCTGCAGAAAGCAAACGCACCGTATTTAATTGTTTCCAACGCGCTGTTCTTGCCGAACGAAACGGAAGTGAACGGCTGCTTTCCGCCTTTTGAATCGGCAAACGCCCGATCATGCACGGTGGTAAGCTTGCTGTTATCCGCAAAGATTATTTCTTTTACGTTCGTTTCGCCGAACACTCGTCCTGCTTTCGTCATAGGCGAAGCGGAAGAAGAAGCAAGCGTATCTTCGCCGAAATCGGTAACGTTTGCGCCGATTTTAATCGTGGTATTTTCGGGGAACTGCGTTGCATAAAACGCCCGGGCGCGCACCGCCGTAAGCTTTTCGGGCAGAGTCAGCGTAAGTTTTCCGGTTGCGTCCGCCTGAACGTCATCGCCGTTTTTAATCATGTTCAAAGGCGTATTCATAAACGCGCCGTCGCCGAGCACGCCTACATTCGAATCCGCCCCGAAATCAATCGTCGTCAGACTTTCGCAGCCGTAAAATGCATAAGCGCCTACGTACGAAAGTCGTTTCGGGAATTTAATCGAAGTCAGCGAAATGCAACCCTTTTCAACGACGCGACCACCCGTAGCCCAACGCTTCTCATAATAATATCCGAACGCGCCCACATAAATCGTAATATCTTCTCCGTCGGATCCGGTACCGGAATGAGTCTGTGAATACGATCCGTCTTCCAGCACCAACGGATTTCCGTCGTTGCCCTCGGCAAAGTTTACGGTAGCCAGCGAAACGCATCCCTGGAAGGCGCCCGCGGCAATCGAGGATACCGTGTTGGGGACAACAATCGTTTTAAGACCGCTGCACCCCTTGAACAATCCGGTTTTAATCGTTTTCAACCCCACGGGAAGCTCAAACGTCGTCAGCGCTTTCGCGTTATACAACGCATTTTCGCCGATATCAAACGATTCGCCCGCCAGTTCGCCGTTAAAGCTTACCGCAGTAACCCCGGTATTGTAAGCAAACGCTTCTTTATAAATTTCAATCAGCGTGTTCGGCAATTTCACGTCGCCCGTTTTGGCAAACGGACAGAAATACAATCTCACCGGCACTTCTTTCGCCGTCGTTTCGTCGCCTTCTTTCTCGTACTTTCCGAAGAGCATGCCGTTTTCCGAATAATAATGCGTGTTGTTTTCGTTTACGTCCACTCTTTCCAGTTTCGGAGAAACGCCCGTCGTTTTGAAAAGATCCATCGAAACAAACGTATATTTCTTCGTTTCCGAACCTTCTTCCTGAACTTCCGCCCAGTTACCGAGGCGCTCTACGGAAGCAGGCAGACTTACGCTGACAAGTTCCGCGCAGTTTGCAAACGCACCGTCGCCCACGGAAACAACGCCCTCGCGCAGCGCAAGCGCGGTAAGCGCATGGCAGCCCGAGAAAGCTTTCGCGCCGATGGTCAGCGCGCCCGTGCCGTCCTCAAACGTGAACGTAGTCATATATTTGCAATTCTGGAACGCGCCGTCGCCGATAGACGTAACGCGGGCGGGAAGCACGAACGCCGTAAACCCGTAGCAGCCGGAAAATACGTTGTCGCCAAGAGTCAGCGCCTGTTCCTCGGCAGTTACGCCCTCTGCGGATGCTACAGGCTTTTTCCATACCACTTCGGTAAGCGCCGTGCAGTCTTTGAACGCCGCGTTTCCGATTTCCGTTACGTTCGCGCCGATCGTAACTTTCGTAAGCTTCTGTCTGGCTACAAACACGTTCGCGCCGATCGTCGTAATCGATCCGGGAAGTTCGTACTCGCCCTCTTTCAATATCGGGTAATACAAAATCTTCGTAGGCACATTTACCTGTTCTTCGTTCAGGTGTTTATCGTAAATAACGCCGTCGCTGCCTTCGTAGTAATAGTTGTTCTCTTTATCTACGGTTACGGTGGCAAGTACGGCGTTGGTGCCGCCGAACACCGCGGAAATATCCACGTTCGCAAGTCCCTTGCCGATGTGCAGCGTTTGCACGCTGCTTCCGCCGTATGCGGAAACAAACGCCCCGTCTTTGAACGTAACGCTGCCGTTGCTGTTTACGGTTACCACTGTAATTTTCGTTCCGCCGAACGCAGCCCCGCCCAGATAGCGCACGTTTTCCGTAAGCGTAAGCTCCGGAATTTTCGTACAGCCGTAGAACGCCCGGTTTTCGATTCTGAGATCGGCGTCATTCTCTCCGCCTTCAAACGTCAGCGTCGTAATACCCGTACAGCCTTCAAACGCCGATTCGCCGATATTCTGAAGTCTTGCCGGCACCGCAAACGTCGTGATTTTTGTATTCTTATAAAACGCCTTGTCGCCGATACTCGTTACCGAATCGGGCAGCACGACAGTGGTATCCGTTTTTCCTGCGGGATAATAGAATAACGTTTTTCCGTCGGCGCTTAAAAGCATGCCGTTCTGCGCGGAATATACCCGTTCCTTGTCCGGCGCAGCATTGCCTCTCACTTCGATATTCGCCAGATGGCTGCATCCTTTGAATACGGACTGTTTATAAGAACCGTCGTCGGCAGCCTTAGCGTCGTACAACTTCATCGTCATAAGACGTGCGGGCAGAATCAGGTTCTCCAGTCTATAGCAGCCTTCAAACGCCTTTTCGTCTATCGTCAGCGCTTTTTCTTCCGTTCCTTCCGGCGCGGCAAGGAATTCCACCTCCGTCAGGTAACTTGCGGTAGCAAACCCGTTTGCCATCACGTTCGTAACGCTTGCGGGCACAATAATCTTCGTAAGTTCTCTGCCGGAGAATACTTCCGCGGGAATCGTCTCTACGTCGTCGGGAATGGCATAAACGCCGTTGTTCCCGGTTTTCGCGTTGGGGAAATAGAACAGCGTCTTACCGGTAACGCCGTCGTTCTTGATTACCACGCCGTCCTTATGCGTCTTTCCGTCCGCCCCGGTAATTTCCGGCGAATAGTACACCGGGTCCACAGTGCCCTCTACTTCGTAAATCGTTACGGATTCAAGCGCGGAACAATCGGAGAACGCCTCAGGCACAATCTTGGTGATGCTGTTCGGAATGTTGATGGCAACGATATTTTTGCATCCGGTGAACGCTTCCGCTTTGATTTCCAGCACCTTTTTCCCGTTGTACGTCGCGGGAACGGTAATCGTAGTGAGATATTTCGCGCCCGCCGCGGGTTTTTTCACGTTATAGCCGCCGAAACCGGCCTCAAATTCGAATATTTCCGCCCAGCGCGCGGTAAGCGTAGCGCCGCCGAGATACTGCCAGCCGTTTTCGGTGATGCTCGCGCCGTTCTGGTCCGCTACCTGCGTATTGCCGTTGAACCAGCCCACAAACGCACGGTTCGTGTCGTTCGATTCAGGCACGGGTAAAGTGAACGGCTGTCTGTATTTCACAGTCGCTCCTT
>OGUO01001409.1_pt1 | contig 16041 bp, 8 predicted proteins | sample 1553641 | NCBI WGS metagenome assembly OGUO01 (sample SAMEA2579980, study PRJEB22360) | human gut metagenome | biome: human gut; feature: human-associated habitat; material: faeces | place: Denmark | collected 2008/2010 | reverse complement strand
GCGGCCATCCGTAAGATGAAATTAGAAGCAGGGAAAGAACAGTATTCAATAGCACTCCTTACGGGAAAAAGAGTTTTAGAACGTACAGGAACCGAACCTGAGATTGAGAAACTAATGCAGGAGTATGAACTTCGTATTCAGGAGCAGGAAAGCGGAGTGCAGAACGGACAGAGTCGGGAAGAGCAGAAGAAAGAAGAACAGAAGCAGGAAGGGGAAATAAATGAGCAGAATGTGGATAAATAAAAAGAATAAAAAGGAAAATGTGAATAAAGCAAGTTGTTGGATCCTTGCAGTAATCTTTGCAGTGATCCTTGGAAAGTCCACCTTCGGACGCAGGGTATATGCCATTGGTACAAACCGTCTCACAGCATATTACTCAGGAATCCATGTAAAAAAGATCCGTTTTATTATCTACACAGTTATGGGACTCATGTCTGGACTTTGTGCACTGTTCTTGGTATCATCTTCTTATGGTGCCAACACAACAACCGGTAACGGATTCGAGATGGATGCCATCGCAATGGCAGTATTCGGAGGCATCTCCTCCACAGGTGGTAAAGGTAACCTGGCCGGCGGTATCATTTCCGCATTCATCATCGTATGCTTACGAGTTGGTCTTGGACAGAAGAACGTAAACGCACAGGTAATCCTTCTTATCATCGGTGTACTTCTGGTAGCAGCAGTTGCTCTTCCAAACATCATCGGTGATGTAAAAAAAGCAGTAGCAATGAAGAAAAACTAAATATCACTTTTTGAACGCAGGTCGCGAAACGACTGCGTTCATGAGCAAGTAGCGAAGCGGATTGCGAATATCCGCTTTACACCCCATATGATTGTTAGCTGTTTCCATCGGTGTAGCGGAGGCAGCAGCATATAAAAAAATTATATTCTTATAGGGAGGAACAAAAATGAAAAAAAAGGTAATTAGCGCAATCCTTTGTGGAGCAATGGTTCTTGGTACAGTTTGCCCGGTTCTCGCAGCAGATGACAAATCCGAAGATACTAAGACAGAAGCAGCTGGAAATTCCGCAGAAGGCAAAAAGATCGCTCTGGTTGGTAAAGCAGCCGGCAACGCATTCTTCGAGATCGCAGCAGATGCTTTCAAATCAACAGTAGAGGCTGAGGGTGGCACAGTAGAGACTGTTTATCCTGAGACAGCAACTGCTGATGCACAGATTAAGGTTCTTGACAACCTGATTTCTCAGGACTTCGATGCAATCTGTATCTCCGCGAACGATGTTAACGCTCTTCAGGCTAAACTTGAGGAAGCTATGGATGCAGGAATCAAAGTATCTTCCTTCGACTCCGCACCGAACAAAGACAGCCGTGAGATTTTTGTAAACCAGGCTGGTACAAAAGAAGTTGCTCAGGCACTTATGGATGCAGTTCTTGATATTTCCGGTGGTGAGGGACAGTTCGCTATCCTTTCCGCTACATCTCAGTCCGCTAACCAGAATGCATGGATCGACGCAATGAAGACCATCATGGAAGGCGACGACAAATATAGCAAACTTGAGCTGGTAGACGTTGTATACGGCGATGATGAGCCACAGAAATCTACAGACCAGACAGCAGCTCTTCTTCAGAACTACAAAGATCTGAAAGTTATCTGTGCACCGACAACTGTTGGTATCGCAGCAGCTGCTAAATACCTTCAGGATAACGGATCTGAGTGCAAACTGACAGGTCTTGGACTTCCGTCTGAGATGCAGGAGTACACAGGTGATGATGCAGATCATTCCTGCCCATACTTCTATCTGTGGGATATGCAGGGCCTTGGAAAACTCAGCGCTTACACAACAATCGCTCTGATCAACGGTGACATCACAGGTGCTAAAGATGACAAGTTCACAGCTGGCGACCTTGGTGACTACACAATCACAGACGCTGATGACGGCGGTACAGAAGTTGTACTTGGCGCACCTCTGAAATTCGATACAAGCAACATCGAAGAGATGGCTAAACTGTACTAATCAGAAATCTGATTAACGGATTGACATTTTTATATGATAAAGTCCTTTTAAAAAGAGGTTGCTGTACTGTTCTGACGGTATGGCAGCCTCTTTTACTGATACTTGTCAGAGGAATCCAAAGGTGACAGAAAAAGAGACAGGAATAGCAGAAAAGACCTGCTTCAGATGGGTTTACAGATAAAATTGGTTATGGTAAAATATAACAGAATATACAATACGGAGGAGATTTGCCATGAAACAGTCAGATTCATGCAAAATCTATAATAAACTCTGTAATAACAGCCGCAGTGATAACAGATTTCTGACCGGGGCTGTTTTTGTATTATCCAAAAGTATTGAACTTAAGAAGGAGATGAAAAAATGAATTGTGAAAAAGCACCTACAGGAAAACCAAGCGAAGATCGTCGTTGGATGCAGTATTATCCGGAAATGATGCTCAAAATGATTCAGAAACCAGAGTGTACCTTATGGGAATACCTGGAACAGCATTGTCCTGGACCAGATGTGGTGGCAATCCATTATTATGGAGAAGATATCACCTGGAAAACTGTTTTCGAGGAATCCGAAAAATGTGCGAGATCATTGAGGGCGATGGGATTTGGCGAGGGAGATCAGATTCCTGTATTTTTCAGATTGGTTCCAAACTTTGTATTCCTTTTACTGGCAGCAGAAAAAATCGGTGCTTCTCTGTTATGCAGAGATAACACACTTCTGGAAAACGTTGAGGCAGTCAGCAAAGCCGATGCAAAAGCAATTTTTGCACACGATTTCCTTGCACCGAAGGAACTGAGAACTTATTGTGAGGGAGCAGGCGTAAAGAAAGTAATTCTTCTGAATCCGATGTACTATGGAGATGAGAGTACACTTCCGGATTACATAAAAGAATCTCTGGATGAGAATTATCCGCGGGTAACGGCATCCGGAGAGAATACCATGACCTGGGATGAATTCCTCTCCATCGGTAATTATTACGTAGGAAAAGTAGAAGCGGAAAAAGATCTCAACAGACCGCTGTTCCGTGCTTACACAAGTGGTTCCACAGGCCCATCCAAACAGGTTATTCACTGTGCGAATAGTATGCTCGGTACTGTATGCCAGATGAATTTCTATGGTGGATCCGATGATGTCCGTCCAACCTGGATGGTAACCTGTCTGCCACCTGCACTGGTAGCCGTTGTTGTTTCCATGGTACTGCTTCCATTATCCTCAAATAAACTTCTGATTATGGATCCGTTTGTTGATCCGGAGGATGTAGACCTCGAGATGATGCGTTACAAACCAAACGGCTGGCCGATGATTCCGATGTTTATTGAAGCGGTTATGCGTAATGGCCGTGTTCCGGAGGATTACGACATGTCCCATCTTCTGGCAGCAGGAGCCGGATGTGAGGCAGTAAACAACAACCAGCTTGACCGTGTACAGGAATTTCTTCATAAACATAACTGTAATGTACGTTTTACAGTAGGATACGGAAGCAGCGAAGGTGGTTCCAACCTGACCTTCCAGATGGCTCCGAAATCTGTTCATAACGGAAATGTGGGAATCCCGATGCCGCTGAACGACATGGGCGTTTTCAAACCTGGAACACAGGAAGAACTTGGATATAACGAGATGGGCGAGATCTGTACTGTAGGTCCTGGAAATATGCTTGGTTATGACAGAAGAAGTGCCACAGCAAAAACACTCCAGAGACATGCGGACGGCAAGATCTGGCTTCATACCGGAGATATTGGTTATGTAGATGAGGATGGCGTTTTCTACGTACTGAACCGTGGTGCCGCATTCCGTTACGGTGGTGGTGAGCTTGCAGTACTTCCTATGGAGAACCGCCTTGCAGATGCCAAGATCAAAGGAATTAAAGATGAATTTTTCGTACTGATCGAGGATGAAGATCATGACGGATACTTTGTTCCATACCTCTATGTTGTTCTGGAGGACGGATACAAAGTTGATGATATCATTAAAGACGTACAGTCTTGTCTGGAACCATACATGTTTCCAGTTGAAATACTGGCAATTGATGAGAGACCTTTCTTCCACTTTAAGACAAACCGTATTGAGTTGTCCAAAGAGCTGAAGAAAAAGAATCACGATTGCTGAAAACCTGGTACTGTAAAAACAGTAAAAACCAGATGAAGCTGTAAAACAAAAAAAGAAAGAAGGAGAGAAAAATGAGTACAAAATTACACTCAGGTCTGAAGCGTACTCTTGCATGGTTATTGACAGCTGCAATGCTTGCACAGGGATGCTTCGTTGTATCTGCGGATGATTTTTCAAGCGAGCCGGCGGCAGCGCAGGAAACTCAGGCAGATACACAGTCTGATGCGGAAGCAGTTGATTTTGACACAGATGCTGTTGAAACAACAGAATCATCAGACGATGTTACGTCAGGGGAAGAAGAGATTGCTGCCCCGGACGTAGAGCAGGATGCTGATGTGGAAGATATTTCACAGGAGGCAGACAGCGAGGAGTTAACAGCTCCGGAGACCACAGATGACAATGCGGCAGCAGAGCAGAACGCATTTGATGACGGCAGCGCAGTTGCGGCATTTTCTGATGGTACTGATGCACAGGATGTTTCTGATTTAAAAAGAGATACAGGCGAAATTGCGATTACTAAAAACGAGAATTACAGTTATACACGTCTGTATGATGAAAAAGGTTATATCAAACTTGCAGTTGGAACATATCCGGCAAATAACAGCACCGTAACTGTCAAAGTTGGAGATAAAAAAGGTCTTCAGTACAGAACTTTATATACAACATCAACTCAGACAGATTACAAAAAAGCAAGCTGGTCTAACTGTACATCACAGAATATGGGACAATACCAGTACGGTGTTGAATGGAAGAGTAGTAATGAAAATGTAGCTAAAGTTGTTTCTAACAGTCAATATGGTCCATATACAACAGGAGTTTGGGTTCAGGGTATCAGTGAAGGTACAACAACTATTACATCTACATGGAAACCGGGTTCAAAGTTTAAGGACAGTGATGGAAACTATACATTAGGTACAGTTACCAATTCCTTTACTGTTAAAGTTGAAAAAGCAGCTGATCCGGTTGAAGTAGGAACATCATTTACTCTGAATGGTAGCCCATCATCTCCATTTCAGGTAGCACGTGAAGGTTCATCAGCCGCTAAGTTATATTGGGGCAGAACTTCATCAGTTAATTATAGTATTCCTGAAAGTACAGAGAGTTTTGATAATTCCGGAATGACTACCTGTAATGCAAGCTGGGGTGCATGGTCTGATACAGGCGAAATTACGCATGCATTTTGCATTAACTATGCAGAGATGATAGGTGGTGTACTTGATAGTAAGAAAGGTGCTTATGACAACTCTACCTATAGAGAATCGGTTTCTTCATATTCACCTGGTGGTACGACAGATGTTTTCTTACGTCCATGTAAAATGCCGGCAGATGGAATTTATGTGACAGGAACTGGCGGTGACAGAGGTTCATTTGTCAATAATAATGTAGTATTTGACAGAGTATCAAGTAATAGCTATGTTTATGTATACGCTTACTGTATTAAAAATCAGCAGAAAGTTGACAGCGCAACCTTTTATAGCAATATTAAGTGGAGCAGCAGTGACGAGTCTGTTATGAAAGTAGCTAGGCAGGATAAATATTCTGTACAGCTTGCAAGCTATAAAGCGGGTATTGCAACGTTACATGGTTCTTATCAGCCGGTAGATTCTGAGGGAAATCCGGATGGAGAACCTCTTACGATTGATGTCAAAGTTATCGTATGTGGCTTCTACATTGATGAGAAAGCCGAAGATGGAACAAATACCATTGAGATGTCACTGGATGATGAGTCTATCACAAGGAAAATTCAGTACAAAGTAATTGACAGTACAGGGGAAGCTGAACCGACAGATATAATTTCTTGGTCTTGTGATAAACCGGCAATCGCATCTGTTGACTCTGATGGTGTTGTCAAAGCAAAAGCAGCTGGCGAAGCAACTGTAACAGCACAGTATGGTGACAGCAGTACTAATAAAGACACTGTAAAAATTATTGTTAAAGGTGCCGGAAGTCTTGGATTTGACAAAGCGGAATCCAAGGTTAAAAAAGGTGGAACTGATACCATTAAAGCAACAGCAACCTATAATGGTTCTACTGTAAGAAATGCTGATATTAAGTGGGAAAGTGAAAATCCGGCAATCGCAACTGTAGATAATGGAAAGATTACAGGTATCAGTGAAGGTACAACAACTGTAAAAGCATCCTGGACAGCTGAAAACGGAAAAACTTATACCAATAATGCAACAGTAAAGGTTGTTTACGATGGTCTATATTTATCTGATGCACAGAACGAAGTAACATTAGCTCAGAAAAGCACACAGGAAATTGTATGGCAGCTCCTGGATATGGGTGAGTATTCCAGTGGATCTACAGGAGAGGGCTACAATACTTCTTCTGATGTAACATGGACATCTGCAAATGAAGATTTAATAACTGTAGATTCTGTTGGTGTTATTACTGCAAAAGAGCTTCCAGAGGGAGAAGAAAAAGCAGAAACAACAGTAAGCGTAAGTTATAAAGGAAACAAAGTAAAAGATATTAAAGTAACTGTAGTTAAGAATCAGGCAATTACAACTGGTACAACAACAGATGTTGCAGGAACCAAAGGTGAAACAAAGACTGACAAAGACGGCGCAGATAAGAGTAATACCTGGAAAACCGGTGCTTATAAAGCTGGTCATGGAAGCTTAGGCAGCGAGTTTAACAGTAGCGCAAATTATCTTGAAATTGCAGATGGCACGGGCTCAACAGCAAGTGTTAAAGGAAAATCACCTTCTCAGGGTTATGCATATCTGAGCCACAAATACTATATTCCACTTACAACCGGACAGCTTTGCGGTGTATGGCAGGGGATTGCAGTTAAGGTTACCGGTGCAGCAGGTCTGTATCTGAACAAATCTTCTGTATCCATGAAAATGGGTGAAAATAATACTGCAACAATCCAGGGTACTTACATTACAGAAAGCGGAGAAGAGTGGGGTCACTGGGCTAATGAGAAACACCCTGATTACTCAACCATTCATATGATTGATGGTGATACTAATGTAGTTACAGCAGCACCTGATCCAAAGAACGGAAGCGTTCTGAAACTTACAGCTGTTGCTCCTGGTAAAACAACCATCACTGTACAGTTTGATACTTCAACACTTACAGCTACCTGTGATGTAGAAGTAACATCTGACGCAAGACTGGTTCTTACTCCGGCAGATAAATTGAGAGTAGTACAGGGTGATACACAGACAATTGAGGCAAAAGCATGGGACGGTTCCGCATATGTGGAAAATCCTGAAATTACATGGCAGAGCTACAATACAAAGATCGCAACTGTAGACGACAAAGGTGGAGTTACAGGTGTTAAAAAAGGATCTGTTGGTGTAGCTGCAACATGGAATGGCATTACATCTGACCCGGTACAGGTTACTGTAGTTCCAAGTAGAACACTGAATGTAACAACTACATGGGATGACGATAACAACCGTGATGGTAAACGTCCGGAAAAAACAACACTTCAGCTGACAACAACAGACGGTGAGAATGTTGGGGATCCGGTAGAACTCAACGCAGATAACGAGTGGAAATATACATGGAAGAATCTTGCATCTGAGGATGAAGACGGACAGCATATCTCCTATCTGGTAACTGCAGTTGAAGATGACACACTGACAGCAAACAACTATACAGCCGAAGTAACAAGAAGCTCCTCTGATGATGAATTTGTTGTTACTTACAAACACGAAATCGAAAAAACAGGTATCACCGCAAACGTAACATGGGATGATGCAGACAACCAGGATGGAATCCGTCCGAAGGAAGTAACTTTACAGCTCAAAGCTGACGGCGAAGCAGTTGGCGATGCCATCACTGTAAAAGCAGACAGCAATGGTAACTGGACAAAGACCTGGTCAAACCTTCCGGTAAATAAAGAGGGTGCAGTTGGTCAGGCAATTGTGTACACTGTAGAAGAATCCGGACTTCCGGACGGATATGCACCTGCAGTAGCAATTGATGAAGAAACAGGAGCTATCACAGTTAAGAACTCCCACACACCGGCAGTAAAAGATCTCACAGTATCCGCAAAATGGGATGACGCGGACAACCAGGATGGTGTTCGTCCGGCATCTGTTGACGCAGTTCTTTACGCAGGTGACACAGCAACAGACAAGACAGTAACTCTTACAGCAGAAGAGAACTGGACAGCAACCATCAAAGACATGCCTGTATACGCAGCAGGTAAAGTCGGCGAGGCAGTGAACTATTCTCTGAAAGCTGCAAAAGAAGTAGAAGATTATACAAGCGCAACAGACGGACTTACTCTTACATTTACCCATAAGGCAGCCGTTACAGCAGTAACCGCAACCATCACATGGGATGATGCAGAGAACCAGGATGGAATCCGTCCGGATTCTGTAACACTTCAGCTGAAAGCAGACGGTGAGGCAGTTGGATCCAGAATCACAGTTGATGGAACAAACGACAAGTGGACCAAGACATGGGATAACCTTCCGGTTAACAAAGCTGGTAAGAAGGTTACTTACACAGTAGAGCAGACCGGTCTTCGTTCTGAGTACACTCAGGCAACAGCCGGAGACGCAGCAACAGGCTTCACAATCACAAACAGCTACACACCAAAGGGTGTTGATATCGCTGTATCTGCAAACTGGGATGACCAGGACAACCAGGATGGAATCCGTCCGGAGGCTGTAGAGGCTGAACTTTATGCAGACAACGTATCTACAAACAAAAAGGTACGCCTTACCGCAGATACTGACTGGAAGGCAACCTTTGAGAAACTTGCAGTAAACAAAAACGGTAAACCAATCAACTATACACTTCAGGCAACCAAGGTTGACGGATATGATCTGACAACATCCGGAAGCGGAGCAGAAGGCCTTGTTCTGAAATATACACACAAGGTAAAAGCAGTAGACGTAACAGCAACTGTAAAATGGGCAGATGGTGACAACCAGGATGGAATCCGCCCGGCATCTGTAACACTGCAGCTGAAAGCAGATGGAGAAAACTCCGGTGATCCGATTGCTGTTAACGCAAACAGCAACTGGACTAAGAAATGGAGCGGACTTGCTGAGTATAAAGCTGGTAAGAAAGTTGTTTATACAGTTGGGGTAAGTGAAATTTCTGATTATACTGTAGAGATTACAGGAGATGCAGCAGCCGGATTTACAGTTACAGCAACTCACGTACCTGCAAAAGCAGAAGTAAAAGCATCTGTTGTATGGGATGATGCAGATAACCAGGATGGAATCCGTCCGGAGGCAGTAGAGGCAGAAATCTATGCAGGAGATGTATCCAACAGCAAGAAAGTAAGACTTACCGCAGACAACAACTGGACAGCTTCCTTCGGCGAAATGGAACTGAAGAAAGACGGCCAGGAGATCAAGTATACTCTGGTAGGAACCAAAGCAGACGGATATACTTACACATGCACCGGAAGCGGAGCAGCAGGACTTGTTCTGACATACACTCATAAACCGGAAGTTGTAAGTGTTTCTGTAAACACAACATGGAATGACAAGAACAACCAGGATGGTCAGAGACCGGGATCTTACAGTGTTCAGCTGAAAGCTGACGGTGAGGCAACCGGCGATGTGATCACTCTGAATGGAAATAACAACTTTGCAAAAGTATGGAAGGACCTTCCGAAATACAAAGCAGGCAAAGTTGGCGAAGCAGTTAAATATGAGGTCGCTGTATCCGGACTTCCTGAGAACTATGAGACAAGAACAGAAGCAGACGGCAACACATTTAACGTAATCAACACTTACATCCCGGAAACAGTACAGATCCCGGTAAGCGTAAAATGGGATGATGCAAACAACCAGGATGGCAAACGTCTTGATTCTGTAGAAGCAGAGCTTTATGCAGAAGGACAGGCAACAGGAAACAAAGTAACCTTAGATGAGAAGAACAGCTGGAAAGCTTCCTTCGCAAAGGTTGATGTCAAGAAAGACGGAAAGAGAATCAACTATACCGTTAAGACAACCGAAAACAAAGATTACACCATTACAACAACAGGCAATGTCCTGGATGACAATGGAGTTGTAGTTACTTACAAACATGTACCGGAGACAGTAAATGTATCCATCAAGAGTACATGGAATGATGCAAACAACCAGGATGGAATCCGTCCGGCAACCATCAGCGTACAGCTTATGAAAGATGACAAAGAAGAGGGAGATAACATCAACCTGAAGATCGCATCTTCCAAGACATGGAGCAATCTTCCGAAGTACGCAAATGGAAAAGAAATCAAATATGCGGTTGCAATTTCCGATGTATCCGGTTATACTAAAAAAGTGACTGGAAGCGTTGCAGACGGCTATGTTGCAGCATTTACACACAGTGTTTACAAGACATCTGTAGTCGTACAGAACACATGGAGTGACCTGGACAATGCCCTTCTCACCCGTCCTTCCAGCTTAACCGTTCAGATCTATGCAAATGGTAAAGCAACCAGCAAGAAAGTAGTACTGAACAGTGCAAACAAGTGGAAAGCAACTGTATCAGGACTTAACAAGAATTCAGCAGGCAAGAAGATTACCTACTCTGCAAAACTCGTTAAGACACCGACTGGTTACAAGGTAACAATTGGCAGCATCAGTTCCAAGGGCACAATTGCCATCAAGAACACATACACCAAGTTTACCAAGAAACTTACAGTTAAGATTTCCCCGACTAAAGTTACCTACAACGGAAAGACACGGAAACCTGCTGTGAAGTCTGTATACTATGGAAAGACTAAACTCAGCTCCCGCTACTATACAGTAAGCTTCAAGAATAACAAGAATCCGGGAATCGGTTCCGTAATTGTAAAAGGTAAAGGCAAATATGCTAAATATGCAGGTTCTGCAACATTCAGCATTCTGCCAAAAGCTCCGACAGGTTTAACTGCCAAGAGTACAGCCAAGAAACAGGCTACAGTAACTTGGAAGGGAAGCACAGGAGCAACAGGATATCAGATTATGATCAGCCAGAAGAGTGATTTCAGAAAAGGTACAACAAGAACCTTCACAATTAGAGATTCTAAGAGAAGAAGCGGTGTACCGAAACCGATGACCAGTGGAAGGACTTATTATATCCGTATCCGTAGCTACAAAACGACATCTGATGGCAAGACAGTATATTCCGCATGGAGTAAGAGCACTAAAACAAAAATTAAATAAGTAATTATTTATTTTGGCGGATGGAGCGCAAGCGCCATCCGCTAAAGCAAGGAGAGGAGGAGCAATGTTTAAGAAATGGGCTGGCTGGAAGAAAGTTGCTGCCTGCCTGATGGGCGCTGCACTGCTTATGCAGAGCGGAAGCGTAGCCATGGGTGCGACAGAAACAGCTAAATATTCTTCCACAAAAGCAGAAAAGAGCAGTGTAAAGAAAGCCGCTGCGAAAGATGAAAAAGAAGATTCAACAGATGGGGAAGATTCTGCAGAGGATGAGGATTCCACAGAGGATACAGATTCCGCAGATACAGAAGATTCTGCAGACGCAGAAGATTCCACAGAGGATACAGATTCCGCAGATGCAGAAGATTCTACAGAGGATGAAGATTCCACAGATGCAGAGGATTCTACAGAGGATGAAGATTCCACAGATGCAGAGGACTCTGCTGAGGATGAAGATTCCACAGATGAGGATCAGAAAGCAGACAGAGTAGAGGACAATGATGCAGATGCACAGGATGCAGAAGGTAAAGAAGCAGATCCGCAGTCTTTAGGTTTAAGCACAACTGGAAGTGTAGATCATATCGATATCGGAGCACTTACAGCTGCAACACTGAAAGTTGGTGATAAGACTATCACACAGCCGGTAATCCTGACATTTGAGGATATTGCCAATGCATCCATTTCCGGAGATGCAGGTTTCTCAGCAGACCAGTCTTCCCTCAGTGGAAGTGTTGGTGTCAGCGGAATGGCACAGATCCGTGTTCCTGGAAATTATCCGGTTGGAACGAAGGAAGCACCAGCTGTTTATAGTGTAAGTGTAACTAAGGATGTTACATTTGTTGACCCGGATACGGGCGCAACTTATGTAAGAACTATTACATTCTCTACATCCTTTACATACTGGGATTGGACAAATGACTGTCCGAACCTTGGATTCAGAGTTAACTGGGCAGCAGGATATGTAATTCCTTGCTCAGGTATGGATATTGTACTGGGATGTGGATATGATGAGATTCCGGCTCCGGAGCCAAGTGTGAGCCCAGAGCCAAGCGTAAGTCCTGAGCCAAGTGTGAGTCCAGATCCAAGCGTAAGCCCAGACCCGAGTGTAAGTCCGGATCCAAGCGTAAGCCCAGACCCAAGTGTGAGCCCGGATCCAAGCGTAAGCCCAGACCCGAGTGTGAGCCCGGATCCAAGTGTAAGCCCGGACCCGAGTGTAAGCCCAGACCCAAGTGTAAGCCCGGACCCGAGTGTAAGTCCGGACCCATCTGTAGAGCCGACAGACACACCAGAGCCAACAGATACACCGGTACCAATGAACCCAACAGGAACAGCAACACCAACTCCAACAGGAACAGCAACACCGGTACCTGGAACAACCAATAACGGATCCAATGGCGGTAATGGAACTACCACAAATGGAACAACAACTAACGGAACAACTACAAACACAACTTCCAATAACACAACATCCACATCTTCTTCCGATGAGGTAAAAACTGCAGATAATTCTCATATCGCACGTTATGGAATTCTGGTTGTATTTGCACTGTTAGATGCAGTAATGGCATTCTTTGCACTGCGTTTAAGACGTCGTGACGACTGATTTACAGGCAGAAGCATATAAGAACTGAATTTACAGACAGGAGATTGCATTTTGTGATCTCCTGTTTTGCTATAGAGAAAAGCAGCGATGGAGGTGCGTTATGCAGCAGGCATTACTGGATCAGCTGAGAAAAATAACCGAAGAAGAGCGAAAAATCCTGGATGGGGAAGCGGAGGTAGATAAAGATCTCTATACATCCGGAAGAGATTTTACCGTAGACAGTGGAAAGATGCTGAAAGAAGGCAGACTGATTGCGGTGCGTACCCATACTCGTTTTGTGCATTTCCCGGCGCACAGGCATAATTTTGTGGAAGTGCTGTATGTGTGCGAGGGATCGCTGACCAATATCATCGATGGAAAAAAAGTTGTGGTGAATAAAGGGGAGCTGCTTTTTCTCAACCAGTTTACGAAACATGAGATCCTGAAAGCGGGACAGAATGATATTGCCATCAATTTTATGGTGTTGCCGGAGTTTTTTGATGTGGCCTATTCCATGACAGGGAATGACAACATGCTGGCAGATTTTCTGGTGAATGTATTGCGCCAGGATGAAGAGCGGGGTGAATATCTCCACTTTAAGGTCGCGGAAGTCATGCAGATCCAGAACCTTCTGGAAAATATCATCTATTCTCTTGTAAATGGCGAAGAAAACCGGGAACGGATCAACCAGACCACCATGGGCCTGATCTTTATGTATCTGGTGGAATCCGTACAGTATGTGGAGATGCGCCTTCCCAATCAGTACGAAAATATGATCTCCATGACAACACTGGACTATATTGAGCAGAAGTACCGGACAGCTACCCTTACGGAGCTGTGCACCAGGCTTCATCTGCCTATGCATGTGCTCAGCAAGATGATCAAAAAGACCACAGGATTTAATTTCAAGGAACTTCTTCAGAGAAAACGCCTGAATAAGGCAGTAGAGCTGATGTGTGAGACGGACCTTCCCATCAGTGATATTATTGCAGCTGTAGGGTATGAGAATAACAGTTATTTTCACAGAGTGTTTAAAGAACATTATCATATGACACCGCGGGCGTTCCGGGTAAAGAACAGTGAAAAAGAGCAGGTAAGATTATAATCTTACCTGCTTTAACTTTAGATATCATGGAACCGTCCGATTTTATCTTTGATTCGCTGCATTTCATTATCCATATCAATGACAGCGCGGGCACAGTTCAGAAGCTCGCTGCTGACTTCCTCGTAACCATCCATTTCTTCAATATCCTGTTTATATCGGAGCTGATGTTCCAGTGTAGCCCAGAAATCCATTCCATTGGTACGGATCTGGATCTCCGCGCGCATGGGCGTTTTTCCCTTGGAGAAGAACACCGGGATTTCCACGATCATGTGATAGCTGCGGTAACCGTTTGGCTTGGGATTTTTGATATAGTCTTTTACCTGAATGACGGTGATGTCATCCTGCTTGGCGATAAGGTCTGCAATGGTGTAGATATCATCAATAAAAGCACAGACAACACGGATACCGGCTACGTCATTGAGCTGGTTCTGGATATTTTCGGCAGTGAAGTCATAGCCCAGGTTTTTTAATTTCTTGTAGATGCTTTCCGGTTTTTTGATTCTGGTCTTGATAAAGGAAATCGGGTTACGTTTATATTCTACGGAAAACTCATCATTGAGAACTTCCAGTTTGGTACGTACCTCACGGACAGTACAGCGGTACATCATCATCAGATCATTGAATCTTGCAGAATTTTTGATAAAAACCTGTGGATCTGGGGTATCCAGCCAGGTGTTTGTATTTTTTTCAGCCATGGTATTTTTCTGGTAAAACTCCCTTCTTAGGTAGGTTTTGTGATAATCACACTATCACAATTATAGAATAAAATGACATTTTTTTCAACTTTTGTATTGACATATTAAAAATCCTGTGCTATTTTATATAAAAAATTTAATCGAGTAAACCACTAAACCGTTGAAGCGGAGATAAAGGTACTCATGCGCGCACAGAGAGTCCGGGAGGGTGAGAGCCGGGCCGAGAAGCAGTTTACCAAATGGACCGCAGAGGGCACAGGGAAAGGTGTTATGGATACCGAGTATTCTGTGACGTAAAGGCATACGTCAGTTGCCGGGAATATGTAGGTATTCCGCTAAGTGCACGGATCGAACCGTGAATCAGGGTGGCACCGCGGGTGATTTGGAATTTGACGCTCGTCCCTGGCAGAACCAGATTCTGCCGGAGACGGGCGTTTTCTTTTTCATATCGTTCCGTTTCCTCCGGTAAAGGAATGAAAAGAACTCAGGAGGGCCTGTATATGTATCCAACATTAGAAAAACTTAAGAATATTGCACAGTCAGGCGAATACCGGCGCATCCCCGTATGCCACGAGCTGTATTCCGACCGCTACACACCTGTAGAAGTCATGAGAACCTTACGCACAGCCAGCAGACACTGTTATCTTCTGGAAAGTGCAAGCCAGACAGAAGTATGGGGAAGATATTCTTTCCTGGGATATGAGCCATCTATGGAAATCACCTGTACAGACGGAAATCTTCAGATCCGAAAGATCCACGAGGACGGAACCGAAGAAAAAACTGTACAGCAGGTAAAGCATCCTGGAGATGCCATCCGCCAGATCCTGAAAGAATACAAAAGTCTGGTGCTGGAAAATATGCCTACATTCACCGGTGGTCTGGTAGGATATTTTTCCTACGATTACATCAAGTACAGCGAGCCGAAGCTGAAACTTACCGATGAGACTGTACAGGATTTCAGGGATATGGACCTGATGCTTTTTGACCAGGTAATCGCTTTTGATCATTACAGACAGAAGGTACTTCTGATCACCGGCGTGATGACGGGTGATCTGGAAAATTCCTACCGGAAAGCCGAAGAGAAGTTAAAAGAAATGGCAGATTTGATCCGAAACGGAAAACAGGATGAGTTCCCGTCCCTGAAACTGAAATCTTCCATTGAACCACAGTTCCCAAAAGAAAAATACTGTGAGATGGTAGAAACCGCAAGACATTACATCCGTGAGGGAGATATCTTCCAGGTAGTCCTTTCCAACCCGATGCGGGCAAAAGCTGAAGGAAGCCTGTTTGATACTTACCGCGTTCTCCGGGCTACCAATCCTTCTCCGTATATGTTTTATTTTTCCAGCGATGATATTGAGATCGCAGGAGCATCCCCGGAAACACTGGCCAAGCTTACCGGAACGGAATTAAGCACCTTCCCGTTAGCAGGAACCAGACCAAGGGGCAAGACAAACGAAGAAGACCAGGC
>OGUO01001407.1_pt1 | contig 16064 bp, 7 predicted proteins | sample 1553641 | NCBI WGS metagenome assembly OGUO01 (sample SAMEA2579980, study PRJEB22360) | human gut metagenome | biome: human gut; feature: human-associated habitat; material: faeces | place: Denmark | collected 2008/2010 | reverse complement strand
TATGATTTTCTAGCCAATGACTTGCACAATATGAAAAACATGCCGCACCAATAACACAAACATTTTCATCAAACTGTGCTTTAGGATGGTGTAAAGGATAATCGCCACGTTCATCCATAAATCCAGCCGTTAAAAGCATATAAGTTGTCGGTATTTTTTCAGAAATAATAGCAAAATCTTCTGATGCCGTTGCTGTACTATTAGGAATTTCTTTTAATCCTTCAATTCCTACTTGTGACATATATTCAACCATTTCTAAAGTTAACTGTGGATCACACATAAGTGGTGGTACTGTAGAAACCATTTCAATTTCAACTGTTCCACGATAGGTTTCTGCAATTTTATGGCATACTTCCTTCATACGACTTAATAAATTTTCTCTTGTAGAAACATTATTTGTTCGAAGTGTTCCTTGTAAAATAGCACTTTCAGGTATGATATTAGCTGCACTACCAGCATTAAACTTACCTATTGTAAGTGTGCATATATCTTGAGGATTTGCTTCTCTTGCAATAAGTTCTTGTAGAACGAGATGAATATGTACACCGATATTTATAGGATCTATTCCTTGATGAGGATAGGCTCCATGTGTTCCTTTTCCATGAATGATTATTTTAAATTCATCAACAGAGTTCATCATAATGCCCTCTGCATTATACATATAAGTACCCACTTGATTTTTCCCTATCATCATAAGATAAGCCTTTATTTGTAACATCCACACCATCTTTATAGAGCTTAAATTCAACACTCTTTTCTACAGTAACCAAAACCGTCTTTTCCTGTCCGTCCGAATCCTTTACAGTGAAAGAAGTCGAACCCGCTGCAACACCTGTTACAGTAATGTTTTTTCCACTTACAGAAGCCGTTGCAATGCTGGCATCTGGATTTTGTGAAAGTGTCACAGTTCGGTTTGCCTGAATCGTAGCCGTATCGCCAACAGAAACAGTCACACTTTCTGGATTCAAGTTCAGCGGTGGTTCTATAACGGTAATGGTAACAGGATTTGATGTTTTGCCGTTTCGCTCTGCAACAATGGTTGCTGTTCCGACTTTCGAACCAGTAACTGTATTACCGCTAATCGAAACAAAATCAGTACCTTTTGTAATCGAATAAGTAACACCGCTACAATCGCTTCCATCACTCATACTTGGTGTCAGAGTTGCAGTTTCTCCAACTTGAATGCTTTTCGGCTCAATAGCCAGATTCAAAGTTGGTTCTACCGATACAGTAACAGAAATCTGCTTTTCCATCGTTCCATCGGTAACTGTAATGGTGGTTTCGCCTGCTTCTTTCCCAGTAATGGTCAAGGTTTTTCCGTCTTCAGAAATAGTTGCATTTGCAATTGTGTCATTTGCGATTTCCTTTACAGTAATCTTTTTGTTCGCAGTAACCGTTGCCGTTCCGTTGACACCAACAGAAACCGTTTCCGGTGTAACCTGCAAGGTCAGATTTGCAGTTGGAACATCGCTTGGATTTGTCGAACGATAAATCCGAACTCGAACTGCATCCTGCAAGTGCTGATTTGTTTCACCATCCGACCACTGCTTTTCAATCTGCAAGGTAATCGCACGGGTATTGGTTACATGCAAGGTTGCAGTTTCGCCAGCTGCTGCAGTCACGCCGTTTTCTTCTCCAGCTCCATTAAGACCATAAGAAACGGTATAGCCGTTGACCGCTGCTTCCTGCACCTTGTAATGGTAATCATTTCCATAAACATCCTTTGCTGGAAGTCCTGTATAGGCAAACGTCCACCGGTTGCCATTCTTTGTCGGTGTTGGCGTTGAAATTCTGAGTTCTTCCCAGAACCATTCACTTTCGTTTGCAGCATCAGAATTATCCTGTTTCTTGCCATTGCTTTGCAGCAAAGTCAGCGAAATGCTGTCTGGTCGATTAGATGCATCATCTTTCGCCCAAGTCTTTTCTACTGTAAGATCGATGTCAGTCGGCTGCTTCTGGTTCTTCACCAAAATTGGTGTGGTGCTGTTTGCCTGCTGTGCGTTGTTTTCATAGGTGACATCCCAGCCATCTGGAACATTCACTTCTTCTACACAATAGATACCATTGTCAGCCGGAACATCAATCGCAGCACGCCAGTTGTTGCTGTTGTTCAGCTTAATCTCCAAATCATCCTGACTATTATCTTTTTTAAGATATTCCTTGTTGGTGTAGTAATCCTGAATTGCGTTGGAATAAGCGGTTGCAATTTTTGTGTAGCCAGCTTCATTTGGATGACAACCATCCGCACGAATATCATCATCTGTTACAACGCTGCATACATCCACAAAGTAAACGCCGGCTGTTGTTTCTGCATATGCTTTGATTTTTGCATTATACTGATCAATAAGACCATTTGGAATTGCACCGTCTTTATCTGCATAACCTGAGAGCCAATTCCACCAACCTCCGCCTTCTGTTAATGTTCCATTTTTGTAGAAGTCAAAATGCGGAATGCTGCCTACAAAAATCGTTGCATTTGATGCTTGCTTCTGAATATCGCCAATCAGTGCTTGCAGTCGTTCAAAAACTCCTTGCGGATTGCCCCTTACAGAACTGCCACTTTGATGAATATCGTTCGTGCCGCCCAATAAGCATACAATCTTAGTATCATTTGGAATATTTCCAACACGAGAACGGAATCCCTGTCCAGCATCACCGATTTGCTGTGTACTTTGACCCTGATTATCCACTGTATTGTTCTTTAAATTGAAACCAGCTGCTTTAAGCATGGTTGTCAGTTTGCTTGGATAACACTTGTCATTTCTGGAACATTCTCCATATCCATCTGTAATGGAATCTCCAAAGGCAACAATGCCAATTGGATCTGTTGGAACTGTTCCAGTCTTTTTATACACCTTCAGCGTGATTTCCTGCAAATTTGCCATATTATTTACGATCAGATTTCCATCTTCATCATACAGATTGGTAATCAGATTTCCATCTTCATCATACCACTGCTTCTGTACTGTAATCGCACTTCTGCTGTTGGTGATGGTGTAGTTGGTCTTGTAGGCTGTGCTGTTGCTGGATTTCGTGTAAGTTGCTGTATACTTATCCTTGTTTGCAACGGTACTATTCTGCAAATCTTCCAGCACATAGTAATAATATGGCTGCTTGGTTGCATTCTCCAACGGCAGACCCGTCCAAGTATACGTCCATTCATTATCCTTGTTCAGCTGAACGGTGTATGTTGCTGTTTCAGTATCTGTCATTTTGGTTGCATTTGCTGTAATCCAATTTGCATCCAATGTCATTCCAGATGGAAGAGCTGTTGTCGACTGATACAGAGAAACCTGTACAGACTCTGATGCATGCAATGTTTCGCCATCGCTCCAAGCTTTCTGAACTGTTACAGAAGCATCCGTTGGCTGTGTGCTTTTGTTGGTAACAATAATTTCACCAGTATTCTGGTTTAAGTTAAATACGCAGCTGATAACCATATTGCTGGTATCTTCCACGCCTGTTTCTGTTACCTCAAACCGCTTGTAAACACTCAAATCTTTACCACTAACTTTGTCTGTAATATCCAGCTGCCAGCTGTTCGTATCGCCCAGTGTAACCGGAGTTTCAAACAATGCTTCCTTGGTTTCATTGCCAGCAGAATCTACTTTAACACCGTAAACTGTAACATTGACAGAACTTGACAGCGGATTCATATCCTCATTGTTGATGTCTTTCCACACCTTTTTCAGCATCAGACGCTGTGTGTTCTGAATCTGAACGGTTGCATCTCCATTGGCTGCATTGTTCTGATAAATCGGCAAATATCCGCCGAGGTCAGAACCAGATTTATAGCTGCCACCTTCCTGCAAGGTATACGTGTTACCGCCATAAGTATAAGCAGTTTCCTTTACATAGTAGTAAATCGGCTTGCCAGCTTTTCCGTTCGGCAAATCTGTCCAAACTTTTGCATTTTCTGGCTTTGTCAAAGTCTTTGTTGCGTTAAAGCTGCTGTCCAGAATGCCTAAATCTTCAGCTTTTGCCAATGTTGCACTGGCTGGAATGCCGCTGGTACTCTTTTCATATGACCAGTACAGTTCTACCGTAATCGAAGCATCTTCCGGTGCTGTATTATTGCTATTTACCCACTGCTTCTGCACACCAATGTCAATCAATTCACTATTCGAGATATTAAGGTCGTCGCCCGACTTAATCTGTTGAATCTCGCTTTGGCTTACATCATGTGGAATGTTGTTTCCGCTGACATTGCTGTTAAAGGAGAAGTAATGATTCGAATTATAGTTGTTCAGGAATATAGTATAATCCTTATTGTTGTACGTTGTCAGATTGCTGTTCAGATAGCCAGTTATCAATGCTCTGAAATCTGTACCCGACAGATTCAAGTTCGAGCCTTCATAACCTGCCGGAACAGAGATTTCCACCAGCTTATAAAGCACATTTTGTTCCAAGCTGATTTTCGGCTGTGTTCCTTCCACTTTGATGACATATGCATCTGTTGCAGGGACATTTTTACCATTGAAAGACTGCTTGCCCCAAGTAATCGCTCCATCTGCATTCACCTTTGATGCATAATACCAGCTTCCGGATTCATACTTTGCCAGCAAGAAGCTTGCATGCAAAGATTTGATGGTATAGTCACCAGTATTGACCTTATAAATCTTTGGAATCGGGTTGGTAGAAATCGTACCGCCAGACTGGAATACGGTATATTCCTGATTGTTATGAGAAGATTCTCCGGAGGCACTGTCTGCTTTCAGCTTTGCCGTGTTGGAGAAGGTAATCTTATCGCCTGCTGGCGGAACAAGACCACTTTCCATTGGCACATAGCGGCCATTTTTTCTGACTTTGCAGCCATGAATGACAGATGGTGTATTCTTGTTGGCGATGATTTTATAGGAATAAGTCACCTGCAAATGGGTTGCATCCGGAACCGTCAGTTTCAGAAGAGCTGCACCCTTTTCGCCATCACTCTGCACACCATTTTCGCTGCAATCGAACTGCAGGGTATACTCACTGGCAGAGAGCTGCTGTTTGTCGCCGTTTGCATCAATCTTGTAAATATTGATGTTTCGCATCAGGACATCGACCAGATTTTCGCCATTTGTCGTTTCGCCGCCGTTCCAGTCGCTGTCATAATAGCTAACGGTTTTGAAGAGGTCTTCAATGTCGATGGTATCGCCGCTGGAAAGGGTTTTGCCCTGCGGGTTAATATCCAAGGTATAAGAGATATAACCCGGAAGAGCGGCTGCCTGATAGGTTTTTGTGATGAGGTCGGTTGGGGTTTGGTTTTTGATGATGAGAGAAGCAGAGTCTTTCTTGTCTGTTTCTGTTCCATATCTTTCATGCTTGATTACTTGGTTAACAATTTCATAATTGCCGCTTGCAATCTTAGCTTCCAAATCTTCGCATTTAATTTTAATGGAATAGCAGATATACATTTTTGCCCACAAATCCGGCCTATTAAAATACACTCTATTACTTGTTCGGTCATAATAATACCACTCATGTGCCCCCCAATTTGCCCATATATTTTCTAAGGTTGTGGGTCTAGCAGAATTTATTCCGTGTGTTGGCCATACAAAAACTGGTTGCTCATAATACCCATCGAAGTGGTTACTAATATTTCCCGGATTTCCGGTAAGTGGTGTATATTGGTTAATGGTTGAATTGTCCACCCATGCCAATTGTACGCCAGCCCATTTTGAATCGTCACAACAAAGTTCAAAGCCTTCTGGAAGAATATCTGAAATTGGACTTGCAGCATCTACTTGGCTACTGGAAAAGTCTACTATATAATTGAATATATAGTATTTTTCTGTTCCGATTGTTTTTTCAAATTGACTCAATTCATCTTTTTGAATAGAGAGATCCTCAAAACTGGATGTTCCAACCACAATATTTTTTCTAACGCCAATATCTTCTCTATAGGTATTTGTAATTTTTAGAGAACCAGAAAATCCACTGTTCTCATCAGAACTAAATGAATATCTTCCATTAAAAGTCTGATTATTCTTTGTTCCAGTTACATCAAAAGAAGTGTCTCCATCTGGAATGGTAACCGCAGTATAACTTCCATCTGGTGTATAATTAATTTCCACCAACCGATAATAATATTTTTGTTCGGTGTAAGAACCATCTGCATTGACACGAATCACTTTTTCTGGAAGATTTTCAAATTTCTTGGAATCGGATTTCCATGTACTCTTATCATACTGAGATTGATCATTCTTTGTCAATGTCAGGGTTTTTCCTTCCATCGACACCCATGTTCCATTTTCTCCCAGTTTTTGCTGCAATTGCAAAGTAATACTCTTCGGTCTTTCCACAAAAGGATTCTGCGTTTGAGAGTCAATATCTCCCTCCCACTTCTTTTCCGGTGTCAGTTCAATGGATGTCAGTTGCTTATAGGTATTGGTAATTTGAACAGTTCCATCCTTTGTCAGTTCCTGATTCACATAGGATGCCTCATAAAGTCCATCTGCATTGCCCTGTGCATTTGCAAGAGCAAACTTATCATTTTGGATTGAAACAACCGTTGTTCCATCCACTTTGACATAGCCAACTTCTACCACTCGATATGTGTAGCTAATACGACCCGTATTGTCTACATTTTGGTTTGGCAAGTCATTCCAGTTTGCTTGCCAACTATTTGCATCATTCAAAGTTTTCTGTGATTTGGTTGTGTCTTCTGGATATGCTGTCCAGTCATTCGAATTGCTGGCTTTTCGCTGCAATTCTACGACAACGCCGGAAACACCATCCGGCTTGGATGGATTCCATTCTTTTTTTGCCTGAACAGTAATATTTTTGGTTTCATACACGGTATTGGTGACAGAAATTGTTGTGTTCGCAGTCGGCTGAACAGAATTGCCGAGCAGAGTTGCTTTATAATACGTTCCGTCTACTGCAAAAGACATTTCCTTACTGTTGTAATCTGTGCCACTATCCGAAACAGAGAAGAGATTTTTTGTTGTCCCATCTTTCAGCTTAACCGCTGTTTCGATCAGGAGATAATTCTTTTCGCTGGACAGCCCGTTCCAGGCAGGCAGCTTCTTGCCCCAGTCGTTGCTTGCATTCAGAGTTGCTGTCAGCTGATTTCCATTGCTGTCCTTTACCGGATAGAATTTTCCATCGCTTTCTTTGCTGACCAGAACAACGGTGATTTCTGTAATATCGCCAGTATAATTGGTGATGTCTTGATTGTTGCCGTCTTTCCAATATTTCACCGGTTGCAGAGAAATATTCGGATGATACTCGTTGATAACCTGTGCTTCCCCATTATTTGCTTTTATTGGCGAACTATAACCGCCGCCGGTATTCCGATAAACACCGTTTGCAGTGGAAAAAACTCCGTTTTCAATTGCCTGATCGCCGTTATACTTGATTTCCTGAACACGATACCGATAAGTTTTCGTATTCCCGTTCATTGTAACACTGGACGGCAGTCCGGAAAGCGTGGTTTTCCATCTGTAATTTGACCAGCTTACCTTATTTTCAGCGTTCAGCGTAACTTCTACTACGCTTGCACTGCTATAGTCCGCATCGCCTTCAAACAGATAGGTATCGCCGGATTTTTTCAGGACTTTCCATTCGCCATTGTTTTCCTGATACTGTACCTTGAAAGTAATGCTGGTTGGTCTATCATTGGCAGAATTTTCATTATCATACCAATCTTTTATTACACCAATTGAAATCGTCTGCACTGGATTTTTCTTTTCAATGGTAACGCCCGGATTTGGTTCACCGCCGCCCTTGTTGGAAGAACCCTTGTTGTTAAAGGTATACTGTCCATAAGCAGCAGATTCTGGAATCGTAGCGGTTGTGCTGTATTCGAAAGAAATATAGTTATAATCTGTTGTTGTAGACAGAAATTCGATATGGAATCCATTTGTATCCTTGACAATCTTATAATCTGTATCTTTTACCAATTCGGTTGCATTTCCATTATATTCCTTTTTTGCAAGGACTTTTAAAGCAGCTAATTGATCAGCTGTAATGGTATGTGTTCCATTTTCGGGAGCTGTCAAGGTATCCTGATAAATATAGCCATCAAAGCTGCCATCTCTTGTAATGTCCACTTTCCAAGAAAACTCTTGCGAAATTGCATTGCTTGTTGGCTCACTCACATATGAATTACCAACAACGGTTTTTGTAATGGTATTTCTGGACTTTACAGAAACAGATACAACAGTTGTTGTCGTAAATTTATCTTCGATTTTGTTGGTGACAACGGTTGTCACTTCTGCATTGGTATCATTATCCGGAACAGAAACTTTTGTTTTGTATTGCAATGTAACAGCCTGTTTAATATCACTTGTAAATGTTAATTTGCCATTTCCATCAATTGTAAAATCAGAAGTATTGCAGCCAGATGCGGTAAATTGGTCTGTTGAAGACGGGAACTGACGATCTTCCAGATAATAACCATTCAGAGAATAGCCATTTACCGGCGTTACCTGAATCGTCCAAGTAATCTCGTGGGTATCCTGATTGTAAGAACCGTTTTTATTGACAGAAATCATTTCTGATTCTTTCTTATAGTTCACAGTTTTTTTTGCTTCTCCACCAGTCGGACTTCCATCTGGATAGTGAATAGAAACGCTGTTTTGATTGTCGCCCTCAATTGCATCTGCACTATAATTTAAGGTAACTGTTTTTGTGCCATCTGGAACATTGCTTAATACCCAAGCATTACCATTTTTCGTCAACGTGCCGCCACTTGGTGAAATGGTAACACCGTTTTCCGGCAGATTATCATCTATAATCTGATAACCATTCAGAGATGTGCCGTATTCGCTTGTAATGGTAATCGTCCAGTCGATTTTATTACCTCTGGACTTGCCATTTTCATAGTCTGCTTTTCCGTCTTTGTTAACATGGATAGGGTTTCTATCTAAAGAAACAGTATTGGAAGCTTCAATTGGATTTTCTCCATTCTTTTGAAGAGTTGCCTTATTCGTCACACTCTTGTTTTTCAAATCCTCTGTTCCAATTTTCGTGCGATAGGTAATGGTTACATTGTCAGTATTATTTTCATCAAAGGTTATTTGTTTGGTGTCAGTATGATAAGTTGCTGCACTGGATGGGTTAATGGAAACATCACCAGAAGCATTTTTCAACATATTATCTACCAAAGTATAATCTTTCAGAGAAAGTCCGTTTGGATTTACAGTAATCGTCCATACAATGTCGCCATTATTGGCAGAGTCTACCCAACCATTTTTTGTTAAGCTTACATTCTTATCTTGAAACTTGACCGTGATTTCCTTTCCACCAATTTTAATGGTTTGGTCACCGCTGGCATCATTTTTCCGGCTTAATTCACCGGAAAAGGTTAAACTACCAACTACAGTTCCTCCACCTTTATCAATATAATCAATATATTCTTTTGTCAAATAAAGCTTTATCTTGTTATCCTCAATTTTATAAGTGCCAGGAAGAGCATGATATTGATTATAATAGGCTTCATCTTCTAAGCTGCCCTCAGATACATTGGAACTAAAATCTTTCATATCAATATCAACATAAAGCTGATTAAATCCGTCCTCTACTTTAAAGACACCATTCATATTAGGTAATTGATAGTTAATTCCGATTGAGATATTTGCTTCATCCCCATTAAAAATATAATTGCCATCAACATTATTTTTAGTATCTTCATCCATAATAGAGATATTAAAAGATCCACCACTTGATGCTGTTGATGCTGCTCTTTCTGCAAGATTGATTGGCTCTGTCTGTCGGTTTTCATCTCCCAGTCCCAGCAGCATCATATTTTCTTCCGTCGGTTCTGCATCAATGGTATCCACCGCTGCTGCATCGTCCAAATCCTGCATGGTCATACTAATGGCGGGCATAATCAGACTGCTGACAACAGAAAACACAATCATCAAAGACAAAACTGCCGTAAAAATTCTTCTCTTCTTTTGATATTGATGTTCTGTCAGAAATTCCTGAATTTTCTGATTGATGTTCATAAAAAATGCCCTCCTTCATTGGATAAAATCAAACTGTCTATCTCTATATCAATGAACTGTCCCAATTTCTTTTAATGGCCAAACCCGAAGAATGACCCTGCCAACAACATATTCTTCTGCAATACAGCCAACCACACTCGAACGGCTGTCTACAGAAGTAGCACGATGGTCGCCCATCACAAACACACGGCTTTCCGGTACTTGATACGGCAACTCCAAATCACATTCGCCAAATGCCAGTTCATTGACATAGGGTTCATCTAATGCTGTTCCATTGACGTAAACCGTTCCATCCTCTTTGATGTCAATCACATCACCGGCAACGCCAATGACTCGCTTCAATAAAATTTTGTTGTTAAAATAAAAAGCAACCACATCGCCACTTTTGAAGTTGCTCCGCTTTCCGCAAATCACCAACTCATCATTCGTTAATGTGGGTGTCATGCTCGTTCCTGTCACACGCAGAACCGGCAAAAACAGCATCGAAATCAACACGGCAACCGCTGCAACCACCAGCAAAGAAGAAATGGTGCTCCGCAGCATCTTCCGAAAGCCTTTTCGGTATCGGATTCGTTTCAGTTCCTCCGTCAGCTGTGCAGCAGTTGGAAAATCCATCGTTTGCTTCTCCATCGAACCGCCTCCTTACTGAGAATCCGCCGGAACTTCCGGTGATGCCGATTTTGTTTCTTTGGATTCTGCTTGGATGCGTTTCCGATAAGCAGCGGTTTCATCCTCAACTGCTTTTAATATTTTTTGAACTGCCAGTACTGCATCTGTTTCCACCTGATGCAATGCGTTCTGTTCCGCTGTTTTCAGCTGTTCCTGCAATGCATCCCGTTCTGCCTGCACCCGATCCAATTCGTTCCGCAGGGCAATCATCATTTCCAGCAATTCTGTTTTTTTCAGTTTTCGCAGTTCTTTTTGTGTCATGATTGTTCCTCTATTCTTTTTGCAATTCTTTTTCTCAAGTATGGGAAACCATTTTCAGAGCATTTCCCTTTATTTCAATTCTATAAACACATCATAACAATATTATACCAATCCGCCTGTGCTTTGTCAAGACTATTTTAAGATTCGTCACGATTTCATCATGATTTTCGTCTGCTTTCTCAATTCACAGACTTTGATTTTGTGCATAATATACAATACTTTTTCTAAAAATCGTGCCTGTTTTTATGAAAATAGTTATTAGTCGAAGAAATATTCCTATTTTTACCAAAAAATACTTAAAAAACTTCCGTGCAGCCCTAAAAATACCGTTCACATTTTTTTACAAATCTTCTGATTTTCTCTATAAAACATGGAAAAAATTCTTGCAAGATGCTTGCAGAATGTAAAATCGTATGGTATAATGAAAAAAAATTCGGAGGTTCTTTCTATGCGAATTGCACTCGCACAAACAGAAATTTTTTCCAAACAATACGAAAAAAACAAGAAAACAGCTCTCTCCATCTGCAACCTCGCACAGGCAATGGAAGTGCGGCTGCTGCTGTTTCCGGAGATGAGCTTCACCGGCTTCAATATGGATACGGATTACAGCATTGCCGCTGGTCTGGATACCGTCCCTTGGATGCAGAAGTTGGCAACCACTGGGCAATGCTATCTTGGATTTGGCTGGGTCAAGGCTGCTGAAAGCGGAAAAGCAGAAAACCATTACAGCATTGTTGCTCCGGACGGTTCGCTTTTCTTTGACATGGTGAAACTGCACCCCTTTTCCTATGCACAAGAAGACCAATTTTTTGAAAAGGGCAACGCTCTGCCAACCTGTGAAATTGATGGGATTCGGTTCGGCTGTTTGATTTGCTATGATTTGCGGTTTCCGGAAGTTTTTTCTGCTCTCGCTCCAAAAACAGACTGTATGCTTGTTCCGGCAAACTGGCCAGAACGCCGAAAGCTGCACTGGTGCAGCCTGCTGACCGCCCGAGCAATTGAAAATCAGGTCTATGTAGCTGGAATCAATTGTGTTGGCACACAAGATGGACTGCATTACAGCGGTGACAGTCGTTTCATTGCTCCAGATGGCACAATTTTACAGGACTGCCGCAGTGCATCTGGTTGTTTTGTCTGTGACCTCTCCGCAAAAACCGTTGCAGAAACCCGACAGGCGTTTCCCGTACAGAAAGACCGCCGTCCCGATTTTTATCGAAGTATACTATTATAATAGGAAAAATCACACAAATTTGATGTTAGACGCAAAAAACCCGTTCCGATGCAGCTGCACCGAAACGGGTTTGTTTGTTTATTTTATGCCCATGATGTGTGTCAAAACAATGCTGTCAATGAAAAGAACTGGTGGGTTGCAAATTAATATGCAACACCCTGCCACTTCATTGCATCTGCAACCTTCAGGAAGCCAGCGATGTTTGCACCAACAACCAGGTCACCTTCCACGCCATATTCCTTGGATCTGTCATATGCATTGTGGAAGATGTTGATCATGATGCCCTTCAGCTTTGCATCAACTTCTTCGAATGTCCAAGACAGACGTTCGCTGTTCTGAGACATTTCCAGACCAGAAGTTGCAACGCCGCCTGCGTTTGCAGCCTTTGCCGGGCCAAACAGCAGACCACTCTTCTGGAATACTGCGATTGCTTCCGGTGTAGACGGCATGTTTGCACCTTCTGCAACAACCTTTGTACCATTTGCAACCAGGATCTTAGCGGATTCTTCGTCGATTTCGTTCTGTGTTGCACACGGCAGAGCGATGTCGCACTTAATTGTCCAGATACCCTTGCAGCCTTCTGTGTAGGTTGCACCTTCTACCCGGTTTACATATTCCTTGATTCTTCCTCTTTCTACTTCCTTGATCTGCTTTACAACATCGAGGTTGATGCCGTTCGGATCATAGATGTAGCCGTTGGAGTCAGACAGAGCAACAACCTTGCCGCCCAGCTGAGTAGCCTTTTCAGTTGCATAGATTGCAACGTTACCAGAACCAGAAACAACGATGGTCTTACCCTTAACGGTATCGTTCTTCATAACGTTCATCATTTCTTCTGTGAAGTACAGCAGACCGTAACCGGTAGCTTCTGTTCTTGCCAGAGAACCGCCGTAGGACAGAGCCTTACCAGTCAGAACGCCAGTGAATTCGTTCCGCAGTCTCTTGTACTGACCGAACATGTAACCGATTTCTCTTGCACCAGTACCGATATCACCAGCCGGAACGTCGGTGTCAGCACCAATGTGCTTGCAGAGTTCTGTCATGAAGCTCTGGCAGAAACGCATTACTTCCCCGTCGGACTTGCCCTTCGGATCGAAGTCAGAACCGCCCTTGCCGCCGCCCATCGGCAGTGTGGTCAGGCTGTTCTTGAAGATCTGTTCAAAGCCCAGGAACTTAATAACAGACGGGCAAACAGACGGGTGCAGACGCAGACCGCCCTTGTACGGACCAATTGCAGAATTGAACTGGCAACGGTAACCGTGGTTTACCTGTACCTTACCATTATCATCTACCCAAGAAACACGGAAGCTGATCATCCGTTCCGGTTCTACGATCCGGTCGATAACGCCGTTTGTTTCATAGGACGGATCCTTTGCAACAACCGGTTCCAGAGACTGCAGTACTTCACCAACAGCCTGTAAAAATTCTGGTTCATTTGCGTAGCACTTTGCAGTCTTGTCATATACGCCCTGCAAGTACTGATTCTTAAATGTGAACACCATGGGTCAAAACCTCCTGCATAAATTAAAGTCAGTTTTTACGATGAGGGAACGGTGCCGTTCGCCTCACGCAATTTATATTATACACTCTTTTTCTTCGTTTTTCAAGAAAAAAGAAAAGAAAAACAAAAAAATTTGATTCTGTAGCAAGAACCCACCTAAAAAAACAAACTCCCCCCATCAGAAACCATGATTTATTAAGAATTCACCCTTCAAACCATCATTCTGAAAACTCTATACCGTTTCCCTGTGGTGGACGGATGTCCGCCGTCCCGCATCATTTTCCCGATTTTTTGATTTATCTGCACCAATTTTTTCCGTTTTTCGCCCGAAACACAAAAAAGTCCAGCCGATTCCAGCGAACCGACCAGACTTTCAAAAATAAAGTTTCTGAATGTTTCTCTCCGCATTACGGGAACAAGCCCTTGATGACTTCTGCATCAATCAGCCGTTGCAATGCCACCACATACGCACCCATCCGCAGCGTGCAATGTTTTTCCTGAGCGGTTTCATAGAGGGCTGCAAACGCCTTTGTCATCAACTTTTCCAGCATCTCGTTGACCTGTTCCCGCTCCCAAGTAAGTTCCTGAATATTCTGCACCCACTCGAAATAGGATACAATGACACCGCCACTATTTGCAAAAATATCCGGCACTAACACAATACCACGCTGTTCCAGAATCTTATCTGCTGCCGCAGTGGTCGGGCCATTCGCACCCTCTACAATGAACTTACACTGCATTTCTGCTGCAATTTCCGCATCAATCTGATTTTCCAGAGCAGCCGGTACAAATACATCACAGGCACAAGTCAGCAATTCCCGATTGGAAATATGCTGAATGCCAGCACCGTTATAATCTTTCAGCAGACCGCCATTTCCGGTATAAGCTGCAATCGCATCCGCATCCAGTCCATCTGCACAATAAATACCGCCGGAAACATCACTCAAAGCAACAATTTTTGCATTCCGATGATAAAAAATCTTTGCTGCATTGCTGCCAACATTGCCCATGCCCTGAATGGCAACCGCCGTTCCAGCCAATTCTTTTCCATGCTTTCCTAAAATCAGTTTGGTACTGATGACAACCCCTCTGCCCGTTGCAGACGGTCTGCCCTTTGAGCCACCCAGTTCCACTGGTTTTCCGGTTACAACACCCGGACACGGCTTTCCTTTCAGCATGCTGTAGGTATCCAGCACCCATGCCATCGTTTGTGCATTGGTGTTGACATCCGGTGCTGGGATGTCCTTATCCTGTCCAATCAGCGGTTCAATGGCGTAAGTATACCGCCGTGTCAGTCGGCATAATTCTCGTTTCGATAGCGTATGCGGGTCAACCCGTACACCGCCCTTTGCACCGCCATACGGAATATTTGCAACGGCACACTTCAAGGACATCCATGTTGCCAGTGCCTTGACTTCATCCAAATTGACATCCTGATGAAACCGGATTCCGCCCTTAAATGGTCCACGGATGTTGGAATGCTGCACCCGCCAGCCTTCGAACACATGAATGCTGCCGTCATCCATTTCCACCGGCAAATACACTTTCGTTTCTCGCTGCGGATTTCGGATAATTTCAAACATTGTCCGGTCAATTCCGCCCACTTCCATGGCTTCTTCCATGACAGTCTGTACATTCTCAAACGGATTATATGGCTTTTCCATTCAGTACCTCCACATTGTAAACAGATTTGTTTTTGTTTCTGCATGTCTGCCGTTCGGCAGGAATTTGTTTTTCGCTTCCTTTCGCAAACAGAACACCATTCTGTGATTTTAAAAGTCTGTCGCTATCCTGTAGAAACATTAAAAAGCAATGTCGAACTGTCTGAATTTCTGTATGAGTATCATTATACACTTTTTAAATCATTTTGCAAGGGCTATTCAGAAAAAGAAAAGAAAAAAATCATTCCATCCTATCAAAATAACAAAAAATCAGTTTGATGCAAAAAAACCATCTTTTTCAAAGAATTCTGTTCGTGCAATTTGTTTTTGAAAGCAAAAACGTGTTTCTATAGAAAATTCAATTGTTTTTCCGTCACGGACAGCAATGCAAATTTTTCTTTTTTCAAATAAAAAAAGAAGGGCATCTGTTTCCAGATACCCTTGTTTTCTGTATGAATAAATTTGCTTATTCCGGATTTGCTTCGGAATCTTCTTCTGCTGGTGCAGCAGCATCCAATGTTGTAACTACGGTTGTCGTTGCTCCTCCGGCAGCACCTGCTCCCATATTTTTCGGCTGAAGAAAATATATTATCTCAGGATGTTGTTTCTTAAGTTGTGCAATTATTTCTGCTGATTTATCTTTGGAACAATCATCTACTAATACAATTTCTATATTCCTATACGATTGAGCAAATACTGACGCTAAAGTCTTTTCCACATATTTTTCAGCATTATATATTGGTATTATGACTGATACTCTGTCTTTCTCATACTCTTTATTCATGTTTCTAACTCCCATCAGT
>OGUO01001396.1_pt1 | contig 16138 bp, 18 predicted proteins | sample 1553641 | NCBI WGS metagenome assembly OGUO01 (sample SAMEA2579980, study PRJEB22360) | human gut metagenome | biome: human gut; feature: human-associated habitat; material: faeces | place: Denmark | collected 2008/2010 | reverse complement strand
ATTTGCGGAAGAAAAAGGCTACGCCGTCGTTAAGGTTAAAAACGGCGATAAGGTTACCGTTTCTATGCCGATGAAGGTCGAAAGAAATATTCTGAACGGCAAGGCGGAATACGAAAGAGGTCCGATAGTCCTTGCAAGGGACGAAAGGTTCGGCGAAGATCTCGGTCTGCCTGTCGCCGTGCCGAAAAAAGCGGGCGGAGCGGTTGCGAAACTTGTTAAAAATACCGATTTCTACACAAACGAAACTATAAAAATTAAAACACGAAACGGCGAAATTACGCTTTGCGATTACTCGTCGGCGGGTAAAAACTACGATAGCGAAAATTGCAATATGTCGGTTTGGCAGAATATCGATTAAGGAAAAACATAATGAAAATCATCGCCGTACAATTAGATCTCGGAAGACAAAAAGAAAGATTTGACTTTATAAAAAGTTTCGTGAATAACGCCAAAAAGTGGGGCTATAACACGATTATCTTATATATCGAGTGTTCAATAAGAACAAAAGTCACCCCGTTTTTCGACGAGGACGACACCTATTCGCTTGAAGAACTTAAAGCGATAGCGGACTATATCGAAAACAAGGGACTTAACGCGATTCCCGCGTTTGAGAACTTTTATCATATCGAAAAACTATTGCAATACAAAGAAGCCGCAAGCCTTTCCGAATTTAAAGACGAAAGAATTGAAGGCAGAGGCTGGTCTTCCGAACGTTTCAAACGCGGAGCGGTCGGCTGCACAACTAATCCCGAGTTCAATAAGTTTTTTGACGCATACATTACGGAGATTTGTTCCGTCTTCCATGGAAAATACGTTCACATGGGGCTTGACGAAGTGTTCGAGTTTGCCGAGTGTCCGAGGTGCAAGACGCGCCTTGAAGCGGGCGAGACCAAGAAAGATATTTTCTTTTCGCAGGTTATGCACGATTACGAACTTGCGAAAAGCATGGGCAAAACCATGCTTATGTGGGACGACTTTTTCGAGTATTACGACATAGTTGACGCTTTGCCGCGAGATATAATTTTATGCCATTGGAATTACGGCTTTATCGGATCGGAAACAAAAGGACATTGGACGAACAGAGTGAGAAAAGATTGGCTTTCCGTTTACGACCGCTTAGGATTCGAGTATATTTTCTGCGCGTACGGGAGCAACGCTTCTTCGACGTATAATGTGGACACTTTAACCGATTATGCATTGAAGCATAAGCCGATGGGCGCAATCCTTACGATATGGGAAAGAGCCGCGAGTTTCTATAACGGAATTTATCCCCTTATAGCCCTTTGCGGAAAACTCTGGAACGGACAAATTAAAAATTCCGATGATAAAGTTAAGGTGTATGAAGAGGTAATCGGAGACAGAGAAATTGCAAAACTATTGCTTGAAAATCAGGTTTTGACGTCCTGCCTTATCGGTACGAATATAGGCGTTAAAGCCGAGGACGACAATTTCGTAAAACGACTTTACAGAAACGCTTTGAAAGATTTTACGGATAAATTGCGGGGCGTTCTCGCGGACGAAAATCGCGTAGGCGGGGAAAAACGCGATATTTTACTCGATATTTATGATTTTTCGCTTGAAAAATACCTTACATATATGATAAACTCTATGGGGTATAAGGTTTTCGACGAATACGAAAAGGAAAATTTCGGAAACGGCGTTGCCGATTTTTCGGGAATTTTCGCTACGCTTGACGAAGCGGAGAAAGACTTTGAAGAAATCAACAAAAACGCCGATTATCTGTGGAAAAAGTACCGCGACGGGATAAAGAGTTCGGGCGGACTTATGGAAGCGGAAAATACGCGCAGGAAAACGCTTGTTTCAAACATAAAACATTCGATAGAGGCGAACAGAGATTGCGGAGTTTTGTATCTCGATACGGTAACGCCGGACGGATTCGGTTCGCCGAAAATGAAGATAATCGTTAAATATGCGGGTGAAAAAGCCGAAAGCGAATTGTATTTCGGGAGCGTTAAACCCGAAGCTGTTACGTTTGACCTCGGCGGAACGGCTACCGTTCGTTTTGCTGTGAAAAATAAGCCCGTCGAATACGTTATATTAGAGAGTTTCGGCGAAGATTCGATTTTCGTTTCCAACGTAAGGCTGCTTTTCGGCGGCGTGAAATATTCCGTTTGCGGCGTTCAGAAGACGGGCGGAAAAGTTATAAACGAACAAAACATTACAAAGTGCGATACTACTTTTGCAGAACTCGGCGAAAGCAGCGGAATAAAGCATCTTGACGACGTTTCGCTTGCGAAAATACCGAACAGGGTAAAGCTGTGCTTTGATAAAATAGTTTAATATGAAAAATTTAGAATTTAATTCCGTTTTAATCGGAAACAGGTACTCGAAAGGGTTTTGTCTGCCCGATTATTTAAGAGAAAACGGCAAGTTTTCCCGTGAAAAAACTTTAAGCGAAATCGTGCGGGAAGAATACGGCGAAATCGACGAAAGCGGATTAAAAATAAGCGTAAAAAACGTTACGGACGAGAAATTCGACGGCGACTACGGGTATTTTTTCTGCAACAAGGCAAAACACACGGCTTTGGAGTTTTTGCTTGAAAAAAACGGTAAATCGGCAACTTTTGTTGCTGACGTGTTTGTCCCGACTAAAATAAAATCGTATAATTTCGTCGTGCATCTCGATTTTATGAAATATCTTCCGACGAAATATTGTCCGGTCGAGGAACTTATGGACGGTGGAATTGCCGTCGCACACCTTTATTATAAGGAGATTTCCACAGACGACGGCGATTTTTCGAGCGGAATAGCGCCGCTTTTTTGCGATCGCTCGGACAGCTACGCTCCCGGAAAACTGTCGCTTTGGGCGTACGCCGCGAAAATCGTCGGCGAATACCTTATAAACGAGGGGTTGACGGTTAAAGAGAAACTGTACGTCGCGGGGCATTCGAGGCTCGGTAAAACCGCGCTTTTAGCGGCGGCGAAATACGATATTTTCGCGGGTTGTATGGTAAACTGCTCGGGGTGCTGCGGCGCGGCGGTTTCTCGTGATAAGCACGGCGAAACAATCAAGGTAATCACGGACGTTTTTCCGTTCTGGTTTACTCCGAACTTCAAAAAATACGCAGAAAAAGAGTACGAAATGCCATTCGATCAGCATTATTTGATGGCGTCCGTCGCGCCGAGAAAAGTTTTTATCGTGGCGGCAAGCGAGGACGACTGGGCTGATACCGACGCGCAATATTTATGCGCCGAAGCGGCGAGCGAAGCGTATAAAGAACTCGGTTTAACGGGGTTAAAGCCTGCGAACAAGCCGCTTGAAATCGGCGAAAAGAATACGGGCGGAGAAATAGCGTTTTTCGTCCGCGACGGCGTCCATTTTTTCAGCCGCGAGGATTGGGCGTTTTATATTGAATGTTTATCAAACCACTAAAACCGTATAAAGGCAGAATGATTGGAGAAGTTGAATCGGTCGACGAAGTGGAAATTATCCGCAGAATGACCGAAGGCATTTACGACAAAGCCGAATATAAAAAGGCTCTCGCGTGGGTTAAAGAAAAATGCCGCCCCGACTTCGACAACACGGAAAACGACACCTTAAATGCAACGAGCATGTTATTTATGAAGTTGCTCACCGGCAGAGCGTAGATTATCACGATGTGTTCTATGCTCCGTATTCCCGTTTGCGTGCACAACGTTTGCGAAGACGATATTTATCGCCCGGCGGCGTGGAATGCTTTCGGAATGGATAAAGAAGGTCGGGACTACCGCGCTTGCGAGGCTTACGGCCCCATGTATAAAAACATAAGGAAATAATATGAAACTTACATTTCGTTGGTATGGCGAAAAAGATTGCATACCTCTTAATTACATAAAACAAATTCAGGGAATGACGGGCGTTGTCACCGCCGTTTACGACGTTCCCGTGGGTGACGTATGGGAGCTTTCAAAACTCGAACGGTTGAAAAGCCTTTGCAATAATGCGGGGCTTGAAATGGAAGTAATCGAGTCCATTCCCGTTCACGAAGATATAAAACTCGGCAAGACCACGCGGGATAAACTTATCGCAAACTATGCGCAGAACATAATCAACTGCGGCAAGGTCGGCGTAAAGTGCGTTTGCTACAATTTTATGCCGGTTTTCGACTGGTTCAGGACGAATTTATACTATAAGCACGCCGACGGCTCTACTTCGCTTTCGTATAGCGAAGCAGATTTCAATAAGTTGGACAAGCATAATTTGCGTTTGCCCGGTTGGGATGAAAGTTATTCGCCCGAACAACTCAACGGACTGCTTAAAGAGTACGAGGGGATGACGCACGAGAAACTGTTTGAAAATCTTGTGTATTTCCTTAACGGAATTATGCCTGCGTGAAACGAGGCAGGTGTGAATATGGCGATTCACCCCGACGATCCGCCGTGGGATATTTTCGGTCTGCCGAGAATAGTGGGCAGGGAAGAGGACTACGACCGCTTGTTCAAAGCCGTACCCGATCCGCATAACGGAATAACGTTCTGCACGGGATCACTCGGTGCGGGCAGGTTCAACGATTTGCCTAAAATGGCGGCGAAGTACGCAAAACGTATATATTTCGCGCATCTTCGTCAGTTGAAGTTTGTAAACGATACCGATTTTTACGAAAACGGACATCGGACGGCGGACGGCAACGTGGATATCTATTCGATAGTCCGCGCTTTGGAAGAAAACGGATTTGACGGATACTTGCGCCCCGACCACGGAAGAAATATATGGGGCGAAAACGCAAAACCCGGTTACGGACTTTACGACCGTGCGCTCGGCGCGGCGTATCTTGCGGGCGTATTCGAAGCGGTGCAAAAAGATTTGAAGAAATAATGGAAGAAATAAGGAGATTTGAAAATGTACGATTTGCCTTTTGAAATAGACTTAAACGGAAAGAGCGTAGCGATAACGGGCGCGGGCGGAATTATCTGCGGCGAGTTTGCAAAGGCTCTTGCCGCTTGCGGCGCGCAAGTGGCATTGCTTGACATCAACTATGACGCGGCGGAGAAAGTCGCTGCCGAAATAGGCGAAAACGCGATTGCAATTCGTTGTAACTGTTTGGATAAAGAAAGCATAAAGTCCGCCTATAGCACGATTATCGGCGCATTCGGCAAGGTGGATATCCTGATTAACGGCGCGGGCGGAAACAACCCGAAAGCCACTTGCGACAACGAAACCATGTCGCCCGAAATGCTCGGAACGGAGGGGTTAAAAGACTTTTTCGCGCTCGACGAAAGCGGGCTTAAATTCGTTTTTGACCTTAATATCACGTCGGCGTTTCTGGTAACGCAGGTATTCGCCGAAGGAATGGTGAAAACGGGCGGAAATATCATAAACATTTCGTCTATGAACGCGTTCCGTCCGCTTACCAAAATCCCTGCGTATTCTGCGGCGAAAGCGGGCGTATCCAACTTTACGGAATGGCTTGCCGTTCACTTTGCGCCGTGCAATATCCGTTGCAACGCGATCGCGCCCGGGTTCTTCGTGACAAACCAGAACCGCGCGCTTTTGTATAATGAAGACGGTACGCCGACGGCAAGAACGGGTAAGATTTTGGCGGCGACTCCGATGAAGAAGTTCGGCGAGATAAGTGACCTTATAGGTTGTTTATTGTGGCTTTGCGACGATAAAGCGAGCGGTTTCGTAACGGGAACGGTCATTCCCGTGGACGGCGGTTTCTCGGCATACAACGGAGTGTAAAAGTTTATTAAAACGATGAAAAAACACGAATTTACATTCAACGGGTACAACGCGACAGTTCTTGTGCCTGATAATTTTAACGGTAAATGGCTTTGGAAAACCGAGTTTTTCTATGCTTTCGATAAAGCGGAGCAAACTCTTTTAAATATGGGCTATGCCCGCGTGTATTATCAGATAAGCAATATGTACGGCAGCGATCGCGCAGTACGACTTATGCATAAATTCCATTTGCATTTAACCGAAAAATTCGGCTTTACCGCAAGACCTTATCTTTTCGGTTTTTCAAGAGGCGGACTTTATGCCTTTAACTACGCGCTTTATTACCCAGAATATGTGGATAAAATCTATCTCGACGCGCCCGTTCTCAACCTTAAATCGTGGCCGCCGAAAGATAGTGCAGAGCATCTTCAGTTATTAAGCGAGTATCTTTTGGACGAAAACACGTTCCAGATGTACAATTTCAGTCCGATTGATAAATTGTCCGAATTTTCCCGAAGCGGGCACAAAATTCTTTTGGTCGCAGGACTTAAAGATTCAACCGTGCCGTATAACGAAAACGGCAAAATCCTGGCTGACTATTACGCGGCGAACGGCTTATCGATAACGGTCATTACAAAACCCGATTGCGATCATCATCCTCATTCGCTTGAGAATGTCGAACCTATTATAAAATTCATAGAAGAGTGAAAGAAAGATTTGAATGAATGCAAAGTTGGTGCGACGAAACCCCGAGCGATGATGTGCCTATAATCGATTATCATTGCCACCTTGACGACAAGGCGATTAAGGAAGATAAAACCTTTTCGGATATAGGCGAACTGTGGCTTTCGGGCGACCATTACAAGTGGCGCGCGATGTGGCTTTGCTGCGGTTCTGAGGACTATTTCAGAAATATAATAAAAAGCAATTAAACAGAATGATTGACCATCATAGGACAAAAAAGTTGTCAGATACGGTTAAAGTCGTTGAAGCGTAAAATGTTTCGGCGGCTTTTTTATACCCGAAAATCAGAACGAGGAGGAGCAATAATGGCATGTTACAATTTTTATCGCCCGCCGTAAAACGGAATTTATAGAACTAATTAAAAAACTACGGGAGGTAACGTTATAGAAAACAGAACGAGACCGTTTGCCTACACGTTTAGGGCGAACAAAAACGAGAAGAATTTAATCGACAAAGCAATATCCGCAAGCGGACTTACTATGCGCGAATTCATCGTTCGTGCTATCATAAACAAACCCGTTATCGTAATAGAGCGCGGCGGCGAGATACTCGCGGAATTGAAGCGGCAGGGAAACAATCTGAATCAGGCTGTGAGGAACAATCATTACGGGATAGATACAGAGCGCGAAATAAAAAGTTGTATCGCCGACCTGAAGGAATTATACCGTAAAATTTCCGTTGCCGCAGGCGGTGCGTGATGCCGCTTTTTAAATGTAGTGCGAGCAAGGCGAAACCGAAAAACGGGATAAGGTATATCACCGATCCGAAGAAAGCGGCGTTTGTGTCGGCGAAAAATTTATTCGAGGACGAAGATTACGCAAAACAGTTTGAAGAAACGGCGAAAAGGTTCGGTAAGGGTGAGAAGTTCGACGAAAGGAAATACTACCATTTCAAATTATCTTGCGCGCGGAAAGATAACGTAACGCCCGAAAAAGCCCACGCGTATGCGGAAGAAGTTGCGGAAGCGTTTTTCAAAAATTACGAATGCGTGATCGCAACGCACACGGATACCGAAACGGTTCACAGCCACATTATCGTAAACGCGGTTGATCCGATTACGGGGAAAAAGTTGCAATTCGGTAAAGCGGAATACGCCGCGATGAAAGACGAAGTCAATCGAATCGGAAAAGAACACGGGTACACCGAAACGGAATTTCGGAAGCGCGGCAAAAACAGCCGAACGGCGGCAGAAAAGAAAATTATATTAAAAGGGGGAACGAGTTGGAAAGAAGAACTGCGCGAAGTCATAGCCGAAGCGGTAAAGAAAACGAAATCGCCCGAAGCGTTCAAAAAATATCTTGACGAATGTTACGGCGTAAAAATCACGCGGGACGGAAAGGATTATTCCTATCTGCACCCGAACAAACAAAAGCCTGTTCGAGGGGCGAAACTCGGAGAAAATTATACGAAGACGGAGGTAATCAAAAGAATTGGAGAACAGAATTACAGGCAGAAGTCCGGAGCGTATATCGGACGAAGAAGTGGATTTGAGGGAAAATCCGTCGGCAATCGAACTGTGCGAAGAGGTAAAACGGTTGACGGCGGAAACGCGGGAAGCATTATTAGAGCAAGCCTTAGCGGTATCGAACGAGAAATGCAACGCCTTAATTTCGCGGCTGAATGCGCGGGTGGAGGACTTGACGCAGCAAGTGAGGAGCGTAGAATGGACGAACGACGCGCTCGTGAGGAGGCTGAAAGAAGACGTAGAGCAGCTGACGAAAGATATGAAAGAGGACAATCGGAACTTGCTGTCGAGCCTGCGGATAACGCTTCAAAGGATAACGGAAACGGTAACGGAAATACAGCGGCAAGTAAGTACAACTATGGCAAAGGCGACTGACGAGGCGACAGAGTTATTAAAAGAGAGAATCGCGCTTGCCGCGGACGATGCCGCCGAAGTAATCGATGCTCACACGAAAGAACTTAAGAAAAAGGTGCAAAGTCTCGAAAAAGAGGTGGATAAAGCGAAAGAAGAAATCTATTACGAGCGAGGCTTTCGGAAATTCTTTTTCTGGCTGACGCCGGTATTATTGATTGCGCAGGGAATCTTGACTGCAATTTTACTGTTGAGATAAAAACGAACAATCCGACGATTGAAAGTGATGTTGCTTTCAATCGCCGGAGCCGACGCACAAAGGGGCAATACGGTATATAGAGTTAGCCGGAATGATATTGCGGAGTAAGTAATAAAGGGTGTAACGGCGAAAAGCAGAAGGGGTTTTACAGGATAAGGGTAGAACGGAAAAGACAACAAATAAGAAATTAAGAGAGGAAAAGTGGCGAGAAATAAGAAGGAAGTAAACGATATCGGATACTTGTCCGCACCGAAAACGAGTGTAAAGATGAGTATCAAAGGGGCAGATTATTTGGTGGAGAGTTATTTTATCGGAAAGAAAAATATACACGATACGCTAATCGTTTTAGCGGAAAGGGAGGCGTATGAGGAAATGTTGAAATCAAGAAAAATTAAAGGAGGATGCGAGGTATGAACAGCTTGAGCTATTACGAAAAATATGGTAAAATAAAGGCAAGTGAAAAAATTGCTTCGGTTCGGGAGGTAAAACATGGAACCTAAGCGGAATAAAAATTACATAGCAGGCATTTATTTGAGATTAAGCCGCGACGACGAGCGCGCAGGAGAATCGCTTTCTATCGAGAATCAGAAAATACTCGTAACGAAATACGTAAAAGAAAAAGGCTGGGAGATAAAAGACGTATATGTCGACGACGGCTATTCGGGAACGAATTTCGATCGCCCCGGAGTAAAGCGGTTGCTTGACGACGCGAAAGAGGGAGAAATCAATACGATTGTAGTAAAAGATTTGTCTCGTTTCGGCAGAAATTATATTCTTGTCGGACAGTATATCGATTATGTTTTTCCGTCGTTCGGGATAAGATTTATCGCGATAGAGGACAGAATCGACACTGCGAGCAAAGATACGTCGGCAATGGATATGATGCCGATTATGAACGTTTTTAACGAATGGCATTCGGCGAATACGAGCAAAAAAATCCGAGCGGTAAAATATTCCTGCGCGCAAGCGGGAAAATATCTTGCTTCGAAAGCGCCTTACGGTTACGTGAGAAAAGACGATAAAAATCATACGCCGATTATAGACGAAGAAGCGGCGCAGGTGGTAAGGCGGATTTTCGAACGGCGAGCCAAAGGCGAAAGTGCGTATCGGATTGCTCTGGATTTGCAGGCGGACGGGATTTCATCTCCTGCCGTGTATGCCGAGCGCAAGTTCGGGAAAAAGGTTACGGGCGAGGGGCATAATTTTTGGTCACCCGCGGCCGTCAGAGGTATATTGGCGCAGCAACTTTACGTCGGAGATCTGGTTCAGCAGAGAGTGAAGCATATTTCTTACAAAAATAAGAAGGTCGTAAAAGTTCCTAAGGAAGAGCAAGTCATTATTCCGAATAATCACGAGCCGATTATAAGCCGCGAACTGTGGAATAAGGTAAAAGAACTTGAGGCTACGGCGAGTACGGGTAAGATAACGAAAGAGCGGGTAACGCCCGCGCTTTCGGGAATTATGCGATGTTCGACGTGCGGCGCAACGATGGAATATCATAAAACTGTCGGCGGTAGGCGTAAGAAGCATCTCGTTACTTATGAATGCGGATTGCGAAACCGATACGGCGCGGATAAATGCACGAAGCATTATATCAACGGGGACGTGATTCATAAAATCATACTCGACGATATACGAGCGAAAGCGAAAATCGTAGCCGAGGACGAAGAGGGTATTCGTAAAAGATTTATCAGACGGAACGCGATGCTTGCCGAACAGTCGGATAAAGAAACGGCAAAGGCAATAAAGATGAAAAGAGCGAGAATCGCCGCGCTGGACGATCTGATGAGCAAGGCATACGAAGATAAACTTTTAGGGAAGATGCCCGAAGAACTTTGTATGAAATTTATCGACCGCTACCTTGCCGAACAGGAGAATTTGCGGAAGGAAGTTTCCGGATTCGAAGCGGAACTGAGAAACGCAAAAGACATGCGGGAAAATATCGACGAATTTATGAGCCGCATTAAGAAGTATCTTGACGTAACGGTAATAACGCGCGAAATGATGCTGGAATTGTTCGACAAAATCATCATCGGTGAGAAAGAGCCGCCGAACGGCGCGCCGCGGCTAATACAGCTTGTTTACAAAGTCGATATCGACTCGGTTTTATAACAAAACAACAAAATACGCTCCACGTAATTACTGTGTACCCCATAAAGTACTTACGCGGACGAAGGGATAACGGGCACGGAAATGGAAAAGCGAGACGAATTAAACCGTCTTTTGAGGGACTGTAAGAAAGGAAAAATAGACCGAATCATAACAAAGTCCGTCTCACGCTTAGCTCGAAATACAGAAGAAATGCTTATCATGCTTCGCCTGCTGAAGGAACAGGGAGTGAGCGTGTATTTCGAAGAACAAGGTATTGACACAAACCAACTGAATCTGGAAATGATTGTAACATTCCCCGGTATGACGGCGCAACAGGAAAGCGCGGCCATATCGGGGAATTTACGTTGGGGAATACAGAAAAAAATGGAAAACGGAGCATTCGTTTGCTCGAATCCGCCTTATGGATATAAGTTGGAAAATAAACAGCTAGTGGTATGCGAAGCGGAAGCGATAATAATTCGGAGGATATTTGATCTGTTCCTGCAAGGTATGGGAAAACAGGCGATAGCAAGCCTGTTGAACGAGGAAGAACAACCAAGACGAAGAGGGTATTGCGTATGGCATATGACGGCAATCGATTATATTTTGAGAAACGAAAAATATATGGGTGACGCAGTGCTTGAGAAAACATATATGACTGAAAGTCTGCCATATAAACAGAAAAGAAATAAGGGAGAAAAGACAAAATATTACGTAGAACAGTATTGCCCGGCGATAATCAGTAAAGAAAAGTACATATCGGTACAGGAATTGATATTGTCCAGGCGTGAAGATAGAGGCGGAGTAAAAGTATATGCATTGACAGGACGGATGCGTTGCCCGGAATGCGGAAGAGCGTTTCGTCGACAAACCATAAATCAAAAAGCATATTGGAATTGTGCGTTGCTTGCGGTACAAGCCGGCAAATGTAAAAGCCGACGAGTGCGTGAGGATATGGCGTATGAAACGTTTACGGTGATGACGTATAAGCTCAAAGCACACCGACAGCAGATAATAGAGGAGACAATTCAAAGGCTTGAATATCTGCAAAGCCGAACGAGCGAAAACGGAGAAAGAATACAGGAAATCGACAAGGCAATCGCGGATTTAAGTGCCAAAAATCATGTGATCACGCGGTTGCATACAAGCGGGGTAATGGGAGTAACGGAATATACGCAGCAGACATCAGAAATCGGGAACAAAATCACCGCTTTGAGAAGCGAACGCCGCAAAAAGCTCACCGAGGATGAAACCGATATGCTGCTCGATGAGTTAAAAACGCTGAACGAAATCATGAAAGAATATCAGCCGAGAAGTGAGTTCGACAGCGATCTGTTCAGTCAAATCGTAGAAAAAATCATCGTAGAGGACAGCACGAAATTGACGTTCTGTTTAATCGGCGGATTGAAACTGACCGAAGAAATCAAAGAAAAAGGACGGTGTAAGACGGCATGAAAATAAGGAACATCCTGTTCGGATACCGTTATACGGAAGGAAAACTTGTATTTCATCCGACGGAATCGGAGGTAATGAAAGAAATTTATAAGGCATACCTCGAAGGGAACTCTCTATTGAAGCTGTCGGAACGGCTGAATGAAAGGCAGATTGAATATATGCCCGGCGTGGTCGGATGGAATAAATCAAGGATTATGCGATTATTGAGCGATCAGCGATATATGGGCAATGAAAAATATCCCGCTTTAATCGATCGGAAAACTTACGAAGCGATTCAAACACTAAAAGATGAAAAATATTTGCAAAAGGACTTGGAGCGGCAAGCGGATATCTTTCAAATAACGATCCCCGTACGTTGTCCGAACTGCAGCGGTATGCTGCGTCGAAAGGCCGATAACCGTCGAAAGACGGCAGTCTGGTGGAAATGTCTGACGCCGAATTGTAAGACGAATATCGGGAAAACGGATGAAAGTCTGATAGAAGAACTGACGGAAGTGATGAACGAATTGATAGCCGATCCCGACCGCATAGATATACCGCCGGAAAAGGCCCCCGAGCCGAGCATAGAACTGCGACGGCTGAATAATGAAATAGCAAGGTTATTAGACAGCATTCAGATCAACCGTGACACGGTAAGAGAAAAAATAATCGAGTATGCATCGCTGAAATATGCTGAATTTGATTCTGTGCTCGGTAAAGCGCAGCGGGTAAAAGATATTTTTAAGACAGCCGCTCCTTTGAAAAAGTTTTCGTCGGAGCTGTTAGAGAGGACGGTGGATGAGATACGGATGTACACAGACGGAAGGATCGGGATCGTGCTCGAAAATAAACAGGAAATCAGACATAGAGGTTAATGATAATATGGAAATACCGGAATCAATAAGACCGCCGAGAGTAGTGCGGGTTATTCCCCCGACGATCAATACGCAGGAGTCGATACGTGAGAAATACAAACAGTTGAGAGTCGTTGCTTACTGTCGCGTATCTACAAAGCAGGAGGAGCAACTCAACAGCTACGAAACACAGAAGAATTATTACACCGAAAAAATCAATGCGGAACCCAACTGGACGCTGGCGGGAATCTTCGCAGATAAAGGAATTACGGGAACGAGTATAAAAAAGCGCGACGAATTCAAAAAAATGATCAGGCTTTGCAGACAGGGTAAAGTAGATATGATCATTACAAAATCCATATCCCGATTTGCGAGAAATACAGTAGATTGTCTTGTGTATATCCGAAAGCTCAAAGAGATGGGAGTGGACGTGTTTTTTGAAGAACAGGGCATCCACAGTACGCAACCCGGTGCGGAGTTCTATATCACGATATACGGCAGCATAGCGCAGAGCGAGTCGGAAAATATAAGCGCGAATGTGAAATGGGGTAAAGAACAGAGTGCAAGAGAAGGAAAGGTAGCGTTCCATTATAAAAATTTTCTTGGCTTCCGAAAGGGGGAAGACGGGAGGCCTGAAATTGTTCCGGAACAGGCGCAAGTTATACAGTTCATATACGATAGTTTTTTATCGGGAGACAGTATCGGTGGGATTAAGGACAAGCTTGAGGAGTTGAGGATTCCGTCTCCGAGCGGGAAAGCCGAGTGGCATTATTCGACGATACAGTCGATTTTGAAGAATGAAAAATATAAGGGAGACGGGATTATAAACAAAACGTATATAGAGGATTGTATTTCAAAGAAGGTACGGCTAAATAACGGCGAGCGAGTAAAATTTTATGTGGAAAATAATCATGAGGGAATCATTTCAAGCGAAAAGTATGCGTTGGTGCAGGAGGAGTTAGCGAGAAGAACGAGTAAGCCAAAGATCAAACAGAAAGGAACAAAGACGGAACAGGGAAAGTATTCGAGCAAATATGCGTTGACGGAACTGCTGGTGTGTGGGGAGTGTAAAACTCCGTACCGCAGATGCACTTGGACGATGAAAGGCCAAAAGAAAATCGTGTGGCGCTGCATCAATCGGCTGGATTACGGCAAGAAATACTGCCATAAATCTCCGACGATAGAGGAGAGTGTACTTCAGTGTGCGATTATGAAGGCGATCGGAAGAACGGCGATGCAGAATGCGGAGGTGCTGCGGACCTTAAAGCTCCATATAGGAATGGGACTGGATATGAGCGAAACGGAAGATAAAAGCCTGGATATTCAGATCCGAATCGCGGAAATCGAAGCGGAATTCAAGGCAATGCTGAATGCGGTATCGAGTGAAACGTTGGAAGCGTTTGATGAAGGGAAAGCAACGGTACTGATGAATGAAAAGAATAATTTACAGCAGCAACTTGCACAGATAGCGGAACGGAAACAAAAGCGCGCGAATGTCAAAACCCGTCTCGATGACATATTTACCATACTTGACGGATTGAAAAATCACCCTATGGAATATGATGACAGAATCGTCCGACAGATTATAGAGTGCATAGTGGTCGAATCGAAGGAACAAATCAAAATCGTCTTTGTAGGCGGCTTGGAAGTTTTACAGGAATTGGAAAATAGAAATTGACAAAAATATACTTATTAAATTTTGAACTCTTATTCTGAAATTTGCAAGAGATAAGAACGCGTGAATCTGGCGTAAGAAGTGTGTTTCTTGAATATTTTATCAAAACCTATAAGAAAGAAAACGAAGTTGTAATGGATAATAATTGTATGGGAGCGGGAAGTTGCGGCGTGGCTTGCAGAAATACAGGCAGACGGTTTCTATTTTCAGTTGGTAAAAGCGCGGATAGAAAAAGCTGCGGCAAGTAGCCGTAGCCGAATGGATTTTTTATAAGCAGAACACCGCATACAACGGTATTGACTTTATACCGTTTTCAAAGCCGAAATTCTTTGCGGAGATACGGATGGAATAGGACGGACTGTATTTATCAATAAATACTTTCAGGCTTCTTGCTCTTACGTTATCGGCAGCTTTGACCTCAACAGGAACGACGGAATCGTTTTGACGAATAATGAAATCGAGTTCAGCTTTACCGCCCGATTCCCAATAGTTTAATCTATATCCTTGTGCGACAAGCTGTTCGGCAACATAGTTTTCGGCAAGCAATCCTCTGGCCCTGTCGGATATAGAGCTGTTTACAAGAATATCTTGCGGAAGAGTACCGGACTTGAAACAGAGTAAACCGACGTCGGAGTAATAAATCTTGAACGAATCTATTTGTTCGTAAACGGATAAGGGCAATTTCCCTTCGGTAACTTTTATGTTTTCCAAAACAACGCTTGCTGCTTTTAACCATTGCAATGAGAGTTCATAGTCTTTGGCACGGGCGTTGCTCTTTATAACGGCGTATTGGAATTTTGTATTTTCCTTTGCGAGTTGAGATGAGAGCGTGTTGAAAATCGCGATGCTACGTATCGTTTCGTTAGGGGTGGCGTATTTCGTCATATCTGCAATATAAGAATCCGAAATATCAGCTTGTACGGAACGAACGGAGTCGAAGTTTTCCGTTTCAAGGTAGGTTCTTACTACGGCAGGATAGCCGCCGACGACGAGATATTTTTTATAAAGGTCTAATGCAAGGGTATGATAAATGTCCGCAAGCGGCGTAAAAGAAGAATAAGATTCGCGGATTTTCTCTATGAGAGTATCGTTGTATGTAGCGAGTAAGAATTCTTCAAAGGACATGGGATACATCGTAAGCATATCCACTTTTCCGACGGGAAAAGAGAATTTGCCACGGTTGATAGCAAGACCTAAAAGACTTCCTGCCGCAACGATATGATACTCGGGAGCTTCTTCCGCAAAGTATTTGAGCGAAGTGAGCGCCTGTTCGCACGCTTGGATTTCATCGAATATAATAAGCGTTTTATTCGGGAAAATCGTTTGTTTTGCGTATACGGAAATTTCTTCGATAATGCGCTTCGGATTAAGATCGGGAGTAAATATCTTGTTTAACGTTTCCGTGTTGCCTTCAAAATGAAGATAAACAACGTTATCGTAGCAATTTTTCCCGAATTCCAACAAAGCATAGGTTTTTCCGACCTGTCTTGCGCCTTTTATCAAAAGCGGTTTACGGGATGACGAATTTTTCCATTCGATGAGTTTATCGGTAATAAGACGTTTCATAGAAAAATCTCCTTTTCTTTTCTGATGGTATTATACA
>OGUO01001394.1_pt1 | contig 16147 bp, 16 predicted proteins | sample 1553641 | NCBI WGS metagenome assembly OGUO01 (sample SAMEA2579980, study PRJEB22360) | human gut metagenome | biome: human gut; feature: human-associated habitat; material: faeces | place: Denmark | collected 2008/2010 | reverse complement strand
TAGACACAGGCAAAACCGTGTGTTTTCTTGTGTCAGGCGGCCTTTCTGCCGGGCGCTTGTTTTGCGGCACGTGCCGCAGGGGGGAAGAAATTTGTGAGAGAGGGATGTGTCAGTTAGTTGTACTTCTCCAGGTACTTGCCGAACTCCTCCAGGCCGGCCTTCAGCACCTGGGGATCGCGGAAGGCGCCGTAGCCCACGCGGATGGTCTTGGGCATATCGAAGTAGTCGCCGGGGACCACCAGAATCTGCTCGGTGGCCATGGCGTCCTTGGCCAGGGTCTCGGAGTCCACGTCGTAATCATAGTCGATCAGGCAGGTGGTGCCCATGGCCTTGGCACGCAGGTGCAGGTGGGGCTGGGAGGCCACCCAGTCCTCCACGATCTTGCGGTTGGGCTCCAGAATGGAACGGGCGCGGGCCCACAGGGCCTGGTAATGCTCCAGCGCGATGGAGGCGATGATCTCGTCCCAGATGCCGCAGCAGATGGTGTTATAGGAACGGCGGGTCTTCATGACCTCGTACATCTCGTGGTCGCGGCAGACGATCCAGCCGATACGGGTGCCGGCCATGGAGTACATCTTGGACATACTGCTGATGGAGATGGCCTTGTGGTAGCCGTAGTCCAGAATGGAGGGCATATAGTTCTCGTCCAGCCCGCGATAGACCTCGTCGCAGAGGATCCAGGCGTCGTGCTTGGCGGCGATGTCCACGACCTTGCGCAGACCCTCGTCGTACAGGGTCACGCCGATGGGGTTGTTGGGGTTGGTCAGGACGATCATCTTGGTGTTGGCGTCGCAGGCCTTGTCCAGGGCGTCGAAATCCAGCTGATAGTTATCCTCGGCCTTCAGCTGGACCACGCGGGTCTCGATGCCGCTGCCCTTGGGGATATCGTAGTGCTGCTGATAGGAGGGCTTGATCACCACGCAGTTGTCACCCGGCTCCAGCACGCTCATCAGCACCAGGTCATTGGCGCCGGTGCCGCCGTGGGTGATCATCACTTCCTCGGGCTTCACATTGCCCTTGGGGTAAATGCCGGCCACCGCCGCCTTGATCCGGGGGGAGCCGGTGGCGTCGCCGTGGTGATAATGCAGGCTCATGGTACGCATTTCGTTCAGGAAAGCGTCCAGATCCTCGCCGGTCAGGTCAAACAGCTCGTCCATACGAAGGGCGCTGACGCAGCTGCTGCCCAGATTGATACGGGCGAGAGAGTCCATGGGATTCAGCCACTCTTCCACACCAAACCATGCCAGTTTCATTTTATTGTCCTCCTCATTTCGTCTGTTTTGTAGGGTAAGCGGATATATTCCGCGGGGTTACAGGTCGGCCTGCAAGCCCACGCCCTCGGCCAGTGCGCGGTCGATGGCTACCTTGGCGGCGGCCAGATCCAGAATGTACAGGCCGGTGGCGTCGAAGATGGTGGTCTGCGTGTCGCTGGTGCGGCCGGGGACCTTGCCGTCGATGAGGTCACCGATCTCGCCGGTGATGTCGTCGGCACTGATGACGCCCTGCTTGATGGGCAGCTCCATCTCGCCCACGCGGATGCACTGGGCACGGTCGTCGGCGTAGAAGGCGGCGCCCTGGAAGATGGTGCTCTCGATCTCCTGCTTGGATTCCATGTCGGAGCCCAGGCAGCTCAGATGGGTGCCGGGCTTCAGCCACGCCTTCTGGATGATGGGCTTGCGGGAGGGCGTGACGGTGATGATGGCGTCACTGTCGCCCACGGCGGCGGCCAGATCCAGCGCCGGCAGGAACTCCACGCCGGAGGCGTCGATGCCGAAATCGTCGGAGAGCTGCTGGGCAATGTGGGCGGCGAACTGCACCGCGTTGTCGGGGAACATGGGGTCGGCGATGTAGACCTTATCGATGGCCGGACGCAGCAGCAGCGTGGCGGCGATCTGGAAGGGGGCCTGTTTGCCGGCACCCAGGATGAACAGGTGTCTGGCGTCCTTGCGGGCCAGCAGATCCACGCCCAGCGCGCCGGCGGCGCCGGTACGCATACAGGTGACGTAGGAGGCGTCCATGACGCTGACGGGAATACCGGTGTTGGAGTCGTAGACCATCATGATGCCGTTGAAGGGCGGCAGGCCCTTTTCCCGGTTCTCGGGAAAGTTGTTCAGCATCTTCAGGCCGTGGAGCTGTACGCCCTTGATATAGCCGGAACGGATGTCCATGGCGGCGTGCTCGTCCACGAATTCATAGTTGACCAGCGGCCAGATCACGGACTTGCCCTGGGATTTCAGACGATAGACCTCGCGCACCTCCTGGATGACTTCCTTCATGGAGATGACCTGCTTGACCTGCTCGCGGTTCAAAATCAAAACGCTCATATACATCCCTGTCCTTTCGTTTTTTCGGGAGGGCGGAGAGGGGCCGCGCCGGCCGTGCTCCGCCTCAGTTTGATGTCATTGTAACCGGGAGATGTTGCGCCGCGCGTGGGAAAAGCGTTGAATTTCCGTTGTTACTAAACATTTTAGCAAATTGTGCCGCGCCTTTCAACCAACGATTTGGTACATTTGCCGCCGGGGACACAGCGCCACTGGACAGACGGCCCGCCCTGGTGTACAATACGGCCATAACACAACACGGCTTTCAACAGGAGGACGGGACGCTATGTACGCGGATATCATCATTAAAAACGGGCGCTGCGTGACCATGTGCGGCGATGGCGGGGCCGACTGGGTGGCCGCGGCGGGGAAAATGATCTGCGCCGCAGGCCGCGGCGATGATTGGCAGAAGCTGGTGCGCCCCGGCACGCAGGTCATCGACGCCAGGGGCGGCACGGTGCTGCCGGGGTTTATCGACAACCACTTCCATGTGATGCAGACCGCTGTGAACATGATGAGCGTGGATCTGGGCGGTGCGCGGTCCCACCGGGAGCTGGGCGAGATGCTGGCCGCCGCCGAAAAGCGGGAGGGCGCGGTGCTGGGCTGCCAGGTGGAGGAGTCGCAGTTCGAGGAAAAGCGTTTTCCGGACCGGTATGTGCTGGACAGGTATTGCAGCGACAGCCCGGTGGTGCTGTTTTCCAAGGAGTACCACGTCAGTATGCTGAACACCCACGCCCTGCTGTATTATAAGGTGCCCTTCTCCCTGGAGGGTGTGGAACTGGACGGCAGCGGCCTGCCTACGGGCATTTTCCGGCGGAACGCCAACTATGTGCTGCGCTCCAATGTGCTGCGGAGCCTGCCGGACGAGTTCCGCATGGAGGCCATCCATCTGGCCATGTCCCGGCTGCTGGAAAACGGCATCACCACCGTGGCGGCCATCGAGGGCGGCTGGCTGTTCGACGACCGGGACGCGGAGTTCATCTACGCCCACAGCGGCGAGTTCCCGGTGGATATGCCGCTGTTCTACCAGACCATGGACCTGGCGAAGGTCTGGAAGCTGGGGCTGCGCCGGGTGGGCGGCAATATTATGGTGGATGGTACCCTGTCCAGCCACAGCGCTGCCCTGTCGGCGCCCTACGCAGACCGGCCGGACTACCGGGGACAGATCTTCCTGCCCCAGGATGGACTGGACGAGTTCGTGCAGCAGTGCTACCGGCAGGATATGCAGCTGGCGCTGTACAGCATCGGCGACCGGGCCATCGAGTCCGTGCTGCTGGCCCACGAGAGGGCCATCCGTCAGGGCGGCAGCACCGCCCTGCGCCACCGCATCGAGCACGCCATCATGGCCACGCCGGAGCAGATCGCCCGGGCGGCGGACATGAAGCTGATCTTCTCGGTGCAGCCGGCCTACGCCTATCTGTGGGGCGGCAAGGGCGGTATGTACGAGCGCCGGGTGGGCGAGCGCTATCTGCACTCCAACAACTTTGCCGCCATGTTCGCCGCCGGCGCGGTGGTGTGCGGCGGGTCGGACAGCGACGTGACGGAGCCGCGGCCCATGCTGGGCATCCACGCGGCGGTGAACCGCGCCGTGCCCCAGTGCGCCGTGTCCGTGGAGCAGGCCATCGAGATGTACACCGTCAACGGCGCCTACGCGCTGTTTGAGGACAAGCGCAAGGGAAAGCTGGCGCCGGGATACCTGGCGGATATCGTGGTGCTGGACCGCGACATCCGCGCCGTGCCCGCAGAGCAGCTGGAGCAGACCGACGTGACCGTGACCATCAAGTCCGGGTCGGTGCTGCACAGCCGGCAGTGAGGTGACGGCCATGCTTCAGATCAGACTGTTTGGCAAGCCCCAGGTCATCTGCGACGGCACGGACATCACCCCGGAGCTGGGCAACAAGGGATGCGCCCTGCTGTGTATCCTGTTCCTGCGGGGCGGGGACTACTATGCCCGGGAGAAGCTGGCGGCCTACCTCTGGCCGGACAGCGCCGCCAGCGCTGCCAAGTATAATCTGCGCTATACCCTGTGGAAGATCAAAAAGAGCACCGATACCGGCGAGGGCGGGCGGTCGCTCATCAAGCTGGACCGGGAGTACTGCTGCATCGACCGGGCATACGACTATATCTGTGATCTGCAGACCATCGACGAGATCGACCCGGAGACCCGGTCGGCGGACGAGCTGAAGCGGGCGTGTGACGCCTTCGGCGGCGAGCTGCTGGAGGGGTACTATTTCAACCACTGCGAGGACCTGAATGAGCTGATCCTCAGCCAGCGCATCTATTATGAGAAGCGGAAGAACCGGCTGCTGATGAAGGCGGCGGAGCTGTATGAGCAGCGGGATATGCTGCCGGAGGCCGTGGGCATTCTGGAGCGGGTCATGGAATACGAGCCCTACAACGAGCAGCTGGCCCTGCGGCTGATGACGCTGTATGAGCGCGGCGGCGACCGCAGCCGTGCTATCCGGTTTTTCAACGAGTTCCGCAACCGGCTGGCCTCCAACCTGGAGATCTATCCCGGCAGCGCCATCACGCAGAAATACGCGGAGCTGAAGGCCGCGCCCGCCGCGCCGGAGCCGGCTCCGGCAGCGGACAGCGTTCCCGGCCTGCATGTGCAGACCTACTGCCTCCGGGCGGTGCCCTGCTTCTGGATGGCGGACACGGTGGGGAAGCTGCTGGACGCCGTCGGGAACGACGTGCGGCCGGACGACCGGACGCTGCTGCGGGTGCTGGGGGCTATACAGCCTGCGGCGGTGTGTGCCGGCGCGGAGGGCGAGGTCACGGCCGCACCGGCGGCAGTAGCCCAGGCGTTTATCCGGTGGCTCACCGGTCTGGCGGGGCGGGCGGCCCCGGGGGGGGGGCAGCCGGTCCTGGGACTGGGCCAGGATGGCGCAGACCGCCGTCTGACAGGCGTCCTCCTCCAGGCCCAGGGCCTGCTGCATCCGGCGGCACAGGGGGCCGAAGCACGCGGCGTATTCCGCGGCGGCCCGGCGGCCCTCCGGCGTCAGGAACACCGTGCCATAGCGCTCCTTTTCCACCAGGCCCGCCTGACAGAGATTCTGGAGCATGGAGTGGGCGCTGGGCTTGGACACGTTCATCCGGGCGGCGATCTCCACCGAGCGGACGCCCCTGCCCTCCCGGCACAGATCGTCCAGCACCAGCAGATATCGGATGGAGGCCGGGGTCATGGCCTGTGGGCAATTAGACATATCTAACCTCCTGGGTGAAAGGGCGGGGGAGACGCGGAGCTGCCCACGTCTCCCCCGGGGATCAGGTCACGGCTGGCTGCGGTGGCACTGGCCATGCATGGCGCAGTGGGCGCACCCTGCGCCGCAGGAGGACTTTCCCTGCTTTTTCTGGCGGATCAGACTGCGGATGATAAGGACTACAATGGCAATAAGGACCAGGGTGATGAGAATGGTGGAGAGATTGGCGCTGATCCAATGCAGCATGGAATTTCACTCCTTTTCGGAAAATGTCGTAAGATGGGTTGGAACAGATCAGACGGTGGCGTTGAGCTTGGTGGCCTCCTTATAGGGGCGCACCAGCATATAGACCATCAGGGCCAGGGCCGCCAGGGCGAAGATCAGGCCGATGACATTGACGCTGCCGGTGAACAGGCCGCCGAACTGGTTGATCATCAGGCTGATGAGATAGGCAAAGCCGCACTGATAGCCGATGGCGAACCAGGTCCACTTGCGGTTGTTCATCTCCCGCTTGATGGCGCCGATGGCGGCGAAGCAGGGAGCGCACAGCAGGTTGAACACCAGGAAGCTGAAGCCGCTGATGCCGGTGAAGGCCGCGCCGATGTTCTGATACACGGTGCCGTCGCCGCCGCCATAGAGGATGCCCAGGGTGCCCACGATGTTCTCCTTGGCCACCAGGCCGGTGATGGAGGCGACGACCGCCTGCCAGTTGCCCCAGCCAAGGGGTGCGAAGATCCAGTCGATAGCGCCGCCGATGGCCGCCAGGATGGAGCAGTCGATCTGCTCATCGGACAGCATCTGGAAGGTGCCGTCCACCCAGCCGAAGTAGCTGGTGAACCAGACGAAGATGGTGGACAGCAGGATGATGGTACCGGCCTTCTTGATGAAGGACCAGCCGCGCTCCCACATGGAGCGGAGGACGTTGCCCAGAGTGGGCCAGTGGTAAGCGGGCAGCTCCATAACGAAGGGAGCTGGCTCGCCGGAGAACATCTTGGTCTTCTTCAGCATGATGCCGGAGATCACGATGGCGGCCATGCCGATGAAGTAAGCGGAGGTGGACACCCACGCGCTGCCGCCGAAGATGGCGCCGGCGATCATGGCGATGAAGGGCACCTTGGCGCCGCAGGGGATGAACGTGGTGGTCATGATGGTCATGCGGCGGTCGCGCTCATTTTCGATGGTACGGGAGGCCATAACACCGGGGATGCCGCAGCCGGTACCGATCAGCATGGGGATGAAGGACTTGCCGGACAGGCCGAACTTACGGAAGATACGGTCCAGAACGAAGGCGATACGCGCCATATAGCCGCAGGCCTCCAGGAACGCCAGCAGCAGGAACAGCACCAGCATCTGGGGCACAAAGCCCAGCACCGCGCCGACACCGGCGACGATACCGTCAAGGATCAGACCGGACAGCCAGTCGGCAGCACCGGCGGACTCCAACGCGTTGCCCACCAGCACAGGAACACCGGGCACCCACACGCCGTAGTCGGCGGGGTCAGGGGCCTCAAAGCCATTTGCCTCCAGATAGGCCGCGGCGTCCACATAGGTCATCTGCACCACATCGTCCCGCTTGTCGGCATCCTGGGGCAGGGCGTCATAGTAGGCGGTCATGGTGTTGACGGCCAGGGTCTCCTCATCCTCCACATCCACGGTGGCGGTGTCGGAGGTGGGAACGAAGGACTTTATCCGGGCCAGGGCGGCGCCGGCATCGAAGTCCTCCGCCTCGGTGTCCAGCCCCAGGAAGGCGTCTACGGCCTGGGTGGCGGCGGTATATTCGTCGCTGGCCTCGGTATATGCCTTGGAGCCAATGCCGAACAGGTGCCAGCCGTCGCCGAACAGGCCGTCGTTCGCCCAGTCGGTAGCGGCGGAGCCAACGGTGACCATGGAGATGTAGTACACCAGGAACATGACCACGGCGAAGATGGGCAGACCCAGCCAGCGGTTGGTCACAATGCGGTCGATCTTGTCGCTGGCGGAGAGCTGACCGGCGTTTTTCTTCTTATAGCACGCCTTGATGATCTCGGCGATGTACACATAGCGCTCGTTGGTGATGATGCTCTCGGCATCGTCGTCCAGCTCCTTCTCGGCGGCCTTGATGTCCTCCTCGATGTGGGCCATGACGGTCGGGTCGATCTTCAGCTGATCCAGCACCTTGTCATCGCGCTCGAAGATCTTGATGGCGTACCAGCGCTGCTGCTCCTCGGGCAGGTTATGTACGGCGGCCTCCTCGATGTGGGCGATGGCGTGCTCCACGGGGCCGGAGAAGGTGTGCATGGGAACGGTCTTGGTGGACTTGGCGGCCTGCACGGCGGCCTCGGCGGCCTCCATAATGCCCTCGCCTTTCAGGGCGGAGATCTCCACGATCTTGCAGCCCAGCTCGCGGCTCAGCTCGTCCACGTTGATCTTATCGCCGTTCTTGCGGACCACGTCCATCATGTTGATGGCGATAACCACGGGGATGCCCAGCTCGGTCAACTGGGTGGTCAGGTACAGGTTACGCTCCAGGTTCGTACCGTCGATGATGTTCAGGATGGCGTCGGGGCGCTCGGTGATCAGGTAATTACGGGCGACCACTTCCTCCAGGGTGTAGGGGGACAGGGAGTAGATGCCGGGCAGGTCCATGATGGCCACGTCATCGTGCTTCTTCAGCTTGCCCTCTTTCTTCTCCACCGTAACGCCGGGCCAGTTGCCCACGAACTGGTTGGAGCCGGTCAGCGCGTTGAACAGGGTGGTCTTGCCAGAGTTGGGGTTACCTGCCAACGCGATCTTTATCTGTTTTTCCATAGTGTCTCTCCTTCCGGTTAATCTCGTTGAACCTATATACAGATGAATTTAAATAACGGACGTATTTCCGGCACCGGAACACGGCGCCGCAGGTCATCACTCGACCTCGATCATTTCGGTGTCGGCCTTACGCAGGCTCAGCTCGTAGCCGCGGACAGTGACCTCCATGGGATCGCCCAGAGGGGCTACCTTGCGAACATAGACCTCCACGCCCTTGGTGATGCCCATATCCATGATACGGCGCTTGACGGGGCCCTCGCCGTGGAGCTTGACGACCTTGACGGTCTCGCCGATCTTGACTTCACGCAATGTTTTCATGCTTCTGCTCTCCTTCTATGTGATATTTCTGTTTCTCAAATGCAATAACCGCTTGGCGCGGCTATCAGACCATGATCTTGCGGGCCATTTCCTCGCTGATGGCCACGCGGGACTCCTTGACCTTCACGATGACGTTGCCTCCCATGGCGGACACCAGCGTGACGGTGCTGCCCGGGGTGAAGCCCAGGTCCTCCAGGTGCTTTTTTACCTCCGGACTGCCGCCCACCTTATGGATGAGCTGCTCCGTTCCGGCGTCTGCCAGCATCAAAGGCATCATGTATATCCCTCCGTTTCACGGTTAGCTTGCGCTAACCCTGTGTCTGAAAAAAGCGGTTCTGAAAGGGCTTTCCCGGTCCATAGTGGACCACGACGGTTAGCCTTCCTTAACCTATGGCACAGTTTAATACCTCAAACCCTCTTTGTCAATAGGGAGAACGAAATTTTTTTACCGCACTTGTAAGTTTGTGAAAATTGTGGTATGCTGTTAAAAGTGTATTGGGGAAAGTTGGTGATACTTTTTATGCAAATACTGCGCGCCTCCGAGGACTATTTAGAGACGATGCTGATGATGCAGCAGCAGCATGGCTACATCCGCTCCATCGACGTAGCCGAGCATCTGGGCGTGACAAAACCCAGCGTGACCTACGCCACCAAACGGCTGCGGGAAAACGGCTATATCACGATGGACAAGGACGGACTCATCACCCTGACGGCCAGCGGTATGGCCATCGCCGAGCGTATGCTGGACCGGCACCACACGCTGACGAAATTCCTGATGGCGTTGGGCATCGACGCCGCTACGGCGGAGACAGATGCCTGCAAGATCGAACACGATATCAGTCAGAAGACCTTTGACGCCATCTGTGCCCACGCAAAGGCGCATTTGTGACAAAAAAGGCCACCCTATCGGGTGGTCTTTTTGTATGCCCGCCCGCAGAGGCGGGCATTTTCGCGTTTACGCTTCCAACGGCAGGCGGAGGGTAAAGGTGGTGCCCTCCCCCTCACGGCTGTCCAGCGTGACGGTGCCGTGGTGATAAGCCACGGCGTGCTTGACGATGGACAAGCCCAATCCGGTACCGCCGGAGGCCTTGGAGTGGCTCTTGTCCACGCGGTAGAAGCGCTCGAAGACGCGGCCCTGGTGCTCCGGCGGGATACCGATACCGGTATCGGCCACCGTGACCACGGCGTCGGGGCCGTCACGGCCCACGGCGACGGCGACGCTGCCGCCGTCCTTATTGTACTTGATGGCGTTGTCGCAGAGGTTGAAGACCGTCTCGGTCAGCAGACGGCGGACGCCAGGGACCGTAACGGCCTCGCCGGTGACGGTCATGGTGATCTGGCGCTGCTGCGCGGCGCTCTCCAGCGACTTGACCGTGTCGGTGCAGAGGGAGAGCAGCTCCACCGGCTCGGTGGGCAGGCTGCCGCCCTCGTCCAGCTCAGACAGGCGGAGGATGTCGTTGATCAGCGTCACCAGGCGCTGGGCCTCGCCGCGGATATGGCCCACGAAGCGGGGCACATCGTCAGGCCGGACCATGCCGTTCTCCAGCAGCTCGGCGCTGCCGATGATGCCCTGAAGCGGGGTCTTCAGCTCATGGGAGACGTTGGCGGTGAACTCCCGGCGGCTCTGCTCCGCCGTCTCCTGCTGGGTGATGTCGAAGGCCAGCAGCACCGCGCCGACCACCTTGCCGTCGGACTCGATGCGGCTGAGGTCGAACTGGTACTCGCGCCCGCCGCGCTCGGCGCGGACCTCGCTGTGCCCGTCGGTCATCGCCGTGCGGAGCGCGAGGCTCATGGAGTGCTCACGGTCCACGGTCAGGAAATCCTGCCCGACGCACGCGCCCGTCACGCCGAAGAGCGTCTGCGCGGCGGGATTGATGTTCAGCACCGCGCCCTTTTCGTCGAGCAGCACGAGCCCCTCGTTCATGCCGGCGGTGATCTGTGTGAATTCGTCTGTTTTCTGCCGCAGCTCGGCGAGCTGGGCGTCGATCTGTCTGCGCTGGCGGTCGATGCGCCGCAGGAGCGGAGAGAGCTCCTCATAGGCGTCGTTTTCCAGCGGATGCTCGAGGTCGAGCGTGTTCATCGGCTCTACGATCTTTTTCGACACGCGCTTTGCCAGCACTGCCGAAAGAATCATTGCCGCCGCAAACACGATGAGGATCGGCTGGAGCATCCCGACCACCAGGGACGGCACCGTCGCATGGCTGACCGAAATGCGCAGCACATTGCCATCCGAAAGCCGCTTTGCGCAGTAGATCGTGCGCTCCAGCAGCGTCGCCGAGGTGCGCACGCTCTCGCCGTAGCCGGTTGCCAGCGCGTCGCGGATCTCGGCACGCGAAGCGTGATTCTCGAGCGTATCCGCGTTTTTGTCCGAATCGTACAACACCGTGCCGTCCGCGCCGACCAGGGTCAGGCGGCAGTTTTCATCCGCGAGCGCCTGCAGATACGCCGTGCCGCCGGTCTCCACTGCGCTTGCCGCCAGCGTCAGCTCATCGCGCACCTGATTCTTCTGCACGGCGGTGAAATAATCGTACAGCGCACCCATGATCAGAACGACCGAGGCGAGCAGCACGACCGCTGCCGCAAGCAAAACCGATCGAAATATCTTTTTCGTCATTGCAAACTCCCATCCTGCCTGTCACACCTGCACATCCGCGGGCAGCAGCTTGTAGCCGACACCGCGGACCGTCTCGATCCGATCGCCGTATGTACCGAGCTTCTGCCGGAGCGTGCGGATATGCATGTCCACCGTGCGGGTCTCGCCGACGAAGCTCTCCCCCCACACCTCCGAAAACAGGCGGTCGCGGGTGAATACCGTCCCGGGATTCTGCAAAAACAGGCAAAGCAGTTCAAACTCCTTGTAGGTGAGGGTGACCGGGGCGCCGTCCGCCGTGACCGTGCGAGCGGTCGGATCCACGGAGAGCCCGCCCTGCCGCAAGATCTGCGGCTTGTCGTCCGCATGGCAGCGGCGCAGAACGGCGCGCACACGCGAGACCATCTCCATCATGCCGAACGGCTTTGTGAGATAGTCGTCCGCGCCGAGGTCGAGACTCTGCACCCTGTCATACTCCATGCCCTTGGCAGTCGCCATGATGACCGGAATATCGCAGGTCGCCGGCGCGGCTTTCAGCCGCTTTAAGATCTCCACGCCGTCCTCGCCGGGCAGCATCACGTCCAGGATCACGAGCGACGGTTTCTCCTTTGCAAGCGTCTCAAAAAATGCTGCGCCGTCCGCAAAGCCGCGCGCCGTAAAACCGGTGGATTTCAGCGTATAGATCTCGATCTCGCGGATGCCCGCGTCATCCTCCACGCAAAAAATCGTTGCCACGGTCCTTCCCCCTTTTCGTTTCAGCCTTCTTCGTTTTTGTGCACGCCGGTGACCGAGAAGACCACCCACTCCGCGATGTTGACCGCGTGGTCGCCGATGCGCTCAAAGTATTTTGCGATCATCAGAAGGTCCAGCGCATATTCGCCGTCCTCGGGCTTATCCGCGATCATACGGATCAGCGAAGACTTGACCTTTAAGAAATAGTCGTCCACCACGTCGTCGTGCTTCATCGCCGCCTCGGCGATCGAAAGGTCGCACTTGACATAGGCATCTACGCTCTCGGTGACCATCCTGATAGTCGCCTCCGCCATCTTGCCGATGGCGGCGCAGTCGGCAGTGCTTCTGCCGCCGAGGAATCGGACGATCTCGGCAATGTCGGACGCCTGGTCGCCGATACGCTCCATGTCCGTGATCATTTTCAGCGCGGCGGAAATCTGCCGCAGGTCGCGCGCCACAGGCTGCTGCTGCAAAAGGAGCTTCAGGCAGAGCGCCTCAATGCTGTGCTCCATGCGGTCGATCTCGCCGTCCAGCGGCGCGACCTTCTCCGCGATCGCCACATCACCCGTGGTGATGGATTTTGCCGCGAGGGCGATGACCTCTTCGCAAAGCGCGCCCATCTGCGTCAGTTCGCGGCTGAGCAGCGCAAGCTGTTCGTCGAATTTGCTTCTCATTATCCGAACCTCCCCGTGATGTAATCCTCCGTCCGCTTGTCGCGCGGCTGTTCAAACATGCGCTCGGTGCTGCCGTACTCGACGAGATCGCCGAGCAGGAAAAACGCCGTGTTGTCCGAGATACGCACCGCCTGCTGCATGTTGTGTGTGACGATAATTATAGTATACTTGTTTTTGAGCTCCATTGCAAGCTCTTCTATCTTGGATGTGGAAATCGGGTCAAGTGCGCTCGTCGGCTCGTCCATCAGCAGCACATTCGGCTCGACGGCAAGGGCGCGCGCGATGCAGAGGCGCTGCTGCTGCCCGCCCGAGAGACCGAGCGCCGACTTCTTCAATCTGTCCTTGACCTCGTCCCAGATCGCCGCGCCGCGCAGCGAGCGCTCCACAATGTCGTCGAGCTTTGCCTTGGACGTGACACCGTGCGTGCGCGGACCATAGGCAACATTGTCGTAGATGCTCATCGGAAACGGATTCGGCTTCTGGAACACCATGCCGACCTCGCGGCGCAGCTCGCACACATCGGTCGAGGGTGCATAGACGTCGATGCCGTTGTAGTTGACCGTGCCGGTGATCTTCACGCCCGGGATCAGGTCGTTCATGCGGTTGAGCGTTTTCAGAAACGTGGATTTGCCGCAGCCGGACGGTCCGATCAGCGCCGTAATGCTGTGCGGTTCGATCTCGATGTTGATATTCTTCAGCGCCTGCGAGCTGCCGTACCACAGGCACAGGTCTTCTACCGTAATGATACTCATATATTTCTCCGTTTCTTGAAATATCTGCCGACCAGCGTGGCGGCAAGGTTGATGAGAACAGTCAGGATCATGAGGATCGCCGCGATGGCGAAAGCGACTTCAAACTCGCCCTCCTCCTTGGCGTAGACATAGAGGGCGACGGTCAGGGTCGCGCCCGCGCTGCCGAGCCCGTCAAAGAAGTTGTACAGCGTGTGGGCAAATCCCGCCGTAAAGAGCAGTGCCGCGCTTTCGCCGAGGATCCTGCCGACCGACAGGATGCAGCCGGTGATCACGCCGTCCACGCAGCCGGGCAGCACCACCGTGCGGATCACGCGCCACTTCCCCGCCCCAAGCCCGAACGCGCCCTCACGATAGCTCTGCGGGACGGTCTTGAGGCTCTCCTCGGTGGTGCGCATGACGGTGGGCAGGTTCATGATGACCAGCGTCAGCGCGCCCGCAAGCAGCGAGGTCTTCATCGAGAAGAACTGGCAGAAGATCAGCATACCGACAAGACCGTAGATGATGGAGGGAATGCCGGACAGCGTCTCTGCCGCGTATTCAATGACGGCGACGAGCTTTTTATTCTGCGCATACTCGGTGAGGTAGATTGCCGCGCCCACGCCGAGCGGCAGGACGATGCAGAGCGTCGCGATGACGATGTACACCGTGCTTAAAATATCCGGCAGGATGCCGATGCGGTCGGTGAGGTAACTGGGGGCTGTGGAGAGCAGCTCCCAGGTGATGTTCGGCAGCCCGCGCACCAGGACATAAACAATGAGAAACAGGACCAGTGCACAGGTCAGAAACGCCGCAAAGCCCATCAGCGTGCGCATCGTACCGACGTACAGCCGACGCCGGAGAGAAAGTTTGCTTTTTTTCATGTCAATGCTCCTTATCGCGCTTCAGAAAGAAGTTGAGCGTAGCGTTGATCAGCATAATGAACAGGAACAGCACCAGCGCGATCGAAAACAGCGCCTGCCGCTGCAACCCGCTCGAATAGGACATTTCGCTGGCGACCGCCGTGGTGAGAAAACGGACGCTCTGAAAGAGCGAATCCGGCATGTTCGGCACATTGCCGGACACCATCATCACCGCCATCGCCTCGCCGATGGCACGACCGACACCGAGGACGACTGCCGCGGCGATGCCGCTCTTGGCAGCGGGCACCGATACGCGGAAGTAGGTCTCCACCGGCGTTGCACCGAGTGCAAGAGAGGCATCCTCATACTCGCGCGGCACGGCTTCCAGCGCCGTGAGCGACACCTTAACGATGGAGGGCAGAATCATAATTGCCAGCACAATGATTGCACAGAGGAGGCTGGCGCCGTCCGGAATGTCAAACAGCTTCCGGATGGCGGGAACCAGCACAAGCATACCGACCAGACCGTAGACCACCGACGGAATACCCGCAAGCAGGCTGACCGCGCCCTCGACAATCGCGCGCACGCGCGGCTTTGCCACCTTGGCAAGCCAGACGGCGGTGAAAAAGCCGACCGGCACGCCGATGAGGATCGCGCCCGCCGTGCCGTAAACGCTGGTGAGAATGAACGGCAGGATGCCGTATTTCGGCTCTGCCGCGGTGGATGCCCACTCCTTGCCGAACAGGAACTTCACAAGCCCGATCTCGCGGATGGCGGGGATGCCCGCGATCACGAGGTAGACCGTGATGAGCAGAACGCACGCGACTGTGACGAGACCGAGAAGCAGGAATATGCCGTGAATGACATCCTCAAAGATCTTTTTGTTTTTCATATAAAACGCCTTTCTGCATGGGGAAAGGCGAACCCATATGAGTTCGCCGCTGCTTATCTAAAAATACTTTGCATAGAAAGGTTAAAACCGAAATCTGTAAAAAAGACGGCTGTGCCGGCTTTTTTACTCCTTAAAGGGCGGCGCGGCTGAGCGCACGCGAGTGAACGCCCTTGCCCCAGCCGAAAGCCTTGGCTTTCGGCTGATTCAGAGGAAGACTTATGATGAAAGTTTCGGTAAAAGCTGTTTTGGGCAGCGACCTCAGTGAACCGCAACCGCGCCCGCCTTGGCGATGAGCGGTGCAGCCTCGCTCGAAGTTGCGTAGTCGAAGAATTTCTGCGCCGCATCCGAGAGCTTTACACCGGTCTTGGTGACCAGGACGAACGGACGCTGGATCACATAGCTGCCGTCCTTGACGGTATCCTCGGTGGGCGTTACGCCGCCGACCTTCAGTGCCTTGACGCTGTCCTTGATAGATGCAAGCGATGCATAGCCGATGGCGTTCGGGTTGCCGGCAACCGTGGTGATGACATCGCCCGTGCTGGTCAGCTCCTGACGGTACTTGCAGGCGTCCTTGGTGCCGGTGATGGATTCAAAGCCGTCTCTTGTGCCGCTTCCCGCTTCTCTGCCTATCAGAACGATTTCACCGTCAGCACCGCCGACCTCGCTCCAGTTTGTAATCTCTCCTTTGTAGATGGAAGCTATCTGATCTACAGTGAGGTCTTCAACCGTGTTCGAGGTGTTCACGATGATTGCGATTCCGTCGTATGCGAGAACGGTTTCTGTAAGTCCCTGAGCCTTTTCGTCGTCCTTGAGCGCACGGCTTGAAAGTCCTATGTCGCATCTGCCTTCGAGAACTGCTGTGATGCCGGAGCCTGAGCCTGTCGGATTGTAGGTGAAGGTTGTGCCGGAGTTTTCAGCTTCAAATGCTTCGCCGAGAGCGCCGACAACCTTTTCCATTGATGTGGAGCCGTCTGTGGATACTGTCTTTGCCTCGCCCGATCAGCAGGATGTAAGTAATGCAGATGAGGCGCAAACGATA
>OGUO01001388.1_pt1 | contig 16206 bp, 18 predicted proteins | sample 1553641 | NCBI WGS metagenome assembly OGUO01 (sample SAMEA2579980, study PRJEB22360) | human gut metagenome | biome: human gut; feature: human-associated habitat; material: faeces | place: Denmark | collected 2008/2010 | reverse complement strand
TGAGGTCGATGTTCTCGTCGTTGAAGGTCATGGTCCCGGCATCATAGTCGATATGTAATTTCGGGAGCTGCTTAACTGCCTCAGCTGCCACACGCCGCACCTCGGTATATCGTTTCCCGAAAACGCGCATCGGTTCCGCTGCCACTACAATACGATTCGCCTGTACCGGCATCTTAGGCATGATTGGCTTGACGAGTTCCTGCATTTTCTTGACATCGGCAACTATCTCGTATTCGACCTCATCCTCAGGCTGTGCCTGTTCCAGAAAGACAAGCTTCTGCTTTTCAATAGACTGAAAGACGGGCACTTCTTTGATGTTCTCTTTCAGATAATCTTCCTGGTTCATGGTGTTCACGACTGCCTTATAGGAGACATTGTCGGAGCAGGTTTCCTTGAAGGTTTCGAACAGAACCTTGTAATGCGAAAATGCCGCCTCGTCATCGAAGCAGACGATATTCTCTCGCTGAATGCCGCAAAACGCCGATGCCGACATATTCGCACTGCCGGTGATGACTCGGACACGCTTATGGTCAGCGCTCTCCAAGATAAAGATTTTCTCGTGCGATTTCGTGTCCCGCGACACATACAACTGCAAAGACCCGTCATCGAGGCGGTTCGCGAGGTTTCCTGCCGACTTAGACTTAGCGAGCCGCTGCACGCTGTCGATTTGCACCGACATGATGGCAGCAATGTCGTTGGCGATGATTTTCTCGCATCCGAACACGACTTCCGCATACGAGAACTTGTTGATGACCTTATTCACGAACTCGATACCGGACGAAAAAGTGATAGCATAGAGTCTGTCGAACCCGTCAAACAGCTCCTCCCAATTCGTTTCGACCGTATCAGCATATACCGCCTTCACAACACTCAACGCCTGCGTGGAGATGCTCGCCTTTGCCTTCGTGGTCTTGTTCGCCACGAGTTTGAAGGGCTTATCCGTCTGCCCTTCACTGTCCTCCATGTCCTCGCCGGGGTCCAAGAGTTCTTCCGGGCCTTCTTCGGTATATTCGGGGCTTTCCGATGCCATCATGTCCATGAGCGACATCTGATTTTCCAAGTCGTTTGTTTTCCTTCTTGCCATTTTGTGCCTATCCTTCCTAAACAGATTTGGGTCATTTGTTGGTTTGGGTATAAAAGCGAGCGGTTACTTTTTAGCAACCAATTATTCATTCATGGTTTTTGTTTTTTCGATTTAGTCTGATTTTAGGTATTCCTAGTTTCATTCTACCACTTTAGCTGTCCCATTGTCCGGACTTTAAACTACTCGGCGCAAGTTTTATCCGCCTCAGCCGGATTTTATTCGTCTTTTCTTGTATCCTCTTCGCGTTTCGTTTAATTTCGTGTTGTTTCATGAATACAAAAAACAGCCGCCATATTTATGGCAAATACATCCTTGCATCGCTCTTTTTGTTCTCCAATTCCCATTGTATGCAATTCGCACGGCTGTGCAACTGACCGTAGAATATCAAATTGCTGGAAATCATACCGCAGAATATCAAAGTGCTGGTAAAATCAGCTTGCTTTTCCCTCAGATTGCTGTATTCACAAAACAAAAAGCCGTCCACCCGAATAGGTGAACGGCGTATACTTTTACAGAGGTTTATGCCTGCGTTGCTTCTGCTCTCTTTCCGTTGTACAAGGCGGCGACCATATCGACCGCCTCATCCATCGAGCGACACTGGTAGCTGATGACCGTTCCGTTTCCAACCAGCATATTTCCGCTGCGCCAGAATGCCTTGGAGTCTGTTGTGTAAATGATGCTGTTTTCCACACGCAGCTCCACGCCGCTGTTTGTCATGACCGTTTGCATTGTTGTACCTCCTAAAATCTTCGACCGCCGTACAGCCCTACGACCGTACCCATTGCTTCGTCTTTCGACTGACAGTTGTAGCTGATGATTTTGCCGCTGCATGTCAGCATCCTGCCGCAGAGGTTGTAGGTCTTGCCGTCCGATGCAATGAAGAGATTGCCACAGCAATTTACTGTCACACCGAATTTCGTATACACTACCACGCTCTCACCGCCTTTACTTGTTTTGTTTGTTTTGTGCTGTTGCCCTTTAATCCGCCGTACTTTGCCAAGACGAGGCACAGGGCGTCTCGGATAGTCTCGGCATGGCCATAAACATGCCCATCGTCACCAATGACTTTTGCCCCTTGCAGCCAGTAGGATGTATCATCGGAGGCAAAGACCGTGCTGCCATTGAGGACCAGCGTTACGCCTGATGCAGTTTCGATTTTTGCTATGCCCATATTCGTTTTGCCGCTTTTCTGAGTCGTTCTTCTTCGATTTTGTATATTTCACGGTTTGTTCTCTGAATTTCAGTCGTATCTGATTTTTCGCTTTCACGCCGCGTGTTGTGTTCTAAAACTGCTCTCGCAAAATCCGCCTGTTCTTTTTTCGTTTGTCATCACCCTTTTTTGTTCGGCTCAGCCAAAATCAACACTATGCTGCCCGGCGTATAAGCCGTATCCGTAAGCCTTGTTCACAGTCTTTTTGAGCTCTTCCGGAAACTCCTGCTCTTCCCTCTCGTTTTCGCGGAATGCTTCCGCGAACGCCTTGTACAAGTCGTATGTCTCTTTTGCAGGATTGAACGGTGCGGTTCTGTAATATTCTGTCACAAACCATTTCTTGCCATCGATGCTAGTCAGTTGACATTCTCCCCACGGCTAAAGCAGGGGGATTCCTGCATCAACCACCACTGCACAGCAACCGAGGTTGTCGCGTCTTACACGATGTCAGACAGGCGTTACTTCCCGTGTGTCCCACGGTACGGTATGTATTTATTTAAGCGGACTTGTCAAGCCCTTTACGCAAAATGTTGATGGCAGCGTTTTTGTCGCGGTCGTGAACCGTGTGACAAGACGGACATTCCCATTTTCGGATGCCAAGGTTCTTAACCTCTTTGTTCTGGTATCCGCAGCAGGAACAAGTCTGGCTGCTTGGATAGAATGTAGGTACACGAATTACTGTACAACCGTACCAATAGGCTTTGTACTCCAGCATGCTAAAGAAAGACGACCACGAAACACTGGAAATAGCTCTTGCAAGTTTATGATTACGAAGCATTCCCTTTACATTAAGGTCTTCAATGCAGATGGTTTGATTTTCACGCACAAGCATAGTAGACTGTTTTTGAAGGAAATCGTTTCGTTGATTAGCAATCTTTTCGTGGGTGGCAGCGACTCTAATACGCTGCTTTTCACGATTATGTGAGCCTTTCTGTTTGCGAGCCAAACGCCGCTGTTCGCGAGCAAGTTTTTTAGCTTTCTTCTCCAAGTATTTGGGGTTATTAACCACAGTACCGTTACTATCGGAATAGAATTCTTTGAGCCCAACATCAATGCCTACTACACAACCGTTGTTTGGCATAGGCTGAGGGTCATATTCCACATTAAGAACCACGAAATATTTACCGGTGGCTGTACGCACTACCGTTGCGTTGTGAATTGCACCAATCTCCATAGACTGATGGACTTTTACCCAACCGATTTTCGGTAAGCGAATACGCTTATTAGAAATACGGATACCGTTACCAATATTGAGCGTGCGGTATGATTGTTTGGCGCTTTTTTTGCTTTTGAATTTTGGATGTGCAGCCCTATGCTCAAAAAAGTTTGTGTATCCGGTGTCAAGGTTTCGCAGCGCTTGCTGCAAAGCAATGGAATCCACCTCTTTAAGAAACGCGTAGTTTACATCCTGCTTAAGCACTGTCAGCATAGCAGAAGTTTGCTTATAGCCGCACTTCTCCCCACTTTTGAAAGCATCCTCCCGCATGGCGAGACCCTTGTTGTAAATGAGTCTGCTGCAACCGAGAGTACGGTCAATCAGATTGCGCTGTTCCCGGTTTGGGTAGATTCTAAATTTTACACCCTTTTGAAATGCCATTTATATTTTACCTTTTAAACAAAAACTTGGTTTCACTGCGCCTTATATCCCCATAGCTAAATCAAGGGGTTTTACGGCGCTTGCGATAACCCGCGCTTTTGGATTACATCTCTGCATTGAACAGGTTGCGGAGTTTGTAGGTGATATCCTCGCTGTTACCGACGATAGCTGCCGCCTCGTTGATGGACGCGAGTTCCGAGAGGCTGTCTGCCGCGTAGTTGTAGCTGATGGTATAAATCGGGATATCCATACCGGCGATGATGTTCTTCGTGTCGGAGAACTCATACCCAGTATTGTTATCGCCGTCCGTCAACACGAAGATGATGGGCGTGCAGTTACCGCCGAGTTCCTGAGACTTCTTGTAAATGCGGTCCATTGCCACGCAAAGACCGTTGTACATTGCGGTGCTGCCGTTCGCATCGAGGGAGTTCACGGCACCCTTGTACAGGGTTTTCTGGGTAAGAGAGAACTGGTCAATGGGCAGGTACTCTCTGACATCCGAGTCAAAGCCAATGATGCCAATATAGTTGTCGTCATTGATATACTGGATGGTGTTTATCATCGCGGTTTTCAGGGCATTCAGGGGCTCGCCACGCATCGAGCCGGAAGTATCGACAACGAACTCTGCCACAATAGGAATGCCGGAATCCTTCTCTTCTTTCCAAACACTCTGCGCCTGTGCGATGGTGTTGCCGTCGTATACTTTTCCGGTATAAGCATAGTCATCGAGGCCATTGAATCCGTCCTTCGTCGCCTCAGCCTGGTTCTGAGCGCAGAAGGAAACGAAGGCAACAATAACTTCCTTTTTCTCAGCGGAGACATTCCCGATGGAATACAAAGGATTATCGTGCCGGACACCGAACGGGATGAACTCGTAGTTGCGCTGCAAGGTCGGGTCATTCTGATAAGACTGATACTCCATCACAACGCCGTCCACGATGCCTTTGTCCGCCGACTGGACCATCTGCTGGGTCGTGAAGGATACGAGAGGGACGTTCGCTTGAAATTTCTGAAAATTCTCGACAGCAGCCGTATCGACAATCGTGTCGCTGCCGCTGCTTGCAAGGGCCGCAAGCAGGAAGTTGAGACCCGTTGCACTCGTGTAGGGGTTCGAATATCCCATCATGAGTTTGCCATCGATGGTTGCGTTCAGAACGGAAGAAACAGACGCTTCACCGTATTCAGAGCGAAGCATATCCCCTGTTTTCTTTGATACGAGAATACCCGCCACATTGCCGGCCAGACGGTCAGCCTCAACGGTCAACTCTACACCCTCGTTCTTCACCAGCTCGCCAAAAAGCGTATTTGAGGGGGTATAGCACTCCGGCTGATACTTTCCCGTCGAGATGTATTCAGCCGCCGTACCGGACGGAACGGAGCGCAGAGAGACGCTCATAGTCTTGTCCCCGGAAGTCTTGTTGTGCTGGGCGTTGAACTTCTTTGCCATGCTGGTCAGGAAAGAATCGGAACCGGACTCTGCTGCCTTTTCGCCGGAAGAGAAGATTTCAATATCCACATCACCGTTTCCTTCTACCACAAACGGGTAGGATGAGTCGATGTCCGGCAACTCATCTTTCGCGTCCAAAAACTCCGATACATCGAGCTGCTGCGGGTTGACGGATACTTCCTGTACCCCAATGCGTTTCATCTTCCCGCTCAAATCCGCATACGCCTGCTCCGTTGTCATGGTATTGGTGCTGATATTCGAGTCCTGCACCACCGTCTGGGAGAACACCGCCAATACCACGCCGACGACCGCTAAGGTCGCTACTAGCGGGAACACACCTTTTCTTGCCATGGTCAATTACCTCCATTTAGAGTGTCGTATCGTTTCAAAGCCTCGCGGCTGATTTCCTCGTCCTGTTCAAGGTCTTGATTCGTCTTAGTGATGACATTATCAAGTCTTGACATCGCCAATACCACATCGGTATCCCACGGATTCTGTGCTGAGCGCTGATTGAGTGCGTAGGCAAGAGAATCTAAGCGCAGAATAAGACGCTCATTATCATGGACCACATTGTTTATCGTCTTGATAATACCGGCGTATATCTCCTGCTTCTTTTTGGCGGTATCGGTATCTCCGAACGAGATAATGCCTTGCTGGAAAGCTTTGTATTCTGTCTCATCGAACATCGATGCTGAGCGGATAGCGTCATCCAGCCGGTCATAGAATATCCGCTCTGCCGATGCCAACAGCGTTAGGCACTTCGCCTGCTCTCCAGAAGTCTTGCTGTCCTGCGTCATGCTGTAGGCTACCGCCATCTTTTGTCCGAATCGCTTGACCTGATACAGCATCTGGTCGGCCTGGTCTGTGAAGACAACTTTCGTTTTTATAGTCGCGTTGATTTTCTCGGCATAGACCTTTTCTCGGCTCACGGGCTTTTCCTGCGCAGGCTTTTCCGATTCCCGCCGCTTCTCCCTGTACCGGAACGCAAAGTACCCGCACAGGAGCAGGAACAGGACCGGTGCCGCGTATTTTGCCAGAAGCACAAAGAACAGCGGTGCGCCGTGCATATACTCAATCGTGTAGTAGGTATGAATATACGCTTCGACCATATACACGGCAGCTGCTGCTACGATAAGTACGCATATACTGAACATCTCTGCCCCTCACCCATTCTTCCTCATGCAATCCTCGCACACGGTTCGGAAACAATCCGCAGACGGTCTCTCGTGTTTCGGAAGCGGCTTTACCGCCTGAATATGCAGTTTCGCGCCCTGTTCCGGAGTCCTGCCGCAGACAACGCACCGGAACCTGTCACGCTGCAAGACCTCATACTTGATTTGCGAGGATGCCTGCCTCCGCTCGTTTTTCCGCTGCTGGCGTTCCCGTTCATGTGCCTTAGCGAGTCTTACGAATTCTTTAGCCTCTGCCATTGAATAGGTCTTAGACTCCTCCATCGGCTTGCCCTTATGCGGCGTATACTGCTTCACCGCAATGAAGGTCGTCTCGGTCACGGGAGTGCCGAACACCGCTGCATTGACCAGCTTCTTCTCATAGTGCTTATACAGCCAGAAAGGGATACTTCTTCCGCAATCATCGTCCTTCTCGGTCCAGTTGGGGATGCTTTTGAGTTCTTCCTTATATGCCGCAAACTGAATCACATTCGACTGCCCCCATCCGAAAACCTCTTCAAACTGGGGAATCTTTTTCCGAACAGTGCTCATGAACAGCTTATCGAGGGAAGCCCCCTTGAACTCTTCAAGGGATTCGAGCGGGTATTCGAGACGAATTTCCTCGTCCACATCATAGAACTCATATCCCTGATTGACTTCCTCAACGCCCGCCAGAATCTCGCTGGTATTGCGCACATCCTTTTTGGCGGCAGAGACGACGAGAAGCCATATACCGGCCAAAACAGCCAATGCGACAACAACCGCCACGGCAATCGTCACCGGCGACATTACTGCTATCTGGTCCTCTACCCAAAACGAAAACTCTTCCGGCATATCAATCAGCCAGTCTATGAAATGCATCGGTTTACCGTACATTTGTGATTCCTCCAAAATTCCAGACACTGTCCGGAAAATCTTTTTCTGATAATTTCTGTGCGGACAACACCGCTATGACTGCCCTTGATTTTCATTATCTGCAATTCGCACGAATCGGCAACTTTTTCGCGTAAAAACAAAAAAAGCAGCCATCCGAGATGGATGACTGCAAAAAATATCAGTGAATTTCGGAAAAATGTTGCAAACGACCTTGCAAACCCCTGGAAAAATGTCGCAGTGCTTAGAAATGTGCCTGGTCACTTAGCATACACGCTCGCAGCCAGTACCCCAACAGCGATAATACCGGTCACGAACAAAAGCATGCAGACGAACATTACGCCGAATGAAAGCGTGATGTATGAGATTTGTTCAGCCAAACTCAGCAGACGAATTTTATCCGTTAATTCGTCAATTTCATCTACATCCGCCAACTGCTTCTGACGCTCTCCCGCCATGACCAATGCCTCATACGCCCCGCCGAAACTGAATTCATCGTCCGGCAGCGGCTTGCTTCTGGTCTGCATCATGTGGTCTATCAGTTTTTCTTCGAGTTCCGCTTCCTTTGCACATTTTTCCGCATCTTTCTCATCCAGCATCTTGCCAGATAGCTTGTAGCAAACGAACGATGCAATGCAAAGCAGCGCTGCACTGACAAGCGAAACAATGAAAATCATGATTCCACCTCAAAAGGAAGTTGCTCGAACGGCAGCGTCAAGTAGTCATACAGTGATTCGGCGGTAGGCATGTCATAGCGCATCCGGCGACCATCTTCGAGGTCGAACCAGATGCATTTTCGGACATCCTCGTACAACCACCACTCAATAGTGTCTGCTTTGTCGTCAAGTTCTTCTTTAAGGATGCGGAGCAATGCAGCAAGATACAGATTGTCGGCATCGAACACTACTGCTGAGTCGCAGATTTTGCCTAGCGCATGGTCGAATTCCGAGATTTTCCGCTCTTGCTCTTGAATGTCGGCAATCGTCTTGCAAAAAAGTTCCTTGGATATCATTATGTTCTCTCCCATACAAAAAAAGAGCCTCACCATTTGTAGGTGAGACTCAGCATATCAGTAGCGGTAATATTTCGGCACGATTTTGCCCTTGTCGTCATCCATCATCATGGCTGCAAAGGTTTCCATTTCTGCCGGGGTGAACTCGGCAGTATAGTCGAGCGTGGTGTCGAGTTCCTTGGCGACATCCGACATTGCCTGCAGGAACGCAGCAAACGCCGGGACTTCCTTGTCGGTTAGCGTCACGCCGGTGCAGATGGAGAGGTAATCCTCCCCAACATCCGCAACATCGTCCTCTTCTCTGCCAAAGACGCCATGCACGGACTCGATAGCAGCAAGCATCTTATCTACCTGTGCGGCAGTGAATGGCGTATCGGGTTCGAGCGACATCTCGAAGGTATAACAGAACCATTTGTGGATGTCCTTGACCGCCGATTCCGGCACATAGTCGGGGTTGTCGCAGAGTTCCTTACCGTCAAAGGACAGCATGACAACATTGCTCTCCACATCGTAGTATTCGAGGCCCTTGTACCGACCCGCCTCGCAGCCGTATTCCTGCAGCACCTCGCTCCAGAAATTGTAGCCGTAGAAGTTCTCGGTGCTGAAAAAGTGAATCATCTCATATGAAAGGAGCACCTCAACATCCACATCCGTCACCAGCCGGTCAAGGATTGCGGACATTTCCGGCGTGTGCTGCCAGTCGGTATCAAGACCTTTTAGACCCACGCCGCCGGTCTTATCCTGTACAAATAACGCCGTTTTGCCATCGAGCTTGATACTCAGCTTATGCATCGAAAGGGATTCGATGCTTGCGGAATTGATGAACTGAAGCAGGTAATGCGCGAGGCAGCTGCGGATATCGTCCGCGTTGCCGTCCCCTTTGCGAATCGTGATGCGCTCAATAGCGACCAACTCAGTGCTCATGATGTTCTCCTTTTATGTAGGCGGCAAGATTTATCCTGCGCAGCCAATGTTATAAACTTATTCGATTTCAGGTGATATTATATTGCTTGCAAGTAGCTGACAGCCAGCTTGACGAGCACATACACGCCCGCGAGGTTTTCTGCGATTTTACAGAGGTATGCCATGATGGTGAACTTCGTCAGCCCTCTCCGCTTGAGCCCGAACATTGCCACGGTGGACGCGGTAAGCAGGAAAGCAATAGACATCAATGCCTGAACGCTGACCAGTATAAAGACATTAAGGCTGAACTGCACCATGTACTGCGCCTGCACATTTTCGATGCCTTGAAGATGTAAGGCGAGTTCCTCGAAAACAAACGCCATTACAGTACAAATCGCGATTACGAGAAGAGTCTGATTCAACACATCGTCGATGACAGAAGACGGCTTCCCGCTCTCAAATTGCCGGATAGCCGCCGTCGTTTTCTTCCCGAACTTGTAATCGTATACGGCGTTTCCCGCAAACAGCGCAGCCGATGACAGCATCAGTCCCGCCGTACAGACATTGACTATATCCATAGCAGTCACCCGTTGTTTGTTCAGAACGAGAACTTGCACTCACGGCGTTCGCGGCCGTTCCCGCCCCAGTAGTGACGCCAGCGCGGTGCTTTCCCGCCCCCCTCATTCTTGTACTTCTCTGCCACATGGTCTCCTACCGTAAAGACCTTGACATTGACCCTCTGTGCCTTGCCCTTGAACATAAACGGCTGACGGTCCTCTTTCTTGATAGGATTGAGGTGTACATCAGAGCCCTTGCTCGCGAGGTAGTAGGTGCAGAGCATCGCAAGACGAACATACGGCGTGCCCTCGTTGTAGACGGGAGGAATCTCCTCCATCGTATCGGGGACCGCCACATCGGTGGGAACGGGCGGGGGAAATCTCCCCCCTCGTACGGGGCCCCGCCACATCGGTGGTAGAGCGCTGATTCGCAGCTTTCTCAATATACTGTTTTGTGCTTCGAGTCGCTTCCGTCAGCGTCTGCCCCTCCTTAATCCAGGCGGGCAGAGACAGGAACGCATAGTTCTCCTTCTCATTCGCAACGCCACCGACCAACACGATGCCGATGAAGGTATCCTTGGTCTTGGGCTCGAACTCGATATGTACGAACATACCGCAGTAATCCTTGCTGTCATACAGCGGCAGATAGAAGTCCTTGAATGCAAGGCGTTCGAGAATCTCGTGGTGGATGACGATGTCGTCCGTATCCATCAGCAGTTCCTGAAAATCCTTGTCGAAATCATAGACGACCTTCTCTCGCGCCCAGTTCCCGATAGTGTAGATGGGGAAAACCTGTCCCGCCAACTCCTTATCAAGGCCCGGCTGACGCATCTTCTGCGCGACACGGACACACTGCATCATGGCTTCTTTCGTGTACTCGTCAAGAGTCTTGCCTGCCGGGTCCTGAAAGTCGAAACCGATACGGTTCGAACGGGTAACGGCGTTTGCAACCAGTGCGATTCTCAGCTGCTCGTTAGTCATAGTATTTCCTCCGTGATTTATGATAATTTATTGTTTTGATTTGAAAGCCGTTTGCCAGCAAAAGCTGTTGCCCACTGTCCGCCCCGTGGAGGCCGCTTTGAAAGGACAGTTAGCGGATTCCTCCGCCGTTACGCCTTAATGTGCAGGCGTTCATTGATTTCTCGCTCAGTCTTACCCTTAGTGAGGAAGACAGGTTTTACCTTGAATTCCTTGTTCTTAACAATGCGCTCTAAGCATTCCCAGCTCTCGCTATCCGACAACTCGAAACCATACGGGTCGATGTTCAGGAACAGCCAGACGGGTTCTGCTTGCGGTTCGCAGCACATCATCCAGACTTTCAGAATCTTCGTAATGGCGGCAATGCCCTTCTTCCAAGAAAATGCCATGACCCAGCTTACATCGAAAACCAAAAGCCTTGGTTCCTGCGAATCCTCGACATCAACATTGACGGTATGTGCAAGGACAAAACCTTCATGAGTGGACTTATATTGCTTGACCGCCATCGGTACTTGTCCGGGGATGAGCCTGTCGTGGTCTAAGGCAAGCGCTGCATAGCTGCCGGTAACGTCGAACAGGATGATTGCATCGGTACTTTTCTTCAGAATCCTGGCAAGCTGCTGCTTGCACCACGATGCGTTGATGGCCTCGTTTTTGGCTGTCACAAGCGTATACCAAGCGTTAGTTTTGATTATCGGTTGCATATTTTCCTCGCGCTTTGGGGCTTATTCTTTGATTTAATCATTTATTTTCTTTTCGACATCAAAGGTCAAACCACCAAGGAGTGGAACGCTCTTCTCTCCCCTGTTCTACTTTTTGCCAAGGCGTTTCGTACTTGCCGTGAACCTGTTCGGTAATGCGCTTGCTGCATTCATCACACAACGAACCATAGGGCATATTCCATAAGGGCGTTGTGATAAGTTGACCGCAGCAATCACATCTCTTCCCTTCTTCTACTTCCGCAACCTCTTTCATAAAGTTGACGGTTTCTGCATCACCTGTAAAAACCAGCGGTGTCAATTCTGCTTCTGTGCGAACGACACGAAGCAAAGTAAGAGGAGAAGAAAAGTCCCAAGGAATATCGGAGGAACGTAAAGCATCGTAAATATCGTTTTCTTTTGAATTAGAAACAGAGCGAAGTCGCGAATAGACTTCACCCTCGGTCAAATCCACTTTTGCCATTTCATTCTCCTTTCAGAGAACGAAACGCTGCGCGTACTCGGTCGAAAAATCCTTTCTTGGGTGCGGGAGCCTTTTCGCGCTGGCGGTACAACCCGTTCATGGATTCATCCAGATTATTAAGCTGGTCGCTCAACTCGCGGATGCTTTCTGGCGTAGAAAACTTCTTTACGATGTCCCTGTCGGCCTTTTCTTTGACAACGGCAACCATCTTATCCAATGTTAAATCGCAATATTCATCCTTCCAATCACCGATGAAATAAAAGCGTTCTACCACGGTTCTTGTTGCGGTATCTTGGAAAGTCCCAAAAAGAATGGGGTCTTTTTCTCTTTTGATGGCCTCGACTCTTCGCTCTTCGCGTTTTGTGTAATCCGTGAAGACTACATACATCTTATCGAAAATGCCCTTGCAGCACTCGATTTTTTGAATGATTTCTTCCGGAATCCGTCGCTGATAATTCTCCAGCTCCACAATTTTGACGACCTTGTTGTCTACCATGTGGATAAAATCGTCCACATCACTTTTGTAGACAAAGGTATCAATGCCGAGGTCAAGCAGCTTCTTTTCTCGTGTTATATTGTCGATATGGAAAAGCAGCTTTTTCTGCGCAGCAATTTGTCCGGAACGCTGATACTCTTCGAGAAGAGCAAGGCAGTTCTCATATAGCTGAGAAAGTCCGGCAGTCGTCATTGTCTGCTTTCGGCTTTTTACCTGTTCGAAATATTCGGCAGGAGAAACGATTGTATTGTTCATGATTTTTCTCCTCTCTGCCTTATTCTGGCAGCGTATCGCATTTGATGTATTCCTCGCAGTATTCGAGGTTGTATTCTGCATATTTCGGGTCTCCCGCCGCATTGACGAGGAACTCACGCAGTTGTGCCTGAAGCTTTTCCTCGGTCAGCGTGACAAACTTTTTGTTGTATTCCTTCGGGGGCCATTGGATATCGCAGAAAATCATGGCGTTTCCGTCGTAATCCGATGTGCTGTAAAAGCTGCCCTTCCTTTCTCATGGACTCCACAGTCTCTAAGACTCTTCTTTCGAGGGGACGTTCTTTGCAAGAAACTCCTCAATGTAGCGGATGTCTTCGCCATAACCAAGGTTAATACCTTTTCCGAATAGTTGACATGATACCAACCCATAGTGTGCTTCTCCGATTTCAGTGCTGTTTCCGTTCTGAACGCTATTATCCGGGGTGCAGTCCCCTGTTGCCAGCCGCACGTCATGTGGGGAGTGTCGTCCCAAAGAGCGGCAAAGCCTGAGAAATTGCTCAAAAGAAAAACCGTGACCACAAATATGCAGCCACGGTATAAAAACTGCCAGCCAAAGGCGGTGACCGGCAGGATAGGATGTACAAGCGGGCAGACATGATGGCATATGCAAAAAATCGCACTTAGAAAGGAAGGTTTTCTATTTGGCGGGAAAGAGAAAGAGGTTCGAGAACCCGCCAGACCCATTTCCGCTTGTACAATTCTTATTCTATGCAATTCGCACAAACACGCAAGCAAAAAAAGCAAAAAGAAATCCCCTCGCACCGAATGACCGGTACAAGGGGTTCTCACTTTGATAGAAAGAAGGAAGCTGCATCTCTGCAGCGCAGCACATTCAAGTGCCGCAACCGTCATTGACGGGTCGAAGGTTTTGGTGTTTACTCCGCACCGGCTTACAAGGTCATCATCGATGACACCGTCGAGTCTATACCTCCTGCCTTCTATAATGTATTATACCACAAATCGCACTTTTTTGCAAGTTTTTTCTCAAAATCAGGCTCGTTTTGTACGCGGCTACGCCTCAGCAGCTACGCTTTGACCTTCCCCGCGCCCCTGAGTTCCGGCAGCTACGCAATTTTCGGAGGAGATGCAGTTTTTGTCCGTATTTTCTGTAACTCAATTCCCAAAAGTGTCCGTATTTCCAACTTTTTGGGAATGAGATGGACCAAATTCCTCAACTCATTTGCAGTTTGCCCTCTGCCTTTCCTGTATGGAAAAAGCACCAGAAATGTGGTATAATTGAGGCAAATAAATTCGTCCAGAGCGGAGATACACACATGACTATCGGAGACATTCTCGTTAATACCAACCGGGCAAACCTCAATAATCTGCTACCGTTATCGGAAGTGAAAACCAAAAAGGATTTCGCCAAATTCAAGAAGAAGGGCTATACCGTCGGCATGACTGCCGGGGAATTTCAGGAGAAATACCCGCTTCTTCCCATTGAGAACATTTATGCCTCCTACAACATCCTGTCCTCGCTCTATTATTGCGAGCCTCAAAATCCTACCATCCCGATTGTCTTGAATCTTCAGATTTACGGCGACAAGCGCCTATCTGTTGCAAACGAATCGGATGAAGCATTTCAAAATCGGATTCTCTCGATAGCAAAAGCAATTTCTGAGGGGAATGTCAAGCGGATTCGGTCGTATCTCTTTTCTCTCGAAGACAGTTTCAGGGTTTCGGTGCTCTCGCAGTATATCAAGAACGCAGAGCCCTCAACGGAACTGTACGACCTCTTTATGGATTATTACAAATTGACCGATTATGGCTTCAAAAATCTAAACGAAGCTGATATACGCAAAGTCCTGTCCGGTAAATCTGAGGAGCAAAAGAAGAAAACTGCTGAAAAGCTTCGGAAGTTCCCGGATACGGTTACCGTTTATCGCGGAGAGGGCAGCAAATCAACGCCGTATACGCAGTCTTTCTCATGGACGGTCAGCTACAAAGCAGCTTGTTTCTTTGCCTGCAGGTTGCCGAGCGCTGAAGACAGCACTATCGTATCGGCAGAGGTATCGAAGGATGATATCATTGAGTTCTTCCCCGAAAGAAATGAGGCGGAAGTTGTCATTTTGCCGTCTGCCGTGAAATCTGTAAAAGTCGATACTCTGTATGGCTTAGAATCTGTCGAAGAAGAAATTCTCGAAATCATGCCCCTGTACCAGGCCGGCCGCGAAGAGATTCGGCATCTGTATGCAGTTCATGGCAAACTCGATGCAAATGGGTCTGGGCACGATGCCCTGCACACGCTGCGTGTGCTGTTCAACGCGCTTCTTCTCGTTGAGATGGATGGCATTATGCTCTCCGAAGAGGAAACGCAGATGCTGATGGATGCTGTCATTTACCACGACATCGGTCGCACGAACGATGATGTTGACGATAGCCATGGCAAAGCATCCCGCGATATTTATGCCGCTGACCGCAAACCCGAAAATCCCGGTACTGGATTTCTCATCGAGTATCATTGCCTCGATGATGCTGTCGCTCGCAGAGATTTAGAGGCTCTTTCTCTGCCGAACGTTGACCGCATCTGGCTGCTGTATACGATTCTCAAAGATGCCGATGCGCTTGACCGGGTCCGGTTCGGGCTCAGATACCTTAATCCCAAATACCTGCGCAACGATACAGCGCATAAAATTCTGCCCGTAGCACAGCTTTGCTTAGAGCACCTAACATTTTAAGGAGTATACATGGCTATCACACCAACCACGGAACAACTCCAAATTGACAATGAATCGCTGCTTCGCGTTGAATACGGCGATACTTGGGACAAGAAATACAGGGACAAGGGTCAGGCTATCTGGACTTTCCAGCGCCGAAACCTTTCGACAGCGTGCGTCGTCGTTTCTCGCTTGCACGGCATCGACTTCGATGCCGCCTCCACCTTTATGTTTCACCTGGCGAACAACGCGGGTGAATGCAAACCCATCGTGGAAGCCGTAAATTCCCAGCTGGAGCTCGCCATCATCAAACCTGACAAGTTCATCAAGGGTCTGCATAAGTTCTTTCAGGAGCTCACAAAGCCTATTAAGAAAGATAAGCAGTATGCGCTCTACTTTAAGACGCTAGCGTACCTGCAGGAATGCACACACAACGGTCTTATAATTGACGGGAAAGTGATGCACAACGAGGCTGTGGTAATATCCGCTACTGACTTCATCATGCAAGGCACTGAGTATCTCAAGAAGCAGGATTTTGATGTAGTGAACATCGTAGTCGGCATCACCACCGAAAACGAACCCATCATTATCCGAGACCCCTATCCTCTTGTAGATGTACCTGCCTATTATGTCGAAGCACTGTATCTCGGCAAACCGTATGACAAAGCTGACCGGAAAATGTCGGATGAAAAGAAGGGGGACATGCTTGCCACATATTATGCGCGATACGGATACAAGAACATTGAGACACTCGATGACAGCATAACC
>OGUO01001370.1_pt1 | contig 16343 bp, 18 predicted proteins | sample 1553641 | NCBI WGS metagenome assembly OGUO01 (sample SAMEA2579980, study PRJEB22360) | human gut metagenome | biome: human gut; feature: human-associated habitat; material: faeces | place: Denmark | collected 2008/2010 | reverse complement strand
CCGCGCGAATTTATGCGATTAGCATAAATTCTGTGCATCGCGAAGCGTGTTGCTGAGAACGGAGTGAACAGTAACACTATTTCTTTGCGAATATCTGCCAGAATAAGTGGAATAATGGGTTGACAAAGAGAATTTGGCATGCTATATTTTCAATAGTTGTAGTGTGTAACTCGATTTTGGAGGCATTAACTATACATAACGGAGAGAGTTTATGTATGTTAATGCCTTTTTTTGTACAAAAATCGGTTGAAAAAGGTTTTTTATGCAGAAACTATTTCCGTAAATAGATATGTCTGCTTATGCAGAAACTATGAAACAGGAAAGGTAGATAAGAGTCACATGAAAGACAAGATTTTCAGCGTTTTGCAGCGAGTGGGACGAAGCTTTATGCTTCCCATCGCAATTCTGCCGGTAGCGGGACTGCTTCTCGGTATCGGAAGTTCTTTTACAAATGCAACCACAATTGAAACCTATGGTCTGACAAAGATTCTTGGTGAAGGGACTTTACTTCACTCCCTGCTGGTAATCATGAACAGTGTGGGAAGTGCGGTATTTGATAACCTGCCATTGATTTTTGCCGTAGGTGTAGCCATCGGTATGGCAAAGAAGGAAAAAGAGGTTGCAGCTTTATCAGCAGTTATTGCATTTTTTGTAATGAATACAGCAATCAATGCCATGCTTACTGTTACAGGACAGATCCTTGACAACGGACAGGTGGCAGAGACTGTCCTGGAGGGAACCATTACCTCTGTATGCGGTATCCAGTCACTTCAGATGGGTGTGTTTGGCGGCATTATTGTAGGACTGGGAGTAGCTGCCCTGCATAATAGATTCTACAGGATACAGCTTCCAAATGCTCTTTCCTTTTTTGGAGGAACCCGTTTTGTACCGATCATTTCCACGATTGTATATATGTTTGTGGGAATCCTTCTGTATTTTGTATGGCCGGTAGTCCAGAATGGTATTTATGCACTGGGCGGACTGGTAACAGGAACCGGTTATGTGGGAACACTGATCTTTGGTCTGATCAAGCGTGCACTGATTCCTTTTGGTCTGCATCATGTATTTTATATGCCTTTCTGGCAGACTGCTGTGGGTGGTACCATGGAGGTTGCCGGAAAAATGGTTCAGGGTGGACAGAATATTTTCTTTGCCCAGCTTGCTGATTCTGCTAATATTGCACATTTCAGTGCAGACGCAACCAGATATTTCTCAGGAGAATTTATTTTTATGATCTTTGGCCTTCCGGGTGCGGCACTGGCAATGTATCAGTGTGCAAAGCCTGAGAAGAAAAAAGCAGCAGGCGGTCTTTTGCTGTCTGCAGCACTGGCATGTATGGCAACCGGTATCACAGAACCTCTGGAATTTTCATTCCTGTTTGTTGCTCCGGCACTGTTTGCAGTTCAGGTAGTGCTGGCAGGAAGTGCATATATGATCGCGCATATGCTGAATATTGCAGTAGGACTTACCTTCTCCGGTGGTTTCCTGGATTTCTTCCTGTTTGGTATTCTCCAGGGAAATGAGAAAACAAGCTGGATGAGGGTTATCCCGGTAGGTATTATTTATTTCTTCTTATATTACTTTATTTTCAAATTTATGATTAAAAAGTTTGATTTTAAGACACCTGGCCGTGAGGATGATGATACAGAAACTAAGCTTTATACAAAGGCTGATGTAAATGCCCGTAAAGAAGCACAGAAGGGTGAGAATACAGAGGCCGGAGCAGATTCTGTCAGTGAAGCAATCACCAGAGGTCTGGGCGGAAAGAAAAACATCAGTGATGTGGATTGCTGTGCCACAAGACTTCGTTGTACAGTAAAGGATGCAGCTCTGGTGAATGACGGAGTTCTGAAAGCAACAGGTGCATCCGGAGTGGTACACAAGGGACAAGGTGTACAGGTTATTTACGGTCCTAACGTTACTGTGATCAAGTCTAATCTGGAAGATTATCTGGAAACAGCACCGGATACACTGGAAACACCTGCAGCAGAATCACAGGTACAGGAAAAAGAAACTCCAAAAGAGGAAGCAGGACAGAAGGTTGTGGACACAATTGTGATTTCCAGTCCGATCAGTGGTACAGCGGCAGATCTTGTCACTGCACCGGATGAGGCTTTTGCCCAGAAAATGATGGGAGACGGTGCGGTAGTCACACCGGAAGATCCTTATGTATATGCACCGGAAGACGGCGAGGTAGCCTTTGTTTTTGACACAAAGCATGCCATTGGATTTATAACAGAGTCAGGAATCAGTCTGCTGATCCATGTGGGAATTGATACAGTAAAATTAAATGGAAAAGGATTTGAGGCGCTGGTAGAAAGCGGCCAGGAGGTAAAGAAGGGAGATCCTATGCTGAAACTGGATCTGGATTATCTGAGCCAGAATGCGCCCTCTATCGTATCTCCTGTTCTCTGTACAGAACTGGAGGATAACCAGAGGATTCATCTTTTGAAGGAGGGTCAGATAAAGGCAGGGGAACCGCTTTTTGAGATAGAGGTTCTTCAGTAATATCTGCCCGGATGGGGAAAATACGGATGTCATACAGGATAACGAAAATATTAAATCATAATTCCTTTATGGGAATTGAGAGTAAAAATGATCAGGAATGTCTGATTATGGGAAAGGGAGTTGCTTTTGGCAAAAAAGTGGGACAGACAGTTTCTGTAACCGGAGATGCTAGGGTATATTCCCTGAAGGAGCTGACAGACCGTGGAGAGGCAAAGGAAATTATCAAGTCTGTTTCGCCACTGTGTCTGGAGCTTGCCAATGAGGTGCTGGATCAGGCAGAAGAGGAATTTGGAAAGGTTGACCGTTCCATTCTTTTTACCATGGCAGACCATCTTGATTTCGCTGTCCGCCGTATACAGAACGGTGAACAGATCAGTAATCCACTGACAGATGACATCCGTATTATGTTTTATAAAGAATATAAGGTTGCGGGATGTATCCGTGACCTTCTGAAAGAAAAACTGGGAATCAGGATCGATGAACATGAGATCGGATATATTGCCCTCCATGTTCATGCTGCCATTGTGGATGAGAATGTTTCCCAGGCAATGGAAATCGCCAGAACAGTCAGGGAATGTATCTGTATGGTTGAGGAAGAGACCGGAAAATCTATTGATGTAATGTCTCTGAGCTATAACCGTCTGATGAACCATGTACGATATATGGTTGCCAGAGCCATTCATGGGGAAAAGCTGAAAATGAGTCTGAATGACTACATGTCTGTGAAATTTCCCGGTCCCTATATGACAGCTGAGAAAATCTGTCGTAAAATGGAAAAAAGCCTGAAGCTTCCCATACCGGATATAGAGATCGGTTATCTGGCAATGCATCTGGAGAGAATGATGGACAGAGAAGAAGAATAAAAATCAGAGGAGAATAAAAGGATGAAATCATTTGAATATACTGTTAAAGACGAACTTGGAATCCATGCAAGACCAGCAGGACTTCTGGTAAAAGAGGCAAAGAAGTTCCAGTCCGAATGTACGATCACAAAGGGTGACAAAACAAAAAAACTGACACAGCTTATGATGCTTATGTCTTTGGGCGTAAAGCAGGGCGATACAGTTACCGTAAGTGCAGAGGGTGCTGATGAGGATACCGCAATTGCTGAGTTAAAGGCATTTTTTGAGAATAACTTATAATTTCAGCCAGGGATATACATATTAAAATTCATCATAAATAAGAAGGAGGAAAAAACAATGCAGAGTTATCAGGGAAAATCTGTGTATAAGGGAATTGCAATGGGACCGGTTGTGGTTCTGAAGAAAAATGATTATCAGGTAAAACGTACACGGATTGAGGATCCGGAGGCGGAAATCAAACGAGTAGATGAAGCCCTGGAAAAATCCAAGGAGCAGCTCCAGAAGCTTTATGATAAAGCTGTTCAAGAGGTTGGAGAAGCAAGTGCTGCTATTTTTGAAGTACATCAGATGATGCTGGAGGATGATGATTATCTGGAAGCAATCCAGAATACGATCCGTACAGAGCAGATTAATGCAGAGTATGCAGTAGCTGCTACAGGCGATAATTTTGCTGAAATGTTTGCCTCCATGGATGATGATTATATGAAAGCACGTTCTGCAGATATCAAGGATATTTCAGAGCGTCTGGTCCGTAATCTCAGCGGACAGGATGATGCAGATTTAAGTTCAATTGAACCATCAATTATCGTGGCAGATGATCTGAGCCCAAGTGAAACGGTACAGATGGATAAAGACAAGATCCTGGCATTTGTGACAGTTCACGGTTCCACCAATTCCCATACAGCAATCCTTGCACGTATGATGAATATTCCGGCGCTGATCGGTGTGGATATGGATCTGGAAGAAATTCACACAGGAATGGAGGCAGTTGTAGATGGATTCCAGGGTACTGTGATCTTTGAGCCGGATGAGACTGTGAAAGCACAGACAACAGAGAAAATGGCTGAAGAAGCAGAGAAGCTCAGACTGCTCCAGGAACTTAAGGGTAAGGAAAACGTAACTCTGGATGGCCATAAGATCAATATCTATGCCAATATCGGAAGTGTTGGAGATATCGGCTATGTTATGGAAAATGATGCAGGAGGAATCGGTCTTTTCAGAAGTGAATTCCTGTATCTGGGCAGAAATGATTTCCCTACAGAGGAGGAACAGTTCCAGGCCTATAAGCAGGCGGTACAGATGATGGCAGGCAAGAAGGTGATCATCCGTACACTGGATATCGGAGCAGACAAGCAGGTAGATTACTTTAATCTGGGAAATGAAGATAATCCGGCTATGGGGTATCGTGCAATCCGTATCTGCCTGAAGCAGCCGGAAATCTTCAAGACACAGCTTCGTGCTCTCCTGAGAGCAGCAGTATATGGAAATCTGTCTATTATGTATCCCATGATCACTTCCACTGAGGAAGTAAAGAAAATCTATGAGATCGTGGCAGAGGTTGAAGAGGAGCTGAAAGCACAGGAGATTCAGTACAAGATTCCTGAGCAGGGAATTATGATTGAAACTCCGGCAGCAGCGATCATCAGTGACAGACTTGCGGAAATGGTAGATTTCTTCAGTATCGGTACCAACGACCTGACACAGTATACACTGGCTATTGACCGTCAGAATGAGAAACTGGATGAGTTCTATAATCCACACCATGAAGCACTGCTTCGCATGATCCGGATGGTAGTGGACAATGCACATAAATGTGGAAAATGGGCCGGCATCTGTGGAGAACTGGGTGCAGATACTACCCTGACTGAGGAGTTTGTACGCATGGGACTGGATGAACTGTCTGTGGCACCGTCTATGGTATTGAAGCTGCGTAAGATCGTTCGGGAGATGAAGGTAGAAGAATAATTGTAAAAAAGAATTGCAACTGTAAAATGTAAAATATATGCAGGCGGCTGATCGGATTTCCAATCAGCCGCCTGTGTTGCTTCCTTATAAGTGCAAAGCATTTATTCTTTTCTGTGTTTGAGCAGAAACCAAAGGGTATAGTTTTTCCAGACAGGATTTTATGCGACTCTTTGTGGGAAGCTGATAATAATAACTGTAATCGTCATCTGCCGGAATCTGTCCGGCAAGTCCTATTAATTTATCCGCATAGTCCTCATATTTTTTTAAATTCATGTAGCAGGTATTATAAAATTCAAAGAGAATGTGCTCTGAACTGCCTTTTTCTTTCTGTTTATCACACAATTTCAAGGCTTCTGCATATTTTTTCTCACTGATCAGATCAGAAATGGAAGCTAGGTCTGTGGCAGATTGTTTGCAGGCAGTCATACAGGTATCATATTTTGCCTTTTCTTCGGAGGAGAGCTTCATTTCTCCTATTTCTTCCATTCTTGTATAGAGCAGAGAGTCTTTTAGAATGTTGTGTGTTCCAAGAATATCTGTAATAAAAGTGATAATCACATCAGCTGCGCTGTCATAATTTTTTTCTGCTTCATACAGATCAGAATAAACCAGTGCACCGGCGAAAGTATCAGAGGGTGTATGATTGGTTTCCAGTATTTCCCGGGCTTTACCGGGACTATCTTCTTCAAGAGCAGTCTGGGCCTGATCGTAAGGAGTTTCTATGGAAGAAGTATATTCTTCAATTTTCTGTGGAGGTTCCAGCCAGGCTTGCAGCAGAAGACAGACAGAGGCAGCAAGAATCACACCGGTCAGTGCATTGGATAATATAAATAAAAATCTGTATGTACCTGTATGTCTGTTCATGTGGATGCATTGGTTTAGAATATTTGAAAAATATTCTCCGGGAGCCTGGCTGCGCAGCTTTTGAAGCTGGTGTCGTGAGGTAATATTCTGTTCTTTCAGATATTCAGATTCCTGCTGTCTGCGCAGGATTTCCTGTAGTTTTTCGTTCATATTGTCCTCTTGTTTTATGATAATGGTGTCGGATATTACGACAATAGATTCATAAGCATCATTGGCAGGATAATGCCTGCGAAAATTCTGGCCGCATAATGGAGCCAGGAAAATTTCTCACATAAATGCTCATACAGGGGCAGCCGCCTGCCTATATGAAATCTGTCTGTACCCAGAAGAATACCAAGCAGTATGCCAGGTGCGATCAATATGGGCCTGGGGTCGGGACAGAGAATATAAGCCAGCAGCAGGAGCAGAAAACCATAAAGTGAGGAGATAAATATGGTTTTCAACGGCATTGCACAGCGAAGTCCCGGGATACGGCTGAGGGGATAATGAGGAGAGGGCTCTGTTGCAGCCAGAAGCTTCTCCAGATCATGCCTCAGGGCTGAAATTTTTTTGTATCTGCGGGAATAATCAGCAGTGCATTTAAAAATAATCTTGCGGATCCTTTTGCTGCATTTTTTGTGAAATTCCTCAGCAGAAATCTGTTTGGGGGATTTTCCGGCAATCATAAAAGAAAGAACGCATCCAAGAGAATAAATGTCTACTCTGTCTGTGGGATTCTTGAAGTCTAGAATCTCCGGTGCTGCATAGGGGTTGGTTCCTGCAATAACAGTGACCATATGATTTTCGTTTTTAAACTGGCTCGTAATATCAAAATCAATCAGCTTGCAGGAAATCTGCCGGTGCAGTCCGTTGATATGACTGTAGGGATCTGTAAGGGCAGATAGCCGGTCGGTGAGAAGGATATTCTGGGGAGCCACATCGCCGTGTACGAAAGACAGAGAAGCAATACTTTCCAGGCCAAGACAAAGCTGGATCAGAAAAATAACTGCCTCTGTCTCTGACAGACAGCCAAATTCATTGATGTAATCCTCCAGAGAAAGACTCCTTTTTTCAGCAAGACTGCGGGAATGATAATCCAGTGAGGAAGGCTTGCGGATAAACTCATTTACAGAGATAAACTGATCTTCTGCAGAAATTACTCCGAAGATAGTTTCTGTATAGGGATTCCATACAGTACTTAATTTCTCATATACAACAGCCTGTTTGGGAGAAATTTCCTTCAGGATAACGGAGCTTCTGTCTGCTGCAAGGGTGGCATATTCCGGCTGGAGCTCTGCAGTATAGACACTGTAGAAGTTTCCGTCCTTTTTCTGCCTTGGCACAGAAAGCTCGTCCAGAAAATCAAGATCAATATATGATTTTAATGCATTTTGCATAGTCTGTGAGAGTGCCATGATAAGAATTGATTCCTTCCGGTATGTTTTGTTAGTTATAGTATATGGCATGCGCTTTTATTTTGCAAAGAGAAACATAGAGTTATTCATATTAACTGAGGGGTGTCAGACCTTTTATCAGCAGGATTTCGTTAATATCGTCAAGCCCTTTGCCCTGTCGAATCCCGCACATGATCTCAAAGTCACGCTCATTTTTGGGATAAAAATCTGCCTGGATCAGGCGTTTCAGAATATTCCTGGACTCCTGTAGATTCAGTTTCAGCACAATGCAGACAATGATCAGTTTATCGCGGCTGAGATTTTTGGTTCCTTTTAAAAAGTCATGGAGATGTGAGGGGTAGATATCGCACATTCCTGCAAATTTATTAATACTGGCCGGTATGGCAGCAATACGGTTGTAAAGCTCCAGCAGAATTTCCTCTTGCCCGATAAAATGGATATCGTTTTTATCTACAGTACCATTTTTCTCTATTTCCTGAAAAAGGACATCTGTACTTAATTTCTGTTTATCTGTAGTTTCAGTCATGTTTTTACCTCGGATTTTATTTTATGATTCCAGACTCAAAAGATTCGGAGTGACCTTTTGCCCCTGATATCATTGTATTAGTATAGTACCAGGTTCGTGAGAGCGCAAAGCAAATATGAAAATATGAGAAAAACATACACTGGCAGTGAATGAAATGCAGAGGAGAGAGAGGTATAATTGTGTCAAAACAAGGGAAGGATTGTGGGAAAATGTCAATGGTTTTACTTATTCTCATACTGGTTGCGGGTGTGATCGTTCACTGGCTGTATACCAGCTGTTTTACTGTCGTTCATTTTGGATTTCAGAGTGTTTTTACAGAGTGGTTCTGGTGTATTATTGTGGGCGCCATTATTGTAGCATTGATCGGAAAAGCACTGGGATTGTTATAAATACAACGAAATAAACAGAGGAAGGCAGGTAAAGTTATGAAATGTAAAAAGTGTGGAGCAGAATTTGAAGGAAAGTTTTGTCCTAATTGCGGAGAACCGGCGGAAAGGCCAAAGAAAAAGAAAAAAATTTTACCGAAAGTGATTATCGGTGCTGTGATCCTGATGGGAATCGGAGCTGTAGCAGGAGGCGGAGAGGATGATACCACATCTTCCGGAAATGTAACAAATACAGCTGAAGTACAGGATACAGCAGATACTGCCAGTGCCGAGGAAGCAGTGGCTGCCATGTCAAAGGTTGAGCTGTATCAGGCTCTTGGTAAAGAATCCGAAGGTAACAGCGGATACAGTATGAGCCAGAAGTCTGTTGACTTTATCAATGCTCATGAAGAGCTGTTCCCCGCTTCCGGTCTGGATGCACTGACACCCTATGTGGACAGTGAAATCGGATACAAAAACATCTCCAAAAGTCCCGACAATTACGGAGATCAGATCATGGTAGTGGACAATGCGGGAGTCATCAGCATCAATGAAGAAAAAGTAGGGGATAACACATTTACAACATTCCAGGCATATGACGATGCGGGTGAGAATTATCTGGTATATTATTTCGGAGCACTGCCGGACGTCTTCGAAGATGATTATGTAAAAATCTATGGAGCACCGCTGGGAACCACCAGTTTTGATAATATAGGCGGCGGAACCACACTGGCGATCGTGCTGGGTGGAAGTTATGTGGAGAAAATTTCGGAGTAAAATATTATGATCAGGGGATAGGACGGACTATTCCCTGATCAGTAATAAATTAATAATATTTAAAACGGCAGTTCTCTGAGATGGAGTTAATAGAGTCCATTGTTTTAACATATTTTTTTCATCATCAGTCATAGAAATTGAGACATCAGTATTATTAAAAAATTCTGCCAGAGAAATTCCAAAAGCCTGGCATATAATTTCAAGTTTATCTATAGGCGGCATAAGATTTTTTCGATACCATGTGGAAATAGTGGATTGAGGTATCCCGGACAGCTTTGAAAGTTTGTAAGTAGTCCAGCCGCGTTCTTCTCGTAATGAGGTTATTTTCTCTAATACATCAAACAAAATAGTATCTCCTTTATTTCCATATTACGTTAATGATATTTCGACAAAACGCTTCACAATAGGTGGTAAAAGACGTAAAATTATTATTATAATTACGAAGTGTTTTGATTGATACTTATAAATTATGTCTGAAAGCAAGGATAATATTATGAAAAAGAAATCTGCGAGAATTCCAGGAACAATTTATGGGAATGTAAGTAATGCATCTACTATATATGGAGAAGAAAAGTTTCATGCAGCACGTGGTCATGGATTTGCTGCTGAACGAGCAAATACTTTATATGACAAATATAGTGGTCATAAAACTCAAATTGTAGGAGATGATAATGCGAAGAATGGAGCAGACCGTATTTTAGATGGGGTTCAAATACAATCTAAATATTGAAAAACTGGAAGTAAGTGTATATCTGAATGTTTTGAGAATGGAAAATTCAGATATTATAATCCAGACGGTTCTCCAATGCAGGTAGAGGTTCCGAGTGATAAATACGATTCTTCAATTGCGGTGATGCGAGAGCGCATAAAAAGAGGAGAGGTTTTGGGAGTTTCTGATGCTAAAGATGCGGAATTTAATGGATTAGAAGTTGGCGGAACGACATTTGTTACAGTAGTTTTAGTGGGTCAGCTGTCAAAAGCAGGTGTAAATAGTATGTTGGTTGGAAGCAGCGAATATTTAGTTAATGCAATTGGACTAAAGGGGCGGCACATTTAGCAAATGGATTTCGAAATGGAAAGAATATTTATAGTGTAGCAGCAATGAAAAATGCTTCAAAAATAGTACGGGAAAATGTAATTACTAGAGTGTGTTTGAAAAATAAAAATTTCACAAAACGCATTTTTCATGATAAAATAAAGAAAAAGGGGTGTTCACTATGTTGAGACGATATGAGTTAACAGATGAAGAATGGAGTCGTATTGCACCATTACTCCCTCCTGAAAATACAGGAAAACAGGGACATCCACGAAAAGATAACCGCACCATTCTTAATGGAATGGTTTGGCTGGCACGCAGTGGTGCACCCTGGCGTGATCTTCCAGAATGTTATGGTTCCTGGCAAACTGTATATGGTCGTTTTCACAAATGGATTGATGATGTGATTCTGGATAATATTTTTCGCATTCTAAGACTGAAAGAATTATTTATAGACGCTTCTATTGTTCAGGTTCACCAACATAGTGCAGGTGCTAAAAAAGGGGACCTCGAATGAAATTGGGCACAGCCGTGGAGGAGCTAAATTTGAATGTCGTTGCGATTGGTGTTTTTATAAGGAAAGACATCTGGTCGAAAATTACTTTCTAAAATTAAAAGCATTTCGCCGGATAGCAACACATTATGAAAAATTAGCACTCACTTATCTAGAGTTCTTATGAATCGTCTCAATATTTACTGACCGAACAGGAAATAGACTGTATTATTAAAGAAATGCAAAAAGGATTAAAGGATTCTCAGCTAAGAGATATGTTTGCAAGTAAAGAACGGAAAAAATACGCGGAAAAGCTGGTTATGCCTTATATAAAGAAAGTGGTTGATAATCGAGAAGTTATTAGCTTGTCGGAAGCAGATGTTGTAGATGGGATATATCAGATATTAGAATGCGAGTAAAGAATTTACAGAACAGAATTGATATTACAAAAAATACTAGAGGTGTTGAAATTGATTTGGTTTTATTTAATATTGTTAGTAGTTGGAATATTTATTTACAGAAATATAAATGAAATAAAAAAAGAGAACCAGACCTTGGATTCTGAATTGGAAAATTATAAAAAAGAAGTGGGGGGTTATTATAGACAAAATACTTATTTGTGGGATGAACAACAGAGATGTGTAAAAAAGTTTAATGAGTTGGCAGACAAGTATTTGGGAATGAAAAAGGATGCTATAAATTATGAAAAAATGCATTCCAGAGATATATATAAAAATAATTATGAAAAAGAATATAATCAATGGAAAGCGTTTGCAGGAGAAAAAGGTGGAGATATAGGAAAAGAACGAAAATTTATTAAGTTTAGAAAGCTGAGTCATACAAAAAAATTAATGAAAGAGATGAGTGAAAGATATACGGAAATTAAATTAAGAAAAGAAATGACAGAAAATGATTTGGAATATTCTCATAGTAAATCTTATTTTGCAATATTAAAAGATGTATTGAAAAAATGTGCGTTAGTTATTTTTATAATATGCATTATGGGGGTAGAAATCATAACTAATCCGTTGGTTATTGTTTTATGGATAGCATTTGGGATAACTGAGTTCTTAAAGAATGCATTATATGAAAATTTTGTTATATCAATAGTGACTGGAATTATATCAATAGTGACTAAAATTACTGGTATAATTGCATTAGGGTATACTATAATTTCATTATTTTTTAACATAGGAAGTATTTTGATTTATTTTTGTATGATTTATTTTGAATTTGCAATTTTTATTGGGGCTATATGGGCGCTTCATTTATATAAGGAAGAAGTGCAAAGTGAACAAGAACGAATTGAAACAAGAATTCAATTAGCTAAAAAAAAGATTACTGATTGGGAACAGGGAAGTATTGAGGAGTATATTGAAAAGCTTGGTTATTTAGTTGAATATCTTCGAGATGTGTTTGTTAGTGTAGAAGCAGATAAAAAAGAAAACAAAGAAAATACTTGTGTAGTGGCATATTGGGATTTTTTATTTTTGGGATCAAGTTTTCTACTAGGAATGGAAAATGGTTTAAGTTCTACTTTTGTAAATCAATGTATGGAACAAATAGACAAACTGGAAGATGCGGACTGGAGGAAGCAGAATGAGGGTACAAACGAATAATGATTATACAGAAAGATATATTGGCGCAGGAGAAAATAAGATTTCGGCAATTAAAGCGGGAGATTATACGGTTTATGGGATTTTTGGAAGCTATATAGAACAGAATATAGATTATGTACCTGCATCTGCTGGAAACATAGTTAGGGAAAAGATGCAGGGAAATGAATATGCAGAATGTGCAGCTATTGCGTGTGACTGTATATTAAAAATGGGCATGTGTGCATTTAGAAATTTATTAAAAAAGCAAGATGCGTACATTGCGAACAAATATATTATACAAATGTTAAGATACTGTAAGGATGATATTTCCCAGTACTCAAATATTGTGATTGATAGTAATGTTGATGGGATATTATCATCATTGGCACTTCCAAGAAGTCAGGCAATGACGATATATAGAGATTCAAGAATTAATTCGCTTAATGAACTGCCACATGTAATGTTTAACAAAGAGGGCAGAGAATCATTAGGTTATATGTTCTATTATATGGAAAAAGCATTTGGAATAGAATGTAAGCAGCAAATGAGATTAAATGAAGTATTTGAATATTTAAATTTGGATAATTCTATATGGGAAAAGTATGAGGATTATTATATGGATGATGCAGTTAAAAGAACAACACAGGTTCAGATTGCGAAATATTTATTTGAAAATATACAGCCAGATAAATATAAAATAGATCCTTACTATTATAAAAATACACTTAGAAAATTAGAAAAGTTTTATCCAGCAGGTGTAGAGAGTCGTTTAAAAAAAGTATTATCTTTAGCAAATAATGTAGTATCGTTCGTGGATAATAATGAAAAGAAAACAGCATGTATAATGGGAGAAGTAGGGGGGATGATATTTGATGGTAATAAAAAACGAAATAGTGATGATTTTATGGAAGACTATCGGAAAGATATGTGTAATATAACTGGAATGGGAGGAAATGATTTTGATAGAAATGAGGTAGATAAAAACACAAAAGATATTAGAAAAACAGTGCATAGTTAAGTGCAACGTGAAAAATTTAATGGTTATATTGAATAGGGCACCTCGAAAAAAGGTGTTACTGTTCAGAGACAATATAATTTACTTGGGAAGGTAATTCGAAAATGGGGGCTGTCAGGAATTAACAGACAGCCTTTTTTAATTGTTTGATTGACTTTTACTATTAACATCACGCAAAAAAACAAAATAAAATGATGGATTTTTGTAATGTAGTGGTACAATGTAGAATGAGATGGAGGTGATGGTGTGCTTAAGAATATTTTATTTAACAAAGAAAATAAATATACCGGTTATGATTCAAATATAGTGCTGGAATTGACGATACAGGATGATAGGTTTGATTTTTGCTCAACTATTTCTACCGCCCTAAAGCAAGCACAGTCAGAACTTCAGAGTATTAATGAAACCAGAGATTCACTTAAAGGTTTAACACCAGAATGCGATAAGCTGGATTACCTTCTTGCTGCAAGTTCCGGAGCTTTGTGCGGAATTCTTGATATTTTTCTGGTAGGGAAACCAGGTGAATCTTCTATTGGAAATATTTCAGATAAATGGTTTGCAGAGAGAACGATGAATTTTGCAAAGTGTTGTGGCTGGAAAGGAGAAGGGGGAGAAAAATCAGCAATTCGTTTTCTGGAAAGGAGGTTTAAGATTCCCTATGATCAACGTGGGCGAGGAGATGCGGCAAGTTTTATATTTGACTTAAGTCCTTCCAATCATCACTTTAAATCATTGGCCCATAATCCAAATCTGTGCGGACTGTTTTTTTCAATAATGGATCAATTTCAAAATACCTCACATTTTGTTTCCGATGGACAATTGATCTGCCTTGAAAAAGCAGATGATCAATTTGAATTGAGTGGAAAAGATATTCCAGGCAAGCTGTTTTGCGGGTTTGTTAATTGGTTTGGCCATTTGATTTCTGATTTATCAGGGTCATCCACAGGAAAAGGGCGTGGTATGGGGCTGCCATCTCCTTTTTGGGTATGGATTAATGATATTATTGCTGTAAAAAATTCTATAGGTATTCCGGTATCAAAACTTAATAAGGAAATAAATGAGCTGGTTTTGAGTATATATGAGAAAGGTTATGATGTTCGTTTTCAGACAGCACAGGCGATTCCTGTATTTATTAACGAAATGGTTGTCAGAACTATTTATGCTGTAAGAAGGATGTTTAGATATTTTTCAGATGCTGAACAGACAGAATATTCTTTTAAGTCGATTTGGAAAGCTTGTGAGCCTTTTTCTAATGCGACTGTTAAGAGAATGCTTACTGTGGCACACGGTACTTTTTGTTTATTGGACATGGGAGATGCAGTTGTGCGTGGCTTTGTATCAGGAAGTGGTGCTTTTAATCCTGTAGAATTTTTACTAAGACTTAATATTACTGGTATTGGCAGATTTACAGTTTCCCTATATGGGGAAGGAATGCACGCTTTAAAAAGGAGACAAAGAGAGGAACAGGTTTTATTTGCAGAAAGAGAGCAGGTAATACTTGAGAACTATATAGAAGGATTACATATACTGGAATGCAGATATAACGATCAGTTGATGATGCATTTTGTGAAAGATCTGGAGAACAGCGATATGTATGTAAGAGCCTTTGAAAAAACAGTAAAGTTAGCTGAATTGAGAGGAGTACCCAAACAGAACGTATTAAGGGAAAAAAAGGATATCGATGAATATTTTAAAGCAGGTGGAACTTATGAAAAAGAAAAAGTCGAAACTTGAACTGGCTCAGGAACAAGCACAGGCGGTAATAGTAAAAACGAATGAAAAAATAGATGAATTGGGCAGATATACTGAAAAAATATATGTGAATTTAGAAGCTATACAGAAGTTATTTGATGTTATACGTAATGTTCCGCATGAACAGCGCATTCAATATGAGCAGATGAAGGAAGTTCAGTTAAGCTGGAAACAACAGGCTGAAAAGATTGAAGCAGATTATAGAACATTTGTGGTAAAAAACGTTGGAGAAGCTGCAGCTGGGGTAGGGGCAGGAGTTGCTGTTGTGGCGTTGGGACCTACTGTAGCTATGGGAGTAGCGACTACTTTTGGAGTTGCTTCTACCGGAACAGCTATTTCTACTTTAAGCGGAGCTGCTGCGACCAATGCTGCATTGGCGTGGCTGGGAGGTGGTGCACTTGTTGCCGGAGGTGGCGGCATGGCTGCAGGGGAGGCATTACTGGCGTTAGTAGGACCGGTAGGCTGGGTTGTAGCTGGTATGGCAATTTTGGGTAGTAGTTTATTGATCTGGAAAGCAAGAGATGAAAAGAAATGCCTTGAAACGGTATATACTTTGGTAAGTAAGCGTGATACAAAGTCTTATGAAGAAGCGATTGTTGAAATAAATGAACGTATTACTCGAATTCAAGATGAAAATAAAAAGTTGGCGGAGGCAATACAAAAAATTAAAACTTTTGGAACTGATTATAATCGTATGACAGAAGCACAACAATATGAGTTAGGAGCATATGTGAATTTGATGCAGTCATCAACACAGTTACTAGTTAACCCTATTGTGGGATTATTGCCAAAATATACAGAAAAAGATTTTGAAGACTTTATTTCTAATATGAATGAATCGGAGACTGCGTATTATATGGAACATAAAGCATTGCTTATAACTTTGGCAAATCTGTTTTATGAGATCAGTCTGGATCAAAAAGAGAAAAAAATTCTGACAAAATCGTTGAAAGAAAATAAGAATTTTTTGCACGCTGTGAAAAAAGATTTTGATGAAGAAATTATAAAATCAGTAGAAAAATGTCTTCAATATAAATCCTGTGGTGTGCTTATTGAGTGATTAGATTATTATAAAAAAATCCCCAGAACATAAGCTCTGAGGACTTTTTTATTTAGCGATTGTCTATTTATTTGCCCCATAATATCTGTCATCGCCGAAGCCAAGGATCAGCATGAAGATTGGCGGT
>OGUO01001356.1_pt1 | contig 16423 bp, 10 predicted proteins | sample 1553641 | NCBI WGS metagenome assembly OGUO01 (sample SAMEA2579980, study PRJEB22360) | human gut metagenome | biome: human gut; feature: human-associated habitat; material: faeces | place: Denmark | collected 2008/2010 | reverse complement strand
TATCACCATACTTAGACAGGACATCATCGTTTGCATTGGTATTTGTGGTCTTTCCAGTTGCGGAAGTGAAGTTTCCATTCGCATCAGTTAAGATGTAATGTGTTTCGCCTGTTGTATTATTTGTAATCCTGAACGGGATATAAGCAAGTGCTTCATCCGTGTCGGAATTTTTCTTTACGAATGACAGATCTCCACGTACAACGCGGTCCATAAAGGTGACTGCATTTGTATCAGACTCATACTGGATAAATGCTTCTCCCTGATATTCAACTACATCGAAGTAATGGATCTGATCTGTTGTCATTGTGTAGTAATTGTTTGCCGCCTTTTCGCGCACTGCATAGTGACCGACAGGAAACTGCATACCTACATCAATGTTTCCTTCTTCATCAGAAGTCACTGTAGTAATTGTCTGTCCCTTTGTGTAAGTGTCATTTCCGATGGCAACAGAATCATCCAGACAGTAAATCTCAAAAGAGATTCCCTCAAAGCTAGTTCCGCCCATAGTTGCCTTCTTGCTTAACTCGAAGTCATGCTTTTCCATCTTTGGTGAACCGTTGATCTGGAGCTCTGCATATGTTAAAGTTACGGCAGTCTCATCATCCAGAGAAGTTGAAAGAGCATTGCCACTCTTTAAATATACTGCCGAGTTCTCGTCAACAAACTGGAATAAATATACGTTATTAGTCCCGGAAATCGCTGCACCAGTTTTTGCACTGCTTACAATAGCTCCATCTTTTGTAAAGCCTTCCGGTGCTTTTGTTTCTTCAACAGTGATGGTTCCAAGTGGAATAACGTAAGTTCCAGTATGGTTTTTTCCAAAAACTGCACCTGCACTATTACTATTAGGAACAATGCACTCATCTTTTAATGATGCGTAATAACTGCCATCTGAACGTTTTGTTGTCTGAATTACCCATACAGTTGGCTTTACCTCTGGATCTGTATCTGCTGCAATTTCTGCTACACTAGTATACTGCTTCGGATAATAAGTAATCGTATACTCAGCTCCAGATAAGTCAGCTGCCGTAGTTCCATCGCTATTGATCTTGTTTATAACAATACCCAACGGGTCATTAAGCGGAGCATCCTTCGTACTCCAAGTCTGTGGAGCATCAAAAGTAGTTCCTGCCGTTACGGTTACCGTATAAACATTTGTATCCAGTGCATAACCGGAATTTACAGCATCCGTTTCCTTAATGTAATAGGTTCCCTCTGTCAGTTCAACAGACTGAGAATATCCATCCTGATCCAGATACAGGGTCTGTACTTCTGTTGTACAGGAACTGTCACTGTAAATCTTGTAAGTGATATTGGTAAAGTTATAGCAGCTGTTTCCATCCGTCAGTGCCGGATCCGAGGATGTCTTGTGGATTCTAAGGTATCCCGTCTTTGGAAATACGGGAGTTATAGAGAATGAACCACCTGCCCACTGCGCTCTTAGCGAACGACAATAGTAGAAGAAGTAGGCTGTGCCATCTGCATCCTTACTTGTACAGATGATCTTTCCACCCGGCTCAAAGGTTGGGCACTGACCACCAATCTCATTGTTTGCACATGTACCAAACACCCATCCCAAAGAAGCAGAAACTTCCTCGGTTGTATAATATGTAGTTCCATCAGTTCTTGTATATTGAATATTATCAATATCAGAACGGATAATACCCGGTGCGATTTCCGACTTACCGCCAACCGTGTTAAACCAGCCGGAAACATCTGCACTGTCATAATCCCGTGTAACAGAATTAAAATGAACCAGGAATGCCTGCGTTGAAGCATATCCTGCCTCCGTAATATTATTCAATGCATTCGGACCAAACATGGAAGCAATTTCACCTCGTGTCGTATAGATTCCTGGCTTCTCCTCCACGCTAGCGATATATCCACTTGTAATGGTATAGTAATCACCTACTTTAATACCATCAGTAGAATAATTCACATAACAATGGTTCATAGAATCCGCAGTATGCGTAAATGTACGTCCCTGCTTATACGTTCCGTTAACATAATCCTGCGCAGTCTTAAGTGTTAACCCTCCAACTGCGTTATATGCCACCTTAAATTTCTCAGGTGTGTTGGAAATCATATATTTTTCATCCGTATCATAACAATACTGATAAGATGCATTCGGCATGTACCAGCGAATCGTAATATTGGAATCCTTATACGATGCCGGAATCTTTACAATCATGTTTGTAAGATCAACCGTACACTCATCCGTAATTGCATGCTCGCTGTCGATACTCATAAAATCGACATAAATATCCAGCCCGCTTACTGCCTGTGCATCCTCCGCGAAACCAATGCGCGCAGTAATATACTCGTCATCAATCTCTGTTTTCATTAGTTTCTCACTAATCCATACAAGATCATCACGGCTGCCCTGATAGTTGTAGAAAGAAATCTGATGTTTAATGATTGGGCCATTGTAGTCAATCTTCTCTTCCTTCACATAATCGGTCGGGAATACCAGCTTCTCATCCGCTACTGCCCCGTTTAATGTATAATAACCGGAAAACTTCGCAGCTGCCTCTGACGTGGAGTCTGCCACTACGTTAAAGTCAATCGTCGAACCATAGTTGGAAGATGTAATTCTTGCACCATTCTCATCGGCTGCGCCTATGATATAAGCACTCTCGATATTTCCTGGTACAAAGAAACGTACATCCATTCCCTTGTTTCCGGCTGCGCCGACAACCGCGATGCCTGCCTCTACAGCTGCATCAATTATTGACGTTAATGCTGCATTCTCGGCTGTTCCTACTGCTGACATGGACAGGTTGATTACGGAAACCTTCTTGTCTATCGCATACTGGATTGCTGCATATACGGCAGACACATCTCCCGTTCCATCAGCACCTAATGCCTTGATGGAAAGAATGGATACATCCGGATTCTGCTCTGCAATCAGCTGTGCCATTTTTGTACCGTGTCCGTTTTCATCTGCTGTGTTGTCACCGATCATGGAAACAGACTCCGTGACATTTGCCACACCATTCACACCTGTATCAATAACAACAACTGCACCTGCAGCCTTTACCGGATTTCCGGCAACTGCTTCATGCAGTTCAGCAATTGGGTTTTCGTTGACAGCCATAGGAGCTGCTGCATTCGCACTGTTATCTCCGTCTGCTACGGAAATGACGGTATCAACATCAACAAATTCTGACTTTCCGTAGTAGTATGCATATGCATACTTTGCCTGACTCTCAGTTTCATACTGCATCAGGTAAACGCCTGCATAACTTGAAAGAACATGCTCTGGATCAATGATCACGGCTGGGTCTGCGGCTATCAAAAGTCTCTTACTGGAAAAATCAATTGCTGCAAGAGCTTCCTCAGTAAATCCGGCAGACGGATCTAATGCTGCAAACGGATCAGCTTTCTCAACCTCGGTGCTGCCCTCAGTTTCGATTTCACTTGTAGACTCAGCTTCGGACTCAGCCATGGTCTCAACTTCTGTTTCGATCTGGGCAGTCTCTGCTGTTTCCTCGTCATCCGGTCCACGTGTTTCATTTGCAGATGTTTCTTCTGCACCCTCTCCAGAGGTCTGGACTTCTTCTGTACAAACTTCTTCTGTCGTTTCAGGCACCGGCTGCATTTCTGATGCTGACGTCTGTGCTTCACTAGCTGTCGTCTCTGATGCGGTCTGTTCCTGCGTCTTGCTTACTGCCGTCTCTGATACGGTCTGCATCTGTGTCTCTGCAGTTGTTTCCTCAAGCGTGCTTTCGACTGCCGCGGACGATGTCTCAAGCTCTGATGCCATGGTGTTTACTGGTGTCAGCGTTGTCGATACGCTCATAAGTACTGCCATCAGTGTAGAAGTCAATCTCTTTCCTTTTTTATTTTTTAAATTCATCGTCATGCCTTTCTTATGGGAAATCCCGTCAGAAAATCTGACAGGATCTGTTTGTTGCTTATTGCCTGCCTTTAAAACAGGCGGTCCTCTTAGACGATCCATAACTGTTTTCCTTTCTGTTTCTTCCACGAAAAAAGGTCATGGCATCTCTGCCACAACCTTTCCACAGTATTCTGTGTTTTCTCGCATGTCCAAACTGAACACAATGTAAAAAGAGCATAAAAAAAGCACCAACAATAAATCCTGTTATTTTCAGAAGTTATGCAGATGCTTTTTCTTATGTATTATTACTTATTTATTGATATCAAAAATCTTCTTGTAAGCGAGCTTACATCGAATTTCTGACTTTTTGACTCTGGTATCTTGATATATTACTGTCATTTTGCTGCTCCGCAGCCAGAGCAGGTATAACCAGTAATTACTGTCTCATCCCATGCTGCCTGATCCACTACCTGTTCGTTGTGACCTGTTGCATCATGATGGACGATTGTCGTCTCTGCCTCGTGATGAACTGTTTGATATGTTGCCTCGTGATGAACTGTTTGGTAAACAGCATCATGGTGCGTTGTTCCAACCTGCATCCATTCTCCATGCCAGCTTGACCAACAGCCAGCACCCATATGAACATCAATATCTTCATTTGGATCTAAAAACTTATGACCACACTCATTGCAAATTCCAACCCATGCATAAACCGGTTCATCATACGCATCTGAAATCATCACATTTTCATCATACGCATCCTGAACCAGTACCTGCTCATCCCATGCCGCTTTTGTGATCACTGTCTCGTCCCATGCTGCAAAGTCCTGCACCCACACAGTCTTATACGTTGCATCATGATGTACAACAGATGTCACTGGAACCCATGCATGTGTATGTGCTGTTGTCTGCGGCTGTGTTTCAGGTACTTTGGTTGGCGCTGTCGTACTCAGGCTTGTCGTTGGTGTGCTTGTTGTCGGAGCAACCGTACTCGGTGTCGCTGGCTTAGTATCTGGTACTTTGGTACTTTCTGTTTCCTTTGTTGTCTGCTGACTTGGCTTTGTTGTCTCTGATTCCGTTTTCGATGCAGAATGTTTCTTTACATCCTCACTCGCAGATGGACTTTCATCTATCTCCAACTCAGTTTTCCCTTCCAATGATTCTGCGGCACTTTCTGTTTCTCTGACTGCATCCTCTGTGTCCGAATCGGACACAGCTTCGTTAGTCTGTTTTGCTCCCAGATAAAATACCAACCAGTGATTCGTCTCGGACCGGTAACTGACTAACGGCAGACGATTATACTCATCCTCTGTACACATTACATCCAGAGTACTTTCCTGAAGCTGCCCATCCACTGTCTGATACAGTGTAATATCCGCATCCTCTGGAATCTGGAGATTAAAGTCATATGACTCATCAGTTGTCTGCTGATAAGAAGTAATATCATACAAGGCAATGGTATCATAGTTCTGATAGTCCGCTGTTTGTTCCAGAAGCTGGGCAATGATGGGTTCATCCACGCTGATCCCGGTTACACTATACTCTTCTGAATCCAGGCTGTCCTGAAGTGAAAACAGCACAACTTCAGGCTCAGACTCTACTTCAACTGTTTCTTCTGTTGACTGCTCTGATTCTGATGATAGTTTCATCTCTTCTTCATCAACGTTTGGCACAGTAAGAGTCTCTAGTTCAACTATAATATATCGATCTATAGCTTCGCTTTTTTCTTCTGCCGTAATCGTCCATGAAGCAGATGCCGTTAGTGATACAGCTAACATTACTAACAGCCATTCTGCTTTTTTATTGCTCCATTTCTTCATCCTGTTCCCTCACTTCCTGTATTTTTGTTTTTGCTTTTGTACAGGTTTTAGGAGCAAACTCCTTTGTTTTATAGCTGCTGTAGCCATCATAGCTATAGCTTTGGTCAACACCATTCATAAATATTTTTTTGTTATTAATCTTATCTGTCAATGCAGCTTTTAGGAGCATTTTGATTTCCACATCTTTTATCGGACTTACCTTCATCGCTGTCAAATACTCTTCTTTATCAACTAAACTCCAGTCAATAACCTTTCCAAGCTCTTTTTTTAATATTTGATCCAGCCAGATACGAATGCTTCGTCCATTTCCTTTCTGAAAAGGATGTGCAATATTCATCTCCACATATTTTTCTACAATCTCATCAAATGTGGACTGTGGCATCTTCTCGATGCTTTCAAGTGCTGCATCCAAATACATAGCAGGTACAAATCGTAAATTCCCTTTTGCAAAATTCACTGTTCGTGTCTGACCGGCAAACTCATAAATATCACTAAAAAGATGTTTATGAATGGTCTGCAGTGCGCCGTAGCTGCCAGGCTCTAGTGTATCCAATAGTTTGTTTTTGAACAGCTCTGCCGCCTTTTTCTTACTGAACCTCTCTTCCTCTTTTGCCAACTCAGTAAAATACGTAATTTCCAACTCGTTTTTCTCGTTCTGCCGTTCATTTATTTCTTCATTATAATACCCACTGTCTGATTCATCAAGCGACACAATTCCAAGCTGATATCCAAGTGGTGCCAATAGTTTATTCATGGAGCGAATCGTCGGCATCAATTTTCCATTTTCACAGCGGTTAATTGCGATTCTTGACAATCCAGTAATGCGCTCTAATTCTGATTGAGTCATTTTTTGACTTTTTCTCAAGTAGCTGTAATATGCCAGTAATCGCTTTGCCTGTGCTTCTGACTGCTGCTCTATTCCTGGCTGCTGTTCTATTTGAATATTGTTCTCATTCATCGTTAATTCCTCCTGACTTTATTGTATATTATAATATACACCATGTCAAGGCATTTTTTAAATTCTTACACATTTTTTTCTATAGCTCATAGGCGAAAGCTTCATTTGTTTTTTAAAAACATTACTAAAATAAAATACTTCATCGAAGCCTAGTCTTTCGCTAATCTGTGTGATAGTTAAGTCTGTCTGCTGCAGCAGTCTCGCTGCTTGTTCCATGCGCATTTGACAATGATATTTCTGAAGCGTCATTCCTGTTTCTTTCTTAAATACATCATTCAAATGCTTATATGACAATCCCATATATGTCTCAATGTCAACTGAAGAAAATTTCTCTTCACAATGTTTTTGCAGATACGCAATCATCTGATCTGTTCTTTGTCTGCTTAGTGCTACTTTTCTGTCTGATTCACTATCATGGTACAGATTCAATAAAAGGCTGCAAAGCATTGTGTTTTGCAATAGTCTTTCCAGTGAATTTCGCTTTTCAAATAAATCACAAATTTTCTGCATCTGAGCTATATTTGAATAAGATTCCAGTTTCATCTTCTTTGGCAATTGATAAAAAAAGCTATGATTTTCCTTATTCAAACTGCGGGCATATGTAAAACTTTCAAAAGGATCAAATCTTGTCTGTGCCGTAATTTTCGGAAGATAAAAGTGAAAATAATACCAGCTTGTCATAGGTGGATTTCTCTTCGTTCCATAATGATGACAACCATGTTTAAGAAATAATAATTCTCCTGGCAAAATACAATATTCCTGATCATCCTCAACAACCTGCACTGATCCACTCACAACGCAAATAAGCACATCAAAATCTAATACACGATTAGGATGCATAAAACCATCTTCACTTTTAAAAAAAGCACATTCCCTAAGCAATGGCATTTCATCTGCTGCCAAAAGCAGCTGTTTTTTTTGTAACTCGCTTTCCATATATTATTCCTTTCATACTATGATGTTTGATACCGGATTGCTACGTGCTTTGCACTCCCGCAATCTTCAAATATATTCGCGAAACACAATTTTATATGCGATTATTTTATAAAAAATACCGAATAAATTTCATTTTATTTATTTCATTTCCGATTATACTATAAGTAAATAAAAACGTAAAGGCATTTGCCAGAAAGGATATTATAATTATAATGAAACAATTATCAGGACTTGATGTCACACTACAGGATCAATTATTACTTAACAAAGAGCAGCAAAATATGGACTATCTGATGGAGCTAGAAAGCGATGCTCTGCTGCAAAATTTTACGCAAGAGGCTGGCCGTTATCAAAATTTTGGAAGCAAAAAACTTAAGCATGGCGGCTGGGAAGATCCCTCCTGTCAGCTGCGTGGTCACTTTCTTGGTCACTGGCTGAGCGCGGCTGCCATTCACTATAATGAAACTGGCAATCAGGCTCTGCTTGGCAAAGCAAATGAAATTGTTCATGAGCTTCGTCTTTGTCAGCTTGACAATGGCGGCGAATGGGCTGCTTCTATTCCAGAAAAATATTTTCATTGGATTGCTATCAAAAAGCAGGTTTGGGCCCCTCACTATAACGTACACAAAACCTTTATGGGACTTATTGACATGTATCTATATGCAAAAAATGAGGAAGCCCTCACCATTGCAATCGATTTCTCCAAATGGTTTCTTCGTTACACAGACAATCGTACAAGAGAACAGCTTGATGACATTCTTGATTTTGAAACTGGTGGAATGCTTGAAATATGGGCTCAGCTTTATGATATTACAAAAGACAGCATGTATCTAGCCTTAATTGAGCGTTATGACCGTCATCGCCTATTTGATCCTCTTTTAGCTGGAGAAGACGTACTAACAAATATGCATGCCAATACAACTATACCAGAAATCATCGGCTGTGCCGCTGTTTATGAAGCAACCAAAATTACACGTTATCGTGATATTGTGCTTGCTTACTGGAAATGTGCTGTTACAGATCGTGGTTATTTCGTTACCGGCGGTCAGACAAATGGTGAGATTTGGACACCAAAGCATCGCCAGGCATCACGCCTTGGAGAACGAAATCAAGAGCACTGCAGTGTATACAATATGATTCGTCTTGCAAACATTCTTTTTACCTGGACTGGCGATGTTTCCTATCTGAATTATATTGAAAAAAATCTGTACAATGGCATCCTTGCGCAAGCCTATTGGAAGGAGGATCTTCCAAATGGTCAGATATCTTCTTATCCATCAGAAGGTCTTCTTACATATTTTCTTCCAATGCGCGCTGGATCACGCAAGGGATGGGCTTCCAAAACACAAGACTTCTTCTGCTGTCATGGCTCTGTCGTACAGGCAAATGCTGCCCATAACCAGTATCTGTACTATCAGGATGGTGCAAATTTATATGCTGCTCAATATTTCGACTCCACTGCACGCTTTTCAATTGGCAGCACAAATGTTACTTTAATCCAAAAGCAAGATAGCTTAAGCGGAAGCTTCCACATTTCAAGTACAAGCTCTGCTGAACAAGCAATTCATGAAAACACACAGCGTTATCCAATTCAGCCAGACTGTATGGCAATTTGCATGCGCATTGAAATGGATTCCCCTTGCGCTGATTTTTCATTAAAACTTCGCATTCCAGATTGGGCATGTGCACGCACCGATTCCTACGCCGGAAATCCAGCCGTATTTCAGGATGTCTGCTTTGAACTTAACGGCAAACAACTGCCTGTTGATGCAAAAGACGGATTTCTTACCATTCAACGCAACTGGCAAAATGGTGATGAACTTCGCCTTATTCTTCCTCTTTGCATCACTGCAGTCGCTGCAGACGATGATCCAGATCTTGTTGCATTTCGTTTTGGACCAATCGCACTTGCCGGCCTTTGCAGTGAAGAGCGCTCGCTTCACACACACGGTCATGAGCTTCAAACACTTTTGCTTCATGATAATGAACGTGAATGGGGAAACTGGAAACGCACATTCCGCACACGCTATCAGGAAACAGGTATTCGTTTCATCCCTATCTACGACATTGGATATGAACCTTATCAAGTCTATTTTCCGGTAATTCGCGATTAATAGAACCAAAAAAACCTGCTAGCAAAAAACTAGCAGGCTTTTTTATTTTATACGAGAAGTGAAAACTGATATAAGATTCTGGAAAGTTCTGCATTTACCGCATCAATTCCATCCTTCGTTGTATACCAGTTTTCTTTTGTAATATTTCCAATCACCGATGGACTGACAAATATTTTCGCTTCTGGAAAAGATTTTTGATAATACATAAGACTTCTTCTTGCATGTACATTACGGCAGCACAAAATAGCCTTTTGTATCACTAGTTTATTTTGATCTGTGACAATTCTTGAGTTTTTAGCATTCTCCCATGTGAAGGTTGCCTGATCCTCTTTTAAAATTGCTGATTCATCCGCGCCATTTTGAACAAGAACATCTTTTAAAAATTCCCATTCTGTCTTGTACTCCTTGTTATAGCGATCTGCCCGGTCCAAAACACCTGCAAAGTATCCGACTAGTGTACTGTATTTTCCGCTTGGCAAAATATATGGTGCATAACCTTGTCTATATAATGCTGCCGCACGCTCAGCATTTTGCGGATATGCATTTCCTGGAATCAATATTATATCAGCCTTTTGCAGCATATCTTCTGCAAAAATGTATTTTGTAATTTCTTCTCTAAAGGATAAAAAATCCATTATGCTTCCTCTTTCTTAATTACCTTATTTTTCTGTAACGACGTCTGCGTCCCTTTACACCAACAATAGCAATCAGAGAACTGATCAAAAGAAACATTGGATAGTACAGTCTTGGCATAACCTGAAAAGCAGAAATCTGACTGCCTAGCTCATTGACTGCTGAAATAGCAACAAGCATTTGTGCACCATATGGTATTACACCCTGAAAAATGCAGGAAAACGTATCCAAAATGGAAGCTGCCTTTCTTGGTGTAATTCCATATTCAACTGCCATTTCCTTTGCAATTGGATTAGCCATTACAATTGCAACTGTATTACTGGCCGTTGCAATATCCATAGCACCAACTAAAAGTCCCATTCCAAGCTGACCGCCTCTTCTTCCTCTAAATGCCTTTCTAATAATTCCTAAAAGTGCCTCGAATCCGCCATATTCTCTTATCAGCGCACACATTGCCGCAACCAGAATCGCAACCATACATGTTTCAAACATTCCAGAAACACCATTTCCCATACGTATGAGCATTTCCACAGGCTCCACATAGCCGCCAATCAGCATAATCAATGCACCCGATCCAATTCCAATAAGCAAAACTAAAAATACATTAATTCCAACCACACCGCCTATCAATACAAGCACATATGGTATAACCTGAATTAAATTATATGGCTGGCTCACATGTCCCTTGATTGTTGTCTGGAATGACAAGATTAAAATCACAATCAGCGTTGCTGCTGCCGCTGGCATTGCAATTCCAAAATTTTCTCTAAATTTATCCTTCATCTTACATCCCTGACCATTGCATGCAGCAATCGTTGTGTCTGAAATAAAGGACAAATTGTCGCCAAACATAGCTCCTCCCATAACAGATCCAACGCAAAACGGTAAATCAAAACCTGATGCCTTAGATACAGCAGCTGCAATTGGAACAAGAAGCGTAATTGTACCTACTGATGTTCCCATGGCAACTGATACAAAACAAGCTACTACAAATAGAACAGCTACTGAAAAACGTGCCGGAATCAATGACAGCATACAATAGGCAACACTTTCTGCACTGCTTCTTCCTACAATTCCTACAAAAGCCCCTGCTGCCAAGAAAATCAAGAGCATCGTAATGATATTCTTATCGCCAACTCCCTGCGCCATTACTTCAAGCTTCTGATCAAAGTGTAGCTTCGGATTTTGCAGACATGCCGTAAGAATTGCTGCCAAAAATGCCACCACAATTGGTACATTATCAAATCCCATTGGAATTTTCATCACATATTCAAATAAAATTCCTAGTCCAAGATATAAAACCAAAAACACCCCTATAGGGAGCAGCGCAATATAATTTAATTTCTTCATTTTTATTATTCCCCTATTTTTTTTCTAAAATCACCAGTTCTTTTGCTGTCATTTTACAGATTTCTCTTAGTGTCGTCACTTTTAGTCAAGCGATGACGCAGTGCCCAGATACAGCTTGGAATCAATACAAGATCTGCACCTGTCCATGCAAGAACCTCTGCATAGAAAATGCCCTCTTCCCCAAGCCATAATGGAAGAAGCAGCACACACCCAGTTCTCATTGCAAACTCTGCTACACCAGACAGCATAGGACTTACTGTATCACCTAATCCCTGCAGAGTAGAACGAAATACATACAAAACATAAAGAATTGGCAGGCATACGCTCATAATAGAAAGATAATGATATGCAATCGCAAGTGTCTGTGAAATTTCTTCTTCTGTGCCTGAAATAAACAACGAAAGCAATGGTTTTCCCAAAAGAATCAAAATGGCGCCTAACACTGTCGAGGTAATAAGTGCAATAATTACACCAGCCTTTAAACCTTCACGAATGCGTTTAGGCTGATTTGCACCAAGATTTTGTCCTGTGTAAGTAACCATGGCAAAACCATATGAGGTGGCCGCTATTTCTAATACTCCATACAGCTTATTCGTTGCCGTAAATCCTGCAATAAAAATAACACCAAACGAATTAATCAAACGCTGTACAATCATGGATCCAATGGCAATAATAAAATTTTGGAAAGCCATCGGAAGACCAAGAAGCATAAGCTGGCCTGACAATTCAACTTCCAAGCGCAAATCTTTCCTGCGTGGATGTAAGAGCGTAAGCTTTCTTATTGTAAAGAAACAATATACTACTGAAATAAACTGAGCAATAAGTGTCGCTTCCGCTGCACCTGCAATGCCCCATCCAAACACACATACAAAAAGCAAATCTAATACAATATTGCTGGCCGCAGCAATGGCCGTTGCAATAAGAGGTGTCTTACTGTCTCCAATTGCGCGCAGCATAGATGCCAATAAATTATATGCAACAACAATGGGAATACCAGTAAACAAAATACGAAGATATAAAATCGTATCTGGCTTAATATCCTCTGGGGTTTGTAAAATAGCAAGTACTGGACGAACAGCTGCCTGAAATACTATAGTAAGCAAAACTGCAAGCAAGGCTGACAGCACAATACTGTGTCCAACTGCCTGATGAAGCCCATCTTCATCTTTCGCTCCAAACTGCTGTGCCATGCGAATGGAAAATCCCTGTGTCAATCCCTGTATACTTCCAAGGCTCATCCAGCCTAGAGACTCTGCAGCGCCAAGTGCTGCCAATGCAGAAACACCAAGCGTCTGACCTACAATCATTGTATCAACTACTGTATAAAGCTGCTGAAAAACATTGCCAAACATCAAAGGAAGTGAAAACAAAAATAGCAGCTTCATTGGTTTTCCTTTGGTCATATCTGTAGCATTCATTGTTCAAAACCTAAAATATATCATATTCCTTTCTTTTTCATTATGTGCACTTTAAAATTAATATTTTTGTTCTTCCTGTATGAAGATCTCTGCCATACGCTCACGAAGATGCAAAATATAATCTGCCAAGTGAGGATAATGCTCAAAATCAAACGGTTCCTCAGCATTCTCCATGATCAGTGCAACAACACGTTCTCTGCCAACCACCGATTCTAATGTAGTAAGTGCATTTAAATCATCAAGAGCCTCACGCTGCACCTGTGCACGAATAGATGACATAGGTTTTTCATCTGGACCTGGATAAACCAAAAATGCATCACCAGATGGAAACGCATAACTTGCATGTGTATTAAAAAATGGATCAATATGAGAAATCGAATACTGCGAATTATAGAAATTAAAGCCCCAGTGTAAAAATCCCTTAATTCCATGAAGATACATCAATACTCCCATAATACGATTTCGCCAGCTTGGCATTGCAAAAAAGCGATTCGGTACTGTAACAGACTGCCCACAGCAATAATACACCCATGGTTGCGGCACCTTATTCTTTAAAAAGACACTTATATGATTGCTTGACACAATCGGATGCTGAACAATTCCTTTTTCATAGAAAGAATACTCGCTAAGTGCATCAACTACCTGCCATCCCTTCAGGCTTTCCTTTACACTCTCTCGTGCCTCCTTATAGCTTTCCAGACAATCCATTCCTGGTTCATCTGAGATATGGAAAAAAACATGATCCCTATCATATCCAAACTCAATCAATTTACTTTGAAGCTCTGGCAAGAGCTGCTTTAAGAAACTCTGATACGAGGAATCTAGTGCCGATGTATGCCATCCGAACTTTTTTACGTTCTTTCCATCTACTGTTACAACAATCTTTGGTGCTGCTTTCGCACCCCACTGTGTAAACAAATGTGGTATTTCAAGATACTTTATTCCATTTCTTAGGCAAAGATCACACCAACGTTTTAATCTTGACCAATCAAACTTGTAAGATCCATCTGCATCCTGCAAAATATCTATAAGCTGCACTGTTGTACGCTCCCCACCTACTGCAGTATCAAGAGGCGGTGTAAAAATAGGTGTCAGCAACATATTGATTCCAAGCTCTTTTCCTGCAAGCGCAATCTGCGCTTCCATTATCTCCCAATGCTTTTCTGAAAATACAGGAATATGATAATAATCAGCCAGACAGTCTGCGTGAAACCATTCAGTGTGAATAAGAGTTTGTTCTGAAAGCACTTTGTCCAACACATTTAAATTCACTGTCAATATCTGATAAGGTTCTTTTTCATCCTTCCCATATATTAAAATATCAATCTGATATGTGCCAGGTACAATTGCAGACGTATCTAAAAAATCAATCCAGAGTGAACGTGTCTGTCCAGGAATCAAACGAACAAAATTTGTTTCACGTGGGCATAAAAGATCAGGAAATAATCCCGGCTGACTCTTTAAATACCACTCGTCCGTCTGCTCATAACATGGAAAAGCGCTAGGTACAAGCTCCACATCACGCACACGCACAGGTGATGGGCTGCCTTTTATCTCATAAGTAAAGCCTTCTGCAAAATGTTTCCTTTCGCCATCGTAATTACTGCTACTTCCATATACAAGCAAAAATGCTGGAAGCTCTCCTTTAAAAATTGAAATTGTGTGTTGATCGTTTTTCTTCACACAGTCCGTATCTGGAAATATTTTTTCCAAACTGCTTGCCAAATAAAAATATGCTTCTTTATTCCCTGTCATTATCTTCTCCTACCAATTATCACTGTGTATGCAAATATGGCTCACCATTTCTTAAAATATGCCATGCGCGATTTGGCTGCGTATGCTCCATATAATAAGCAAACAATAAAGGATTTTCTTCATTGCCGCGCATCATATCATAATGCGTTGGAATAACAGTTGTACAATCAATCTCTTTTGCAAAAAGAGCCGCCTCCTGAGGTGTCATATTACCAATAATATCACGTGACTCTCTAACCCAATCTCTGCCATTGATTGGCAAAAAAGCAAGATGAATAGGACCTGCCTTGCAAACATCTCTAACAAGACGGTCTGTTGCAACTGCATCTCCGCAATGAAGAATCGTAGTACCTCCCATATAAAAAACATAGCCAAGTGCTTTTTCATTACCATTTGCATCAGCACGATACACATCATGTGGAACTGCTACCGCAGTCATTGAAATATTTTGAAATAATTCCAGCTGCTGTCCTTGCCGTATCCCCGTCACACGATCAGAAAATGATGCAATACATTCTTGAATTTCATCTAAAATCCCTGCCGGAACAAAAAACTTTACATTCGGATGAGAAGCCGCCAGTTTGCATATCGTGTCCGGCTGGAAATGATCCAGATGATTATGTGTACAAAATACAGCATCCACAGAAAAATTAGCATCTGCTGAAAATGGAGGTTCAAAATGTGTGCGGCAAACACCATCCGTTCCATAAATCGGCTCCAAAACTGGATCAATCAAAATAATTTTTCCATTATATTTCAGAAAAACACCGCATTGTCCAATTCTCCAGACTGCAACAGAATGACTTGTAGTCTCCTGCTCGCTCAGGGAATGAATAAGCGCATTTCCCCTATAAAACCAATTTTGATCCATATAAAAACCCTCCCAATATATTTTCAAGCAAATTATAAAAAGCACCCGCATAAACTGCCGCAGCAGCTGCGAGTGCTAATACACCTGCTATACGTTTTCTAGTTTTCTTATTTGTACTGGAAATAGTATAGCACTAATTATATCTATTGTCATCCTATTTTCTATATACTAGTTTCTATTGTGATATTTTACATTCTATTTGCACAATACTTTCACGACTAATACAGCAAGCGCTACTAAAACTTTTTTCATTTTTTACTTCTTAATCTTAATCAGTCTTGCATTTAAACTTTCGATAAAGCCATCCTGAATTCCTGAAATCATATTTGTCATCGCTTCTGGCTTCATCGTTTTCAACATATCCCACATGCCAATGCCAGGCTTAATATCAAAATTAGTTGCCAGCTTGAGTGCTTTTGACGTAATTTCCAAAGCTTCTTCATTTTTAGAAATTTCTTCCATAGTGTCGCGTACACTATAAAAGCCATCTGTGAATTCCATTGGTGCCTTCAAATCAAGACTTCCCATCTGCTTAAACCAATTGGCAACGCCTTCCTGACGCTCATTAAACTCCGGAAGTGTATAGCTGTCTGGTTCTTTTTCAACCTTTTCCAGCGTAATGCTATCCTTCACCTTATCATCTCATATATTTCCCCTAAAAATTTCGCTCACTCTGACTTAACCCAGCGGCAAGCCACTGGGGTTCCATTGACGGAGTTCTAGTGTC
>OGUO01001347.1_pt1 | contig 16518 bp, 14 predicted proteins | sample 1553641 | NCBI WGS metagenome assembly OGUO01 (sample SAMEA2579980, study PRJEB22360) | human gut metagenome | biome: human gut; feature: human-associated habitat; material: faeces | place: Denmark | collected 2008/2010 | reverse complement strand
TTGTATGTCTCGGGATTTTGGCATATTCATGCCAAAACACCTCGCGGGATAGTGGCGTGTGAACAGTAACAATTTATCTGTTATTGTAGATATATTAACTGAATCAGCTGAATAAGTTAAGTCCCCTGCCTCAATTGCAAAAAGCAACATACTCTGCAGAGACAATGGCTATTTACAAATATGACAATAACAGGTATCATTCTTTTATAAATACATTAATAAAAGAAGGTAGAAACAGAATGAGCGGACTGGAAAAGAAATTTGCTACGAAATCAAAAATCGTAAATTATATTATAAATAGAGAATCCACATCAAAAGTGGAAATATCCAAAGAACTGAATCTGAGTATGCCAACAGTTCTGTCTAATGTAAAAGATTTATTGGAAAAAGGTATCATAATAGAAACTGGAGAATATGAATCCACAGGAGGAAGAAAGGCTAAAAGTATTGGAATCAATCCATCCTATCGTTATGCAATGGGAATTGTGATTACTGCAAATCATCTGGGAATGGTGCTGGTAAATCTGAAGTATGAGATTGTAAAATCAGAGCGGATCCGTCTGAAATTTGTACCTGATATGTCATATTGCAGTCAGGTGGCAGATTTTGCGACGAAATTTCTGGATCATATGAATGATGCAGAACAGAAAGAAAAGCTTCTGGGTGTTGGAATCTCTATTCCGGGAATCATTAATCAGGAGCAGAAACTGGTGATAAAATCCCACGCACTGAAACTTGAAAACTATAGTCTCAGTTTCCTGGAACAGGCATTTTCTGTCCCGGTTTATTTTTCAAATGATGCCAATGCGGCAATGATGGCAGAAGATATGAACATCTATCAGAATGCAATTTACCTTTCGTTGAATCAGACTCTTGGCGGTGCATTTTGCATAGGGGGAAATTTGTTTTCCGGAGAAAATCAGAAGGCCGGAGAATTTGGACATATGATACTTGTACCTCAGGGCCGCAAGTGTTATTGTGGAAAATCTGGTTGTGCAGATGCTTATTGCGCTGCAGGCGCACTTGTTGGTGAGTCAAAGGATTCTGTGGAACAGTTTATGCAGCTGCTTCAAAACAATGATGAAAAGGCAGAGAAAAAATGGGAAGAGTATCTTGATTATCTTGCAATTCTGATTTCAAATCTGCGCATGGCATATGATATGGATATCATTCTTGGAGGTGAAATGGGTGGATATCTCTCAGATTATATGATACCTCTTGGGGAAAAAGTAATGAAGTATAATGGATTTGATCATGATCTGAGATATCTGAAAAACTGTTCTTATAAGAAAGAAGCCTCAGCTGTAGGTGCAGCAAAGCATTTCTTGCAGGATTTTATCGGAAAGATATAGCCGATGGCATTCTTGAATCACTGATGATCTGCTGATATACCATATTAAACAAATATCTGAATATAAAAAATACCCTGATTACAACAAAGAAAGGTTGTGATCAGGGTATTTTGTTATTGTGCGGGAATTCAGCAGATAATTATGAGGAGTGTTATAGTAACATCTGCATAAAAATAAAATCTTTACTTTGTGCAACTGGTAGAAATGAGAAATATTTTTAAATGTTTATTGACAAATTTAGCGATTTGAATAATAATGTAATTACTTTAATAAAACATTTAATAAAAGTTAATGAACAACTAGAGGTTCAAAGTACATTCAACAAATAAGGAGGAAAATATTATGTTACAGCAGGTTATGACAAATCCAGGAGAAATTATTTTCAGAGAGGTTCCCGTACCAGAGATTAAAGACAACCAGGTTTTGGTTAAGATTATGAATATTGGTATCTGTGGTTCTGATATCCATGTATATCACGGAAAACATCCTTTTACAAAATATCCGGTAACCCAGGGACATGAAGTATCAGGAGAAGTGGTAAAAACAGGTGATGCAGTAACAGAATTTCATGTGGGACAGAAAGTAACAATTGAGCCACAGGTATATTGTGGACATTGTTATCCATGCCGTCACGGAAAATACAATCTCTGCGAAGAGCTGAAAGTAATGGGATTCCAGACAACAGGAACTGCATCCGAGTATTTTGCAGTTGATGCATCAAAAGTAACACCGATACCGGAAGATATGTCTTATGAAGAGGGCGCAATGATCGAGCCTCTGGCAGTAGCTGTTCATGGTGTTAAACAGATGGGCGATGTAACAGGAATGAATATTGTGGTGATAGGAGCCGGTCCGATCGGAAATCTGGTAGCGCAGTCTGCAAAAGGGATGGGAGCAGCTAAAGTTATGATCACAGATGTCAGTGATCTTCGTCTGGAAAAAGCAAAAGAGTGTGGAATTGACGTATGTGTCAACACAAGAAATAAAAATTTCGGGGAAGCAATGGTAGAAGCCTTTGGACCGGATAAGGCAGATGTTATCTATGATTGTGCAGGAAATAACATTACAATGGGACAGGCGATCAAATATGCAAGAAAAGGAAGCGTGATTGTGCTGGTTGCAGTTTTTGCAGGAATGGCTGAGATCGATCTGGCAGTTGCAAATGATCATGAGCTTGATATCAAGAGCACAATGATGTACAGACATGATGATTATGTAGACGGAATCAGACTGGTGAATGAAGGAAAAGTGCATTTAAGACCGCTGATCTCTAAGACGTTTGCATTTAAAGATTATCTGAAAGCATACCAGTACATTGACGATAACCGTGAGACTACAATGAAAGTGATTATCAATGTGCAGGAAAAATAAAATACCCTGCTGATCATAAGCATTATGTAAGACAAAGATATAATAAAAAAGACTGCTGTAAAGAAGACATGAGTAAACGGAAAGACGGAGGATGGCAGCAGGCAGGAGGAATTATGGAGAGTAAAAACGAAAATGTAAAAGTTCCGTTGATCAGTAAAATCGCATATGGATTTGGCGATGTAGGATGTAATTTCAGCTGGATGTTCGTCAGTAATTTTCTCATGATTTTTTACACAGACGTATTCGGAATCAGTATGGCAGCAGTCTCTGCCCTGATGCTGTTTTCGAGATTTTGGGATGCGATCAATGATCCGATCGTGGGTGGACTGACAGATAAAACCAAAACAAAATGGGGACGTTATCGTCCATGGCTTCTCATTGCAGCTCCGATCACGGCCGTGCTTCTGATTATGACATTCTGGGCACATCCGGACTGGTCGGACAGATCAAAGGTTATCTATATGGTAATTACATACTGTCTGCTGGTACTTGGATATACTTGTGTAAATATCCCGTATGGCACCCTTTGTGGAGCAATGACACAGGATATCGATGAACGTGCAAAGATTAATACATCACGTTCAGTATCTGCAATGGTTGCAATTGGAATTATCAATATCATTACAGTTCCACTGATTGGAAAACTTGGCAGTCAAAGTGCTAAAACCGGATACCTACTGGTAGCAATCATATACGGATGTATTTTTGCAGCCTGTCATTTCTTCTGTTTTGCAAAAACAAAAGAGCAGGTGATTATGCCGGAAAAAGAAAAAATATCCATAAAAGTGCAGTTAAGAGCGGTGATGCAGAACCGCCCATATATTCTGGCATTAATCGGACAGGTGTTATTCGGATTTACACTTTATGGAAGAAATGCAGATGTTTTATACTATTTCACTTATGTAGAGGGAAATGCATCCTACTATACTACATATTCCATGTGCATTATCATTCCATCCATTATCGGTGCTGCATGTTTCCAGCCTGTATTCCGCAAACTGAACAATAAAGGAAGAACTGCATCCATTTTTGCTCTCCTCACTGGAATTTCCATGCTCTGTATGTTCTTCTTTAATGTAAAAGAAACACCGGCAGCGTTCTATACACTTGCAGGAATTACACAGTTCTTTTTCTCTGGATTTAACACTGCAATCTATGCGATCATTCCCGACTGCGTAGAATACGGAGAGTGGAAAACGGGCTTAAGGAATGATGGTTTTCAATATGCATTTGTGTCACTGGGAAATAAAATTGGCATGGCAATAGGAACTGCGCTACTTGCAGCACTTCTTGGAAAATATGGATATGTGGCAAATCAGGTACAGAATCCGGCTGTCCTCAGTATTATGAGACATTCCTTTACTACAATTCCGGGAGTTTTATGGATAGTGACAGCAATTGTACTGTTTTTCTATCGCCTGAATAAAAAACGTTACAATGAAATTGTAGAAGACCTGAAAAAAAACCGGGTAAAATAAAGAGTGTCGTGAAGTGAATTGCGAATATCAACAGAGTCTCCTTGAGCAGCATTAAAAAATCTGCTTAAGGAGATTTTTATGTCTGGAGTTTTTGTGGTTGCATTTTTGTTTTATATGGGTATAATGGTGAGATAAGTCTGCAGATGAAAGGAAGACAATGTTGACAATATAACGAAGGAGCGAAGTATTATGCTGAAAAGATTCACCAGATATGTAACCCAGAGTGTTGCCGGAATGATCGGGATTTCCGTTTATGTTCTGGCAGATACTTTCTTTATATCTGTATATTCCGGTGCTGACGGACTGGCAGTTCTCAATTTGATCCTGCCGGTTTATGGACTGATCTATGCGATTGGGGCTATGATCGGGATTGGTTCCGCTACCAGGTATGCCATAAGCAGGGCAAAAGGAAAAAATACAGAACATTATTTCGTACAGTCAGTAACCTGGAGCATACTGACTGCAGTTCCATTTATGCTGATCGGAATCTTTATTCCGGACAAAGCATTGGCTTTGTTGGGGGCAGATGCCGGACTGATCGGACTTGGACGAAACTATGTGAGAATTATTCTGATCGCAACACCATTCTTCATGTCAAATTATACATTTACTGCATTTGCCAGAAACGATGGAGCGCCTTCTATTGCAATGATCGGTTCCATCAGTGGAAGTATCTTTAACATTATATTTGATTATATATTCATGTTCCCGGTCGGTCTGGGATTTTCCGGAGCAGGACTGGCTACTGCAATCTGTCCGATCGTAACAATGAGCGTCTGTACCATACACTACAGAAGCAGCAGAAACCATGTAGGATTCCATTGGAAAAAACCGTCATTCAGACACCTGATTTCCTGCTGTCAGCTAGGAGTTTCCGCATTCGTCGGTGAACTGTCTTCCGGTGTGATCGCCATTGTATTTAACTTTCTGATCCTGGGAATCGCGGGAAATATGGGTGTAGCAGCCTATGGAGTTGTGGCAAACCTTTCTATCGTGGCATTTGCAATTTTCAACGGTCTGGCCCAGGGAGCACAGCCCTTGATCAGTGAAAGCTACGGAAAAGGTCAGCCCACTCAGGTAAGAAAACTTCTGAAATGGAGCCTGCTCGTATGTCTTGCTGTAGAAGCACTGATCCAATTGATCATCTGGACTTCAACCGACATGCTAATCAGCATTTTCAACAGTGAAAACAATGTTCAGTTATTGAATTATGCACACACAGGACTGCGTCTGTATTTCCTTGGATTTATAGTGGCAGGAATCAATATTGTACTGGTGGCATATTTCTCAGCAGTAGATGAACCGAAAATCGCGATTGTCGGATCATTCCTGAGAGGAATTGTTGCTATTGTTATCTGCGCAGTTATACTTGCGAAATTATTTGGATTAAATGGAATCTGGATCTCTCTTCTTGCAGCGGAGACGGTTACGTTTCTGACGATTCTGTTTCTGGCATATAAAGACAGAAGAAAAAGGATGGCAGTTGTCTGAACTATGGTTTCAGGCAACTGCCATTCTCGATATCAAGCAGTTTGATTTTTCGCTCAATCCCTCCGGCATAACCGGTAAGACTTCCGTTTGAACCTATAACCCTGTGGCAGGGGACGACCACGGAAACCCGGTTATGTCCAACTGCACCGCCAACTGCTTGGGCAGACATGGTTTTCAACCCACGTTTATCAGCTATTTTGCGGGCAATCTCGCCGTAAGTAACTGTCTGACCATAAGGAATCTCCAGTAAAATATCCCACACTTCTCTCTGAAAATCTGTTCCGATCAGATGAAGCTTCGGCAGGAAATCCGGCTTTTGCCCGCTGAAATAAATATCCAGCCAGCGCAGAGCATCTTTTAAAATATGGTTTTCCTTTTCTTCAAAAATATAATTCATATGTCCTGGAAATTCTCCAAAATACTTCTGTCCCTCAAACCAGACTCCTATAAGCCCTATATCATCAGCAGCCAGCAGTATTCTTCCAAGTGGAGACAGATAATAAGCTCTGTAAATCATAATATTTCACCCTCAACAGAAAAATAAATGACAGTAAAGAGTACTTAGCCTTTTATGGAATTGCTATAATTACAATTCATTATAAACTTTTCTTATATGAAAAGCAATATAATCTCAGTTTGTCTATCTTGGCATTGCCATAAATCAGGGAAGTCATCTGCTTCGAGTGAGAAAGGAATTCTTGTGTAAACCTCCAAACTGATGTAAGATAAGATTACTCAGTTTGGAGGTTTTATTTTTATGTTTAACGAAATAAAAGATTTCGCTGCGCCGGAACTGGATGTATATGCCAGAACATCAGAAGTGCAGCTTTTACGATATTATGAACCGGAACCGGGAATTTTCATTGCGGAGAGTCCGAAAGTAATTGAACGTGCCCTGAATGCAGGATATCAGCCAATCTCTTTCCTGGTGGAGCATAAAGATCTGGAAGGAGAGGCACAGGAAATCCTGAAACAATATCCGGATGTGCCGGTTTATACCGCGGAATATGAACTTCTGGTCAAGCTGACCGGATTTGCCCTCACACGCGGAATGCTATGTGCAATGCGCAGAAATCCACTGCCATCTGTAGAGGAAATCTGCAGAAATGCCAGCCGCATAGCAGTTCTTGAAAATGTTGTAAATCCTACAAATATCGGAGCTATTTTTCGCTCAGCAGCAGCACTCCATATGGATGCAGTACTTCTGACCGGCGGATGCAGTGACCCGCTTTACCGACGTGCAGCCAGAGTCAGCATGGGAACTGTATTCCAGATTCCCTGGACATATTTTGATAAAAAAACTGTATGGCCACAGGATGGAATGAAGATTCTGCAAAAACTGGGATTCAAAACAGCGGCAATGGCTCTGCGTGACGATTCCGTAGGAATTGATGATAAAGCACTCCGGTCAGAAGAAAAACTGGCAGTCATTCTCGGAACGGAAGGTGACGGCCTTGCATCACAGACCATCGCAGATTGCGATTATACAGTAAAGATACCAATGTCCCACGGAGTAGATTCGTTGAATGTAGCTGCGGCAAGTGCAGTGGCATTCTGGGAGCTGGGACACAGAGAGTGAAACTATTAAGAATGATAAAATAGAAAAAAAGGCGTGATAATCAATGAAAACAGATCCTGTCAGAGAATATCTTATACAGGCAGAGCCAGGCAGGCGTGAAAAGGGATATGCATGGAATACTGCCATTGGTTTACAGGCTGTTGATGGATTAAAGCCGTCGCAGTATCTGGTTGATACAGCTGTTCAGAATATTGAGGGAAAAATTACGATAGAAGAAGCTCAATATCTGGTAGATTCTTATTATGAGGAGAGACGAGAAAAGCCAAAGTCAGGAGACAGAACTGAAGAAGCGGATACAGTTTCAGCCAGAATTGCAGCACTATTATCAGAAAATGCATTTAGTTTTACACCTACAGAATATCTGGCAATTCATAAGAAACTATTTACAGGAATTTATTCACATGCCGGAAAAATCAGGGATTATAACATTACAAAAAAAGAATGGGTATTAGATGGAGCTTCCGTTCTTTATGGAAGTGCATCAGAACTTAGAGAGACATTAGAATATGATTTTACGCAGGAAAAAAAGTACAGCTATAAGGGTTTATCTATAGAAGAAATGATACATCATCTGGCAGTTTTTGTGGCAAATCTGTGGCAGATACATGTGTTTGGCGAAGGAAATACCAGAACTACGGCAGTTTTTTTTATTAAATATCTCAGAACACTGGGATTTGATGCCACAAATGATATATTTGCAGAAAATGCCTGGTATTTTCGAAATGCCCTGGTTCGTGCAAACTATAATGACTTAAAGAATGGAATCCATGAGACAACTGAATATCTGGAAGTATTTTTGCGAAATTTATTGCTGAATGAAAAAAATCCTCTTCATAATCGCATGATGCACATCAATAAAGAATTTATAAATCTTCTAAATGAGAGTCTGAAAACAGAAGAAGCGAACATTGAAATGAAAAAAGTGAATATTAAGAGGGAGAAAGCGAACATTGTAACAGAAAAAGTGAATATTGATGTGCATGACAGGTATTCAGATGAAATTCATGGTTTCCTGGAAAAAACAATAAACCATATTCAGAAAATGTATGATGCGTTAAGTGATAAAGTGGCATTTGGAAGAGAAGATGTACAACATGCTACTGGTCTGAAGCCTACACGCGCTTCTATGCTTATAAAAGAATTGGTTAAAAGGAAAATACTGGAGCCGGTTTCGGGATATGGAAAAGGAAAGTACAAATTTACAGGAATATCAGTTGAAAGACAGTACGGTAGTTGGACAGAACTTTTATAGTTACGGTAAATTAAAATATCTGTCAGGAAAGCAGGTGTGTGAAATGGGTGTGTATTTAAATCCCGGCAATGATAAATTTTATAAAGCAATCAATTCTGAGATTTATGTGGACAAAACAGAACTGATACAATATACCAATCGTGTTTTTAACACCATGCAGCAAAATGTCTGTGTAAGCAGACCAAGACGTTTCGGAAAGTCTATGACTGCAAATATGCTGGCTGCATATTACAGCAGAGGATGTCAGTCTGAAAAATTATTTGACGGACTTAAGATAAAAGAAGATTCATCTTTTTCAAAATATCTGAACAAATACAATGTTTTCTTTATAAATATGCAGGAATTCCTAAGCCGCAGTAAGACAGTAGAGAAAATGGTCCTGCGATTAAACCGGATTCTGATGCGTGACCTGAAACAGGAATATCCTGATGTGGACTATTTTGATGAAGAAGATCTTGCTGAAAGTATGCAGGATGTATATCAGCAGACAGGATGTCCGTTTGTGATTATTATAGATGAGTGGGATTGTATTTTCAGAGAATACAAGTCAGATAAAGAAGCACAGGAGCAGTATCTTGATTTTCTGCGGGATTTTCTTAAGGATAAATCTTATATTCATCTTGCTTATATGACAGGAATCCTGCCGGTAAAGAAATATGGAACACATTCTGCCCTGAATATGTTTGATGAATTTTCTATGATTTATGCAGGACCTCTGGCGAAGTTTGTGGGTTTTACAGAGACAGAAGTCAGAGAATTATGTGAGAAATATCATATGGATATGAGGGAAATCAGAGAATGGTATGACGGGTACAGGTTTGAAAACTGTGAGCCGGTTTATAATCCAAGGTCTGTGGTAAACGGCATGCTCTTTGGTTCTATCAGAAACTACTGGAATATGACAGAATCTTTTGAAGCACTGCAGACTTATATAGATATGAATTTTGAGGGGTTAAAGGATGATATTCTCAGTATGCTGGCAGGAGAGCATATTCCTGTTAATACCGGAAATTTTACAAATGATATGACGACATTCCGGGATGAGAATGATGTTTTGACCTTATTGATCCATCTGGGATATCTGGCATATGATTCTACAGAACATTGTGTGTATATTCCTAATAATGAAATCCGGAATGAGTATGCAAATGCTGTTTCTGTATCAGACTGGGGTGAAGTGTCAAAGGCTTTAAAAAATTCGGCAGATGTCCTGAATGCAATCTGGAATCAGAATGAGCAGATGGTTGCACAGGGAATCCAAAGAGCACACTTTGAGACCTCGCATCTTCAGTATAATGATGAAAATGCATTAAGTTATACTATTTCACTGGCTCTGTATGCGGCTAGAAACTATTATAGCGTATATCGTGAACTGCCAACAGGAAAGGGATTTGCGGATATGGTCTTTATTCCGAGAAAAAAATTTCCTGATAAACCTGCTCTGGTAGTGGAATTAAAATGGGATAAAAGTGCCAAAGGAGCTATTTCTCAGATTAAACAGAAGCAATATTGTAAAAGTCTGGAGGAATATGCAGGAAATATTCTTTTGGCAGGGATTAACTATTCCAAAAAGGATAAAGAGCATCAGTGCATCATTGAGAAGATAGTGAAATAATAACATTATATATGATTTGCTGTAAATAGATGAAAAATATCAGAGAGTGTGTAGATTGGAAAATTTCTACACACTCTCTGATGTATTTATGATATAAAGTTAAATGATATAGGTTATTCGAAACGAGGAATTGTAATAACTTCTCCACCCTTCATAGCGGATTCGTGCGCACAGATTCCTGTACCTGTCCAGTAAGCGCCCATGATGTCATCGATAGCAGGTTTGCGTTCTTCCAGAATGGAACGGATGAATTCATGTACAAGGTGTGGATGGGAACCACCGTGACCGCCTCCCTGGGTGAAGGAAAGATGGGTGTTCTCATTGTTATATACTGTGTTGGTGGTGAAGGATGCGATTTCCTTCGGAAGAAGGTGTGCATAATCCGGGATCTGGATTCGTTTTTCTGCAATTTTTGTTCCACGGCTGGATTTCTCGCTGTCTTCATCCAGGATATCTTCTGCTTTTTCAAATTCTCCTGTGCGGGTAAAGAGAACTGGATTTTCTTCATTAAGTTGCTGCCATTCGAAGCTCTCGTTTTCACCGTATACCCGGAAGCATTCAGAATAGTTTCTGGCTACACCATACAGAAAACGTTCCATTTCAATAGTCACATCGCTGTCCTGAAGAGAAATAAATGCAGATTCGAACGCGAATGGGCAGCCGTATTTGTCAGCCAGTTCTTTGCGGATTTTTCCGGAACCTCTTGCATAAACCTTGTCTGGCAGATGTCCGGCAAGCATAAGACACGGAGCAACGGCGTGTGTTGGATGCATCAGTGGAGGGAAGCCTTCCCAGTATTCCGGCCATCCTTCCATGTCCTGGTAATGTGCACAGGTCATATACTGGAGACGTCCGAATTCTCCTTTTTTATAAAGTTCCTGAATATAGAGGAACTCTCTCTGGAAAATAGTTGTTTCCATAAACATATAATTTTTGCCGGAGGCTTTGCGGGCTGCAATGATGTCATTTAATTCTTGGATGCTCATTCCCATAGGAATTGTACAGCCACAATGTTTACCTGCATTTAAGACGCGTACAGAAAACGGAGCATGTGTTGCTGGCGGTGTTACAAGATGAACTGCATCAATTTCAGGAATATCCAGTACATCCTGCAGATCTGTGAAACAGCGTTCATCCGGAATGCTGTATCGTTCTTTTGCAATATTCAGAAGTTTCTCATTTTTATCTACGACATACACCTTATCAATATCAGGATGTTTACAGTAGATAGCAACGAATTCAAGCCCGAAGCTTAAGCCTACTAAAGCAACATTCAGTTTTTTCATGATGGAAAACCCTCCTTAAAAAATTAATATAGAAAAAATCATCAGGATGTCAGGAATCCTGCATCTGTTTTGTATGTCTGTGATTATACGTGATGAAAAAAGAAAAGAGAATAAAGATAATTTAGATGTTTGGACAAAAAAAGATAAAAATAATACCAGTTCCGATCAGTCTTACTTTTTTTTAGAAAAGATGGAAAAAGAAAGAATAATATCGTTATTCAAAAATCAGGGATTTCATGTTTTAATAAGTGCATAGCAGAACAATCGATTGGAAAGCAAATCAGAAATATAGAAATAAGAGAGAAGATAAGAAGGAGGAACTATATAATGAAGAAAAGCGCATTAGCTGTTATGCTGGCAGGGGTTATGGTTTTAGGTGTACAGACAGGTGTGTGGGCTGCATCTGATACATCAAATCAAAAAGAAGGGGAATTGACACTTCTGCTAACAAATACTTTGATTGATGGGTCAGGAGCGAATAGTGAAGAATTTAAAAAAGTAATTAAACAATATGAAGAAGAGAATCCGGGAGTTAAGATTACCTTACAAGGTGCTTCACAGCAGGATATTAAAGAATCTTTCCAGACAGCTGCTCTGGCGGGTAGAGGTGCAGATATTGTGATGATGGATAATTCAGGACATGCCATTGATCTTGCTGCTATGGGGCTTCTGTATCCATTGGAAGAACTTACTACAGATGAAGAACTCACTGCACAGTATCAGGAAGGACCTCTTGATTCCGGCAAATTCGAAGGCAAATATTATTCAGTACCATGGAATATGGACTGTACAGGTCTTTATTATAATAAAGAACGCCTGGATGAGCTGGGAATTGATGTCCCTACAACGTGGGAAGAGCTTTCGGACGCAGTAGATAAAGTGAAAGAGGCAGGTTACGGTGGAATTATCACTTATCAGAGTGCATATGCGTTCTACTCATTCTTCTATCAAAATGAGTGTCCGGTAATTGATACAAGCGGAGATGTTCCGAAAGTAGTGATTGACAATGAGGAGGGAAAAGAAGCATGGAATTATATCTGTGATTTGATCTCTAAAGGTGGTCTGGTAGAGTCTTTTAAAGAAGCAACCACATGGGACAAAGTATATGAAAGCTTTGCAAATGGAGAAGCAACCTTCCTGTTAGGTGGAGATTGGTGTTCTGTTGAAGTGGAAAATATTAATCCGGATATGGATTATGGTATTGCCCCGATGGTGAAAGGGAAAACAGAAGCAACTATACTGGGAGGTTGGACTTGGAATATTAATGTAAATTGCAAAAATCCAGAACTTGCCTATGATCTGATTCAGTATCTGAACTCAGAAAAAGGAGATTCTATTCTGGCTGTAGAGGGAAAAGCATCTGCACGCAAGGATTATGACTATGTTAAATCATTGGAAGGAAAGGATAAGTTAAAAGTTTTTGCAGAAGAACTTTCATATACAAAGGCAAGACCTGCTGTTATTAATGAAAAAGCCATTGATGAACTGATTATTAATGCAATCTTGGAAGTAGACTATGGACAGTCCTCAGCTGAAGATGCGCTGACATCTCTTGCACAGAAGCTTAATGAAAATATTGCATCTAACTATCAGTAAAAATGTCTGGAAAATAAACATGAAATGATAACAGAGGCGCTGGCGTGAAATGGCGGCAGCGCTTCTTCATTGAGAAGGGAGGAAGATTATGTCCCAAATACGTAGAAAAGAAGGCCTGGAACTGAAAAAAAATCTTCCAGGATATCTTCTGATGGCACCAGCAGTGATTGCGGTACTGGCACTTTCTGTGTATCCTCTTTTCAGAGGTATTTATCTGAGTTTCTTAAATTATAACCTTGTACGCCCAAACGATCCCACGTTTAATACCTTTGCAGGACTGCAGAATTATATTGATATTTTCAAAGATAAAGTGTTCCTACAGTCTATTGGAAATACAGTAAAGTGGACAGTGGTGAATCTTGTGGTACAGCTTGTGGCAGCCATGCTTCTTGCACTTGCACTGAACCAGAAACTGAAAGGAAGATCTGTATACAGAACCCTGATTCTGGTTCCATGGGCAGTTCCCCATGCCATAGCAGCTATGACCTTTACTTTTTTATACAATGCAAATGTAGGTATCATTAATATTCTGGCAGTGAAACTGGGAATGATTACAGAATCTGTATCCTGGCTTGGAAATGTGGGATCAGCGTTCTGGTGTGTAATCTTGGTGGCAATCTGGAAGGGAATTCCATTTCAGATGATCTTTATTCTGGCTGCACTGCAGGGAATTTCCGGGGATGTGTATGAGAGTGCAGAAATAGATGGTGCCAGTCGCTGGCAGTGTTTCTGGAGGATCACACTTCCGATTATCAAAGAACCTTTGGCTATTTCCACAATCCTGAACCTGATCGGTATTGTGTCCTGTTTTAACACCATCTGGCTGATGACCAAAGGTGGACCGCTGTACAGCACAGAGATTGTTTATACCTATGCATACAGAAGAGCATTTATTGACCATAATTTCGGAACTGCAGCAGCTGCATCCGTGGTATTGTTTGTATTCATGGCTGTTTTTTCCGGAGTTTATTTGAAGATGGTAAGTGAGAAAGAATAGGGAGGAGGAAACTATATGCATGCAAAACAACGAAATGAAGCCATACGGCATGTGGTAGCCTATGTATTTACAATAGCTATGGTTTTCCTTGCAGTGATCCCGTTTATCTATGTGGTACTGACTGCCCTGAAAACAAAGGAACAGATCTATGATCCATCGCAGATCATACCGACACATATCACATTTGACAATTTCAGACAGGTGCTGTTTCAGTCGAATTTCGTAAGATATTTTATGAACAGTATTTTTATTACACTGGTCACAACACTGATTTGTATGATATTATCAGTAATGGCAGCATATGGACTTACTAGATATAGAATCGTAGGTGCCGGGAAAATCAAGATGGCGGTTCTTATGACAAGAATGTTTCCGGGAATCCTGTTGTGTATTCCTTACTATATTATTATGAAACAGTTGAACCTGATTGACAGTTATATAGGACTGATTCTGATGTACTGCTCTTTTACCCTGCCTTTTGCCATATGGAATACCTGTGCATTTTTTATTTCCATCCCTTGGGAGTTGGAGGAAGCTGCTAGGATTGATGGCTGCAACAGGTTGAAATCTTTCTTTCATGTGATCATTCATGTGGCTAAGCCGGGACTTTTTGTTACAGCCTTGTTCTGTTTTATGACATCCTGGGATGAATATATGTATGCTTCTATTTTTATTAATACAACTTCAAAGAAAACCATTCAGGTTGGTATGCAGGACTTTGTAGGACAGTATTCTGTAGATTGGGGACTGCTGATGTCAGCGGTGGTGATCAGTCTGATACCAATTCTGATTTTCTTTGCATTGGTGCAGAAGAATCTGGTGCAGGGACTTTCTGCCGGTGCAGTGAAGGGATAAATACAGATCAGATGTAGAAAGAGGAAATTTGCGTATGAGTTTCAAACGTAAAAATCCGGGTAACCAGAGCATAAGAAGGCAGCTCACATTTTATATGGGACTTTTTGTGGTGCTGCCGTTGTGCCTGGCTTTGATGCTTCTGAATTTCTATCTTCAGAAAGTTACCACGGAAAATAAGATCAACAATGAGACAGATTTGCTATCCCAGATCAGGGATAATACAGATCAGATGATTGAAGTGACCAACTATGCTACATGCATGTTGATGACAAATAAAAATACACTGAAGAACCTGCGAATTTTAGAGCAAGACGGGGATTCCTACGAGATTTATCAGGCGAAAAGAGAACTTTCTAATGATATTTCGGATGTAGAGAGCTCCGTCTTAAATGCCGTTGGCGGAAAAGTAGCTATACTTACGAAAAAAGGATATATGATTGGTTCTTACACATTAAGCAGAACAGAAACGAATTATGAGAAAGAACAGTGGTATCAGGAGATTTTGGAGAATGATCTACCCGTAACAAGTCGCATAAAATCGAAAATCATGAAGCCAAGACAGAAACTCAATGCTTCTCTAGAATCAGGGTGTTGGATGTATAAACTGCAGCAAGCAAGTGTATCAAAAAACAAAGTATTCAAGTGTTGATTTGTTTCATCATAGCTGCAGTTTCAAAAACGTTATCTCTATCTTAAGGACAATATCTTGTACTATGCCCACAAGGAGTTTACACCTGATAATCTTCCCTTTCGATATTCTTCCATCCCATTGAATGCCTATTTGGAGTATCATGAACCATCGGAAATAATGAACTATGATATTCAACGCAATAAATCAATCGATATTCATACAAATGGGAAAACAATTACATTTGTCTCCGATGAGTCATTCACTAATTCTTCGAGTTTTCTCCTTATGGTAGTCATAACTTTCTTTCTAAGAATTAGATCGTGAAGACACTGGATGGAATGCGTGAAATGCTCCATGAGCCTACTGATCCCACGGAATTTGATCGCATGTACATCGAGACATTGAATGCGATTGGAATTCCAGAATCAAAATGGCAAGATATGATTGAAAGAGAATCCCATGAGAAGAAGTGGATGTTGATTGTCCAGAATAAGGAGCGTGTGATTAGTGGTGATGTGCTGGCACAGAAATGTGTTGATCTCTTGAAGTGTGGTGATCTACAAATTACTGAGATCCGTGAATTGAGAACAATCATTGGTACGAGTCCCAAAGTCTTTCTTGAAAAGTTTTATCAGTTAGGAGGATTAGAAGCAATGAAATTGGTACGGATAGAAAGGAGTGTTGATAAATAAGCTAATTCAATCACTTGTTCTCAAAGACGAACATTCAGCAGATGATCTGCTTCTTCTTCAAGAATTTCTTCCTATTGTCAAATAGTTAATTAAAACACGAGAAATCGTGTTATGGGTTCTCAACACCCCTGACTTTGTGTTCATGTTTCTGTTATGTGCATTTCTCAAGCAGGTAGATGTGACAAATGAAGTCTTTGAAGATTTGGGAATCATGTGTCAGACTCCAGAAGGTCATGAACAAGTTCTGATGGCATTTGATACTCTGATGCTGTATGCTCAGGAGAAAATTCGATTTCAAACAACCGTGGCTCTTCTCAATACTG
>OGUO01001346.1_pt1 | contig 16523 bp, 17 predicted proteins | sample 1553641 | NCBI WGS metagenome assembly OGUO01 (sample SAMEA2579980, study PRJEB22360) | human gut metagenome | biome: human gut; feature: human-associated habitat; material: faeces | place: Denmark | collected 2008/2010 | reverse complement strand
AAGTTTTTCCAGACGAAACGCGCCGCGCAGACAAACGCCCTTCAACTCCCCGTCCCTGAGAAAATCGGGCAGCGCGGGCAGGAGCGTCACGCGCCCCTCTTCGCTGCGCACGAGCGTTTCCAAAAGCGCCGCGGGGAACGCGCCGTTGCAGTCGTACTGAAAGGCGGAACCGTTTTCATAGGGCAGCGCGCCGAAGCCGTTTTCCAGCATCAGGCCGTTGCGCCTGTCGAGGAACGTTTTGAGCATAGCCGCGACCGCCGCGCCGTCGCCCACCAGAGTGACGTGCGGATAGGCGGCAAGCGATGCCGCGATCGCTTCACCGCTCTTCGCTTCATCGGGGCTGAGGCGGGTGACTTTCCCGTCCGCCACGGCGAATGTCGCGGTGTAGAACTGTCCGCGCCGCGCATCCATCAGGGCACAGACGATGCCGTCTGTCCGGCGGAGGTTGTATGCCAGCGCTTCAAGCGCGCTGACGGCACAGCAGGGCTTGTTTCTGCCGAAGGCGATACCCTTGAGCGTTGCCGCGCCGATGCGCACGCCGGTGAAGGAGCCGGGACCTGCCGATGCGGCAAACAGGTCGATGTCGGCAAAGGTGAGACCGGCATCTTTCAGCAGCCGTTCGATCTCGGGCAGCAGGGTTGCCGAATGGGTCATGGCATCGGACACCGCCGCTTTGCAGAGCAGACGGTCGTCGTCGAGCAGGGCTGCCGCGGCGACCTTAGCCGTGGAATCCAGGGCGAGTATTCTCATGATATGCAAAAATCCTTTCGCGTGTGCGGTCAGTCCGAAGCGCCTTCCGGCAGTGTGAGGGTGATGCGCCGCCCGTCTGCGCCGTCGGTCTTCTCGATCCGGACGGTGATGCGGTCACCGGGCAGGGCAAACGGGATCTTCTCGCTCCATTCGCAGAGCAGATAGCCTGCGTCGAGATAGTCGTAGTAGCCGGTGGAGTAGAGGTCATCCTCTCCCTCGATGCGGTAGACGTCGAAGTGGAAGACGGGGATGCTTGCGCCGCGGTATTCATTGACGATGGTGTAGGTCGGACTCTTCACGCGGGCATCCGGCAGAAGCGCCGAGACAAAGCCGCGCACAAAGGCAGTCTTACCAACGCCAAGGTCGCCGAAAAGGGCGACAAACGCAGTCCTTCTGCCCGCTGCGAGCAGCCGCTCGCAAAGCGCGCGTCCGACGGCTTCGGTTTCCGCCGTACCGGCAGTGGTATAGGTCATCTGCTGCGCCATGGCGCGCTCCTTTCACCCGCATGCCGCGGTAATACTGTATACCATATAATCATAGCATATCCGACAGAAAAAAGAAAGCACTTTTTGCACTTTTGCTTTGTTTTTTGTACCCTGCCCGCGTCAATCGTGGGGGATTACATTAATATTGAATAAAAACTTTCCGTGAAAATCGCAAAAGTCCTTGACAGATGCGCCTGGACTTGCTATAATGGTTTTACCTCTGTCAAGGAGGGCTTTTTCGTCGTGCTTTTGCACGCGCGCTTATTCCTTCGGCGCGAAGCCCCCGTTTGGAGAGGGAGGTACGGCGGCTATGCCGCAGACGGGCGCATGCCCGAAAAACAAACAGGAGGTGCCGACATGAGAGTAAAGATCACCCTGGCGTGCAGCGAGTGCAAGCAGAGAAACTACGAGACCAAGAAGAACAAGAAAAACGATCCCGACAGACTTGAGATGAACAAGTACTGCCGTTTCTGCAACAAGCACACGCTCCACAGAGAGACGAAGTAATCGGGAGGACGACAAAATGGCAGAAGCTACGAAAGAAAAGAAGCCCGGCCGCGTTGCGAAATTCTTCCGCGACTACAAGAGCGAACTGAAGAAGATCACCTGGTGCCCGTTCAAGTCTGTGAAGAACAGCACCGCGATCGTTGTCGCTTTCACCGTTGTTCTGGCGGCGATCATCGCCGTTCTTGACCTCGGATTCTCGTCCGGGATCATTGCACTCGGACGTCTGTTCTGAGCGGAGAGACAAGCATGAGCGATTTCGATGAGATGAACCTCGGTCCGAGGTGGTACGTTGCGCATACCTACTCCGGATACGAGAACAAGGTGAAGACCAATCTCGAAAAAATTATCGAAAACAGAAATCTCGGTCATCTGATCTATGAGATCAGAATCCCGACGGAGACGGTCATTGAGACCACCGACGCCGGTACGGAGAAGGAAACCGAGCAGAAGCTGTTGCCCGGCTACGTTTTCATCAAAATGACGATGACGGACGAAAGCTGGCATGTTGTGCGCAATGTTCGCGGCGTTACGGGCTTTGTAGGCCCCGGCTCGCGTCCCGTCCCGCTGACGGACGAAGAGCTTGCCATCATGCAGGGTGGCGAGGCGCATCGCGAAAACACCTTCAAGGTCGGCGACATGATCAAGATCGTGCGCGGCTCGTTTGAAGGCTTCAGCGGTAAGATCTATGATGTTTCCGAGGACGGCGCAAGCGTCACGGTGCTGGTCAACACCGGCAAGCGTGACATGCCTGTCAAGATCGACGTCGGCGATATTAAGCTCGCAGACTGAACATCAGGATGTTTCGCCCTTTGTCAAAGGGCAGGTGGGAGAGGAAAAATTCTTGATTTCCTCGAGTAACCACATTTGGAGGTAGTTAAAATGGCAAAGAAGATTTCCGGTTACATTAAACTGCAGATCCCTGCCGGCAAGGCAACGCCTCAGCCGCCTATCGGTCCTGCACTCGGTCAGTACGGTGTTTCGATCCCGAACTTCACCAAGGAGTTCAACGAGAGAACCAAGAACGACATGGGTCTGATTATCCCTGTCGTCATCACGGTTTACGCTGACCGTTCGTTCACGTTTATCACCAAGACCCCTCCCGCAGCCGTTCTGATCAAGAAGGCTTGCGGCATTGAGACCGCTTCGGGCACGCCGAACAAGACCAAGGTCGCGTCCCTCACCAAGGAGCAGGTCAGAAAGATCGCAGAGACTAAGATGCCCGACCTCAACGCAAGCTCGGTCGAGAGCGCGATGAGCATGGTGGCAGGTACCGCTCGCAGCATGGGCGTTACGGTTGAAGACTGAGGAGGGTATCGACGATGACTGGAAAGAAGTATATTGAAAGCTCGAAGCTGATCGACAAGAGCAAGCTTTACGACGCATCCGAGGCTGTTGCACTCGTATGCCAGACCGCGAAGGCAAAGTTCGACGAGACCGTCGAGCTGCATGTCCGTCTTGGTGTTGACTCCCGTCACGCAGACCAGCAGGTCCGCGGCGCAATCGTTCTCCCCAACGGTACCGGTAAGACCGTCCGCACCCTCGTTTTTGCAAAGGGTGACAAGGCGACTGCCGCAACCGAGGCAGGTGCTGACTATGTCGGCGCTGAGGACATGGTCCAGAAGATCACGTCCGAGAACTGGTTCGACTTTGATGTTGTAATCGCAACGCCCGACATGATGGGCGTTATCGGTCGCCTCGGTAAGGTTCTCGGTCCTAAGGGACTCATGCCGAACCCGAAGGCAGGCACGGTTACGATGGATGTTGCCAAGGCTGTCAAGGAAGCTAAGGCAGGTAAGATCGAGTACCGTCTCGACAAGACCAACATCATCCACTGCCCGATCGGCAAGGCGTCCTTCGGCGCAGAGAAGATCGGCGAGAACTTTGACGCGATCATGACCGCGATCATCAAGGCAAAGCCGGCAGCAGCAAAGGGTCAGTACATCAAGAGCTGCGTAATCGCAACCACGATGGGCCCGGGTGTAAAGGTCAACTACGCAAAGCTTGGCTGAGCCACAGCTTGAATCTTTTGCACAGAACAAAAACCACGGAGAGACTTCTCCGTGGTTTTTTCTTGCCGCAAGCCGACTTGCTTTATAATCATAAAGCGGCATCGACTTGCGGCAAGTCTGTACAAAATCTTCCGCGTTGTAATCTCAGCCGTTTGCAAGGAGGGGATGATGCCCCCTTATATCATACTTCCGAGGATGAATGCAGCAGCGGCGGAGACGATGATATAGATCAGCATGCCGACGTTGACAAAGGCGGCTGCGCCCTCGGTATCGGGCGGGAGCTGCTCGGCAGCCGGCTTGAAGAAGATCTTCTTACGGTATTTGACAAGCAGCACGCAGCCGCCGATGAGCAGACCGAGGCAAAGAAAGCCGTAGACAAAGAAGATGCCGATGCCGACCGGGTTGGCTTTAATGGCGGCAACCTGCGCCTCGATCGTTTCTGCTTCGAGGACGGACATGATGTCGCTGACGCGCAGGACTTCGGCGGAAATGATGCCGCCGAAGAAGTTGAAAATTGCGTGCATGAGCGCGGTGATTGTCATTTTGCCGGTGCGCAGGTAGACATAGCCGAAGACAAGACCGATGAAGAAGGCATAGAAAAACTGATAGATATTCGTGTGGTAGAAGGCGAACAGCAGCGCGGAGACCACCACGGCGAGCTTTTCACCGTAGCCGCGTGTGCGGTCGATGAGCAGCTTGCGGAAAAACCATTCCTCACAGATCGCCGCGAGGATCACGGTGATGAAGAATAACAGAAGCGTGTTGTTCTCCATCAGCGCATCTACGCCGTTTGTGATCTGCAAACCAAGCGCATCGGACGCAAGCGAACCGACGAGATTGCCGAGCAGCGCGCCGACGTAGCTGCACAGATAGAGTACCGGCAAAAAGGCGAGAAAATGCTGCACGCTGATCTTTCCCTTGTCGGGGGCTGCGGCAGGAAGGCGGCACAGGGGCAGGGCGGAAAGCGGAAAAGCGACGCCGTATACGCCGATATAGACAAGGAGCATCGTCAGCCATGCAGGGGTGTTGCCTTCGGGAAAGAAAAGCCCGATGCAGATGCCGACAAGCACGCTCACAAGCAGCTGACCGACAAGCAACAGGAGCGCGGAAAAGCCGAGGAGGGAAAAGGTGTGCCGCGCGGCTTTCAGTTTGTCGCTGGGTTTTTGCATTTCATTTTGCATGGTGTGCCTCCGAAACAGTTACTGCATTTATTTTAACACATCGGGGCGGGGAAGTCAAACCCCGGGACGGATTTCGGCGGATTTCTATGGGAAATGTCTATTGATTTTGTGTGCACTTTCCTGTATAATCTTCCCTGTAGGCGCGGCGCGATGCCGCGGCTCTGAAAGGAAACAGGACATGAAGGAACGCAAGGGCTTTTTCCAGCGCTATTTCATCGATGCGCTCGGCGCGATGGCGCAGGGGTTGTTTGCATCGCTGATCATCGGCACTATTTTCGGGCAGCTCGCGAAGATCCCGCACATGGGCTTTCTCACCAATTTCACCATGCACATCGGCGATGCCAAGTCGCCGGTCATCGGCTGCGCCATCGGCGTGGCGATTGCTTATGCGCTCGGCGCGCAGAAGCTGACGCTGTTCACCAGCGCTGTCACCGGCGCGCTCGGCTATGCGCTCGGCGGTCCGGTCGGCGCGTATATCGCCGCAGTCGTCGGCGCGGAGGTCGGCTCGCTCGTCGCGGGCAAGACCAAGCTCGACATCATTCTCACGCCTGCCACGGTCATTCTTTCGGGCGGCGCGGTCGGCATCCTCGTCGGTCCGTACATCAGCCGGTTTATGACCTTTCTCGGCAGCTATATCAACACGGCGACCGAGTATGCGCCGATCCCGATGGGTATTGTCATTGCGGTCATCGTCGGTCTGGCGCTCACCGCGCCGATCTCCTCGGCGGCGATCTGTATCTCTATCGGCATTGACGGCATCGCCGCAGGCGCTGCGGTGGTCGGCTGCTGCTGCCAGATGATCGGTTTTGCCGTGGCGGGCTATCGCGACACCAAGCTCGGCGGCGCGATCTCGGTCGGCGTCGGTACGTCGATGCTGCAGATCCCGAACATCATGAAGCACCCGCAGATCCTGATCGCGCCCACGCTCGCCTCGGCGATCCTCGGACCGATCTCCACGGCGGTGCTCGGCATGACCAACACCAAGGTCGGTGCGGGCATGGGCACGTCCGGCTTTGTCGGGCAGTTCGGCGCGTTTGAGGCGATGGGCTTCACGCCGAAATCCGTGATCGAGGTGCTCCTCATGCACTTCATTCTTCCGGCGCTGCTCACGCTGCTGTTCGACCTCATCCTGCGCAAAATGAAGTGGGTCAAGCCCGGCTACATGACGCTGTGACGGAGGTCCCTATGGAAAACACGACACTGTTTGATTTTATTGCGCACTGCCCGACGGCGTACCATACGGCGGCGACCGTGTGCGACGCGCTGACGGCGGCGGGCTACATCCGGCTTGCCGAGTCCGATACATGGACGCTCGAGGCGGGCAAGGGCTATTATGTCAGCCGCGGCGCGTCCTCAGTGATCGCGTTTCGCGCGCCGTCGGCTTTCAACGGCTTTGTGATCGCGGCGGCGCACGGCGACAGCCCTGCGCCGAAGATCAAGGAAAACGCCGACCTGAAGTCGGCGGACTACACCGAGTTTTCGGTCGAGCCCTATGGCGGGATGATCTTTTCGACCTGGTTTGACCGCCCGCTTTCGGTGGCGGGGCGCGTGATCGTCCGCACGGATCGCGGCATTGCCACGCGGCTCTGCGACCTGCACGTGCCGGTGGCGGTGATTCCGAATGTGGCGATCCACATGAATCGCACGATGAACGAGGGCACAAAGCTGAACGCGGCGGTCGATCTGCTCCCGCTTTACGGTGACGCGGATGCCGAACCGCTGCGCGCGCGGGTCGCGGACGCGCTCGGCATCGCGGCGGAGGACATCCTGTCCGCAGACCTGTTTGTGTACAATCCGCAGGCGGGCGTGGAATGGAACGGTTATATTTCCGCGCCGCGACTCGACGATCTGCAATGCGTCTATGCGGCGCTGCACGGTTTCCTCGATGCGGCGGAGGGCGCTGCGGCAAAGGTACTTGCGGTGTTTGACAACGAGGAGGTCGGCAGCCAGACGCGGCAGGGCGCGGCGTCCACCTTCCTCTATGATGTGCTGCGCCGCGTTTCGGCGGCGTTCGGCAAGGACTACGATGCGGCGGTGGCAGGCAGTCTGATGCTCTCCTGCGACAATGCGCACGCGATCCATCCGAACCATCCCGAGTATGCGGATAAAAACCACCATGTGCGCATGAACGGCGGCGTAGTGGTCAAGTACAATGCCAATCAGCGCTACACGACCGACGCATGGTCGGCGGCGCTCTTTCGCGTGATCTGTGCGCGCGCGGGCGTACCGGTGCAGCTGTATGCCAACCGCGCCGACATGCCCGGCGGTTCCACGCTCGGCAACATCGCCAACACGCAGGTTTCGCTGCCCACCGTGGACATCGGCGCGGCACAGCTGGCGATGCGCTCCGCCTATGAGACGGCAGGCGCCGCCGACACGGCGTACCTCTACCGCGCGATCAAGCAGGCGCTTGAAACTTCGCTCACCGCAGTCTCGGACGGCGCGGCGGAGATTGAATAAGATAGAACGGGAAGCGGGGAAAACTTTCGTGAACGAAAGTTCCCCCCAAGCCCCCTTCAAAGGACTTTGAAATAAAAAGAATGGCAGTTGATCTTTGCATAGATCAACTGCCGTTCTTTTTTTATGAAGTTTTTTGGAGGGTTTCAGGGGACCTTTTGTTCACAAAAGGTCCCCTGACGCGCCACCAAACTTACTTAAACAACTTATATACGTCCTTGTAGGTGTAGAGCGAGCCGAGGATGATGAGCGGTTCGCCCTTTTCTTTGGCGGCGCGCACGCCTGCGGCAACCGCTGCGGCGACGGTGTCCCGCGGTTCGGCGGGGATGCCGTGCGCGCGGAAGACTTCGGCATATTCCGCCGCGGGGAGTGCGCGCGGATTGTCGGGTGTGAGTGTGACGGCGCAGTCGGCGATCTCTGTGAGGATGGAGACCATCTTTTCATATGCCTTGTCGCGCATCACACCGGAGACCAATACCACCTTGCCCGGGAAGATCGCCTTCACCGTGTCCACAGCGGCGCGCACGCCCTCCTCGTTGTGCCCGCCGTCGTAGATGACAATCGGGTCGCGCGCGAGCAGCTCAAACCGCGCCTGCCAGCGTGTTTCGGCAATGCCGCGCCGCACGGCATCTTCCGGGATGGCGATGCCGATGCCGCGCAGTACGTCCACCGTCTCACAGACCAGCGCAATGTTGCGCGGCTGGTACAGCCCGATGAGCGAGGTCGTGAGCGCTTTCCGTGTTTTGTAATCGAGGACGATGCCGTCCAGACTCTGCGACGCCACCCGGATGGCGGCGGGGTCGACGACCGTACGCGGCGCATGGCAGTCGGCTGCCTCGTCGGCGATCACGCGCTCCGCCTCGGGCGCGAGCGCCGCCGTTACGACCGGACAGCCTTCTTTGATGATGCCCGCCTTTTCCCATGCGATTTTCGCGAGCGTGTCGCCGAGCAGCTGCATGTGATCCATCGCGATGCCGGTGATGACCGAGCAGAGCGGCTTTGTGACGACGTTGGTCGAGTCAAACCGCCCGCCCAGCCCGACCTCGAGCACGACGATGTCGCATTTTTTGCGGCGGAAGATCTCAAAGCCGATCGCGGTGATCAGCTCAAACTCGGTCGGCTTGTCTTCCATCCGGTCGGCGTAGGCGCGCACGGTTTCGGTCGCACTTGCCAGCATGTAGTCGGTCACGGGCTTACCGTCGATGGCAATGCGCTCATTGAAAGTGCGGACATAGGGGGAGGTGAAGCTGCCCACACGATAGCCTGCCGCATGCAGGACGGACGAGAGATACGCCACGGTCGAACCTTTGCCGTTCGTGCCCGCGACGTGGACGACGCGCAGATCCCGCTCCGGGTTGCCCATCGCATCGCAGAGCGCCTGAATGCGCGACAGTCCCGGTACGCTCCCGCGCCAGGAAACCGAATGAATGTAGTTTAGTGCCTCAGTATAAGTCATACTTTCTCCAAAAGCGCCGCGAGCGCTTTATTTTTCAGGATGAGCGACAGAATCACATATTCCGCCGTGCCGGTGAGGATGTAGGTCGGGATGCGCAGCGCAAGTCCGGGCAGCGGCGTTGCAAAATAGAGCCAGATGCCGAAGGACTTGACAATAAGCGAACCGACCACATGCGCCGCGACGACCGACAGCCAGAGCCGCGGCTTTGCGGTGACGCCGCGCTTGCCGAACAGCCCCGCCATCACGCCGACAAGACCCGCGCCGAGCGTGATGATCGGGTTGACGGCATAGCCGCGGAGCAGGCAGCCGAGAAGATCTGCGCATACGCCGGTGATGCCGCCCGCAAGCGGACCGAACAGGTAGCCGGCAAGCAGGAGCGGCAGGTTTTCAAAGCTGATGCGCAGAAAGTCGTTGCCGACCGGGATCTGCGCCAGCTTCAGGATGGCGCTGAGTGCGGTGAGCAGGGCAAGCCGCACGAGCAGAAGGAGAGGAATGCGATGTTTTCTGGTGTCTGACATGGAAATACCTCCGTTATGAGCGTATCCCACGCATAACGGAGGTATTGCGGTCGTGTGGATGCAGGGCGACCATGCGCCCGCATGCAGGTATCCGAAAAAAGTCCGTACAGCGGGATGCGGAATACGCACCGCAGGGCAAAGACCCTTTCGTCCGCTCCGCAACTCCCCGTCGGGGCGGCACTGTACGCGCATATTCCTACTCTGTAAATAATCAGTTGAAAAACTCCGTTTTTCAACTGGCACAATGGCGCAGACTCGCGTCGTCCTCACCGGACGCGCCATTTAAGGAGTAAAAAAGTCGGCACAGCCGCCTTTTTTACGGATTTTGATCTGCACTTTGCCCAGCCAAAATTTTATTCTTCAACTGTCGACTCTATTATAGTCGCTTTGTTCGGCTTATGCAAGGGTTTTCTTGAGATTTTCCAGCTCTTCGAGATAGGATTTTGCCGATGCGTCGGACGGCATGCGGAAGTCGCTGCGCGGCGAGAGCGTCACCGAGCCGACCTTCGGACCGTCGGGCAGGCAGGTGCGCTTGAATTGCTGTGCGAAGAAGCGGCGCACGAACATGGACAGCCAGGAGAGGATCGTCGCAGCGTCGTATTCGCCCGCAAAGGCGTAGCACGCGAGACGGAAAATTTTTGCCGGGCGGCAGCCCATGCGCACCATATGGTAGAGGAAGAAGTCATGCAGTTCGTAGGGGCCGACGATCTGCTCGGTCACCTGCGAGATCACGCCGTCCTTCGGCGGCAGCAGCTCGGGGCTGACCGGGGTTGCAAGAATGTCGAAGAGGGCATCCGCAAGCGCGGTTTTGCCCGCGTCGCGGTAGGTCTCGGCGCGGCGGCGCACGATGTGGCGCACCAGCGTCTTCGGCACCGAGGCGTTCACGCCGTACATCGACATGTGGTCGCCGTTGTAGGTGGCAAAGCCGAGCGCCAGCTCGGAGAGGTCGCCCGTGCCGACCACGATGCCGCCCTCTTTGTTGGCAAGATCCATCAGGATCTGCGTGCGCTCGCGCGCCTGGCAGTTTTCATAGGTCACGTCATGCGTCTCGGGGTCCTGCCCGATGTCGCGGAAGTGGATGTCCACCGCGTCCTTGATGTCGATGTCCGAGAAGGTCGTGCCAAGCGCGGCGGCAAGCGTCTCCGCATTGGATTTGGTGCGCTTCGTCGTGCCGAAGCAGGGCATCGTCACGGCGTGAATGTCGGACAGGGGTCGACCCGCAATTTCGCAGGCGCGCACGGCGACCAGCAGGGCAAGGCAGGAGTCAAGACCGCCGGAAAGCCCGATCACCAGCGTCTTTGCATACGCCGCCTCCATGCGGCGGGCAAGCCCGCGCGCCTGAATTTCGAGGATGCGGTCGCAGCGGTCGTTCTTCTCGCCGTCGTCCGACGGCACGAAGGGGTGCCTGTCCACAAAACGGGTCAGCGCCGTCTCGGCAAGCCCACCCGCGGAGAACGGGATGCGGACATAGCCGCCGCCTTCAAAGGCGGCGAAGGTGTTCATCTTCACGCGCTCCATCGAGAGTTTTTCGCAGTCAATTTCGCTTGCGGTAAAGCTGTCGGGCGCAAAGGGATGCGCCTCGGCGAGCAGACTGCCGTTTTCGGCGATGAGGTTGTGCGCCGAGAAGACAAGGTCGGTCGAGGATTCGCCCTCGCCCGCGTCGGCGTAGATATAGGCGCAGAGCGCGCGGGCGCTGCTCGTCGAGACCAGCATCCGGCGGTAAGCGTCCTTGCCGACCAGCTCATCCGAGGCGGAGAGGTTGGCGATGACGGTCGCGCCCGCTGCAGCATGGCGCAGCGACGGCGGCGCAGCCACCCACAGATCCTCGCAGATCTCGACCGCAAGTGTGAAGGCGGGGACTTCGTCCATGGTAAACAGCTGCTTTGTGCCGAGCAGCACGTCAAAACCGCAGAGCGTCACCGGGACGTTTTCGGCAAGGGCAGGGGCAAAGTGGCGGCTTTCGTAAAATTCGCGGTAGTCGGGGATGTTGCTCTTCGGCACGAGTCCGAGCAATCTGCCGTCCGTGACAACGGCGGCGCAGTTGTAGAGCCGGTTGCCGTAGGCGACGGGCAGACCGACGAGCGTCAGCACATGGATGCCGCGCGAGGCTTCGATCACGCGGGCGAGCGCCGCCGTGGCGTCGGTGAGCAGTTTGGTCTGGAAGAACAGGTCGGCGCAGGTGTAGCCGGTGAGAAACAGCTCGGGCAGGACGAGCAGCTTTGCACCCGCCGCATCGGCGCGGTGCATCGCGTCGATCACGGTCTTTGCATTCTGCCTCGGCGCGCCGAGCGCCACGCGCGGACTGTACGCCGCGACCTTGACAAATCCGTCTTTCATAGTGGTTTCCTTTGTATCAAAATTCAGGCTCCCTTGTGTAAGGGGTGAGCTGTACGAGACGCAAAAGCGTCTCGCGGAGTTTTTCTTCGTCGGCTAAACACCGACGATTTCGCGAGCGAAACCGAAAAACATCCTGACGCAGTTGGCTGAGGGGTTGTTTACTGCATGCCCATTTTTTCTTTGCGGACGTCCTCGCCACAGAAAACGAGGGGGGTATACTCACCGAACAGGCGGGAGGCGATGCGCTCGCCGTAGCGGTCGGTCAACTCCTTCGGCGACAGGTTGGTGCTCATGACGGTCGGCAGACCGCGCACCAGACGCGTGTTGATGATGTCGTAGAGGCAGGCGGTGGTGAACGCGCCGCCGAGCTCGGTGCCGAGGTCGTCGAGGATCAGAAGCTCGACCGTGAGATAGCGGTCGGTGTCATCCGCGCCGCCGTGGAACCGCGCGTTTTCAAATGCGGCGAATACATGCATTGCCGAATCGTACAGCACGTCAAAGCCGCGGTCGATGACCTCCTTGGCAATCGCGCTGGACAGATGGGTCTTGCCGAGCCCGGTACCGCCGAGGAAGAGCAGCGACGGACTGGTCTTCGGCGAAAAATGCTGTGCAAAGCTCCGCGCCGCCTCGAAATTGTGCTGCATGCGGGCGTAGACCTGCGGGTCGCGCTTGTAGTAATCCAGCGAGAAGGTGTCAAAAGACTGCGTGGCGATCAACCGCGCGACACCCGCCGACTCGTAGCCGCGCAGGGTCAGCGCCCGCCGAAAGCAGGCACACATTTTTGTGCCGATAAAGCCGGTGTCGCCGCAGGCGGTGCATTCGTAGTGTACATCGGCGTAATCGGCGGGATAACCGGCGGACTTCAGCAGGATCCGCATGGCATCGCGCGTCTCGGCAGTCTCCCGCTTGATTTTTGCAATGCGTGCGTCCAGCCCTTCGCGCCCCTCCATCGCCGCGCCCATGATGCGGCTTGCCGTTGCGGCAAGGATGTCATCCAGCTCCGCGTAGCCCTCGACCTTCTGCCGCAGCTCCGCCTTGCGGGCATCTGCCCTTTCGATGGCACGGAGCGGCTTTTCGGCATATTCCTCGCGGAGTTTATAGTAATTCTCGTTGTTGTAGCTCATGATTTGTCCCCCGTATCACCGTAGGAACGGCGAAGTGCTTTTTCAAAAAAGTCTTCGGTGTCAAAGCTCTGCGGCTGCTTGCCGCTGCCTTTTGCAGCGGGCTTTGCCCGCTTTGCTTGTCCTGCGGCTTCGACGTCGGCGGGCGTCTTGTACCCCGCCTCGTGCCAGGCACGCAGGATGGAGGACGCATAGGCGATCGACGCCTTGCCGATCGTGTTGACGGTCTTTTCATAGGCGGCTCTGACCATGTCCTCGCCGTAGCCGCAGAGGTTGAACCAGCTGTCCACGGCGGCGTGCTCCTTTTCGGTCAGCGCGCGCTGCCCCAGCCCGAACAGGCGGCGGACAAAGCCCTCGTTGGTCTCGCACTCCTCGCGGCGGCGCAGCCATTCCTCCAACGCCTCCGGGGGGGTGATCCCCTTGTCACAGAGGTCATAGGCGACCTTCTCGACATAGCGGAGCGGCATCTCCTTCTTGCAGACGAAATAGCCGATCAGACTGAGGATAAATTCGCCGGGCAGCCGGAGCGAAGCATAGAGCGCGGCGATGATCTCAATCTCGCTCTCGTTGAAGATCCAGCCTGCGGTCTGCTGTGCGGCATGGAGCAGGGCGGGAAAGTCCGCGTTTTCCTTTGCCACACGGCAGAGCTCCGCACTATTTAAGTGCATCGGGCGCTTGTCGCGCAGAGGCTTGTCTGCGCCCGTGTCCGACGCGGTTTTCGCCGCGGCGTCTGCCGCCTCCGGCTGCGCTGCTTCTGGCGCCAGCCTTATCCGCCGCAGGGCGGCGGGAGACGCCGAGCAGCCCTGCACCGCGCCAGAATTTGACCGAGGAGCGCACTTCGCCCTCGGTGAGCGCAAGCGCTTCGGCGGCGTCCTTCGCTTCAAAGTCTTCACCGTCGGCTGCGCGGAGTGCGGCATAGACCAGCACGCGCAGGTCGGCGGCGTCCGCGTCGGCAAGCAGAGGCTCGACGGCGCGCGGGAGGATGGGGTTATTCTGTTTTCCGTCGATCTTCAGCTTCATTTTGCCTTTGCCCTCGGAGATTTATTCTTCGTCTTCGTCCTTCGACGCGCCGGCGCGCATCTTATAGGTCAGCTGCATCAGCGAGTCGCCGATGTGCACGTTCTGCACCGCAGTGTTTGTGTGCGCGAGATCAAGCTCCACATTGGTGAAGTTGAGGATCCCTTTGACGCCGAGCGCTGCCAGTTTCTCCGCCGTCTCCTTGGCGTAGGCACGCGGCAGGGTCAGGACAGCGAGATCTACGTCGTTCTGGCGCACATATTCGGCAAGGCGATCTACATGGTACACGTGCAGCACGCCGTATTCCGCGCCGACGATGGCGGGCGAAACGTCAAACAGCGCCGTCAGCGTGATGCCGCGCTTCTGAAACATCGGGCTGCCGACCAGCGCAAGACCCAGGTGACCCGCGCCGACGATGATCGCGCGGTAGCCCTCGTCCACGCCGAGAATTTCGCTGATCTTGCTGTAGAGGTACTTCACGTTGTAGCCGTAGCCCTGCTGACCGAAGCCGCCGAAGCAGTTGAGGTCCTGTCGGATCTGCGAGGCGGTGACGTTCATCATCTTGGACAGCTCGCCCGAGCTGATGCGCATTCTGCCTGCCTCTTTCAGCTCGCGCAGATACCGGAAATAGCGCGGCAGGCGCTTGATGACGGCGGGGGAAATGCGATAGCCCGCGGCTTTTGCCTTATCCTGGTTGATTTCTTCCATGATTTCATCCCTTTCGAGAAAGTTGCGCCTCAGACGGCGGATGCGTTGAGGTCGGAGGCGGCGCGTGCGCCGCACTTGTATTCATAGTAGCCCTGGAGCGCGACCATCGCCGCGTTGTCGCCGCACAGGTTCAGCGGCGGCAGGCAGAGGCGCGCGCCGTGCTGCTTGCAGACGTTATCCGCAGCGGCGCGCAGGTGCGAGTTTGCGGAAACACCGCCCGCCACGACCACGGTGGAAAGCCCGGTCGCGTCCAGCGCCATGCCGAGCTTTTTGGCAAAGCCGTCGGCAACGGTGGCGGTGAAAGAGGCGGCAAGGTCGGCGCGCCTCACTTCTTCGCCGCGGTCGGCGGCGTTGTGAATGAGGTTGAGCGCGGCGGTCTTGAGCCCCGAGAACGAGAAGTCAAGCGTGTCGCCCGCGAGCGCGGGGGAGGGCAGCTTATAGGCGTGCGGATTCCCCTCATAGGCGAGGCGATCCATCGCCGCGCCGCCGGGGTAGGGCATCCCGATCACGCGCCCGATCTTGTCAAAGGCTTCGCCCGCTGCGTCGTCGCGCGTCGAGCCGATCTCGTGGAAGGACGCATAGCCGTCCACGATGTAAAACGAGGTGTGCCCGCCAGAGAGCACCACGCCGAGAAAGGGGGGCGCAAGGTCGGGATACGCTGCGTAGGCGGCGGCAATGTGCGCGCGCACATGATCCACGCCGACCAGCGGAATGCCGTTTGCCACGGCGAGTGACTTGGCAAAGTTGACGCCGACGAGCAGCGCGCCGATCAGCCCCGGATGCGAGGTGACCGCCACCAGCCCGACATCGCCGAGCGTGATCTTCGCTTCATCCAGCGCCTCATGCGTGATGCGCGTGACCGCCTCGATGTGGGCGCGCCCCGCAATTTCGGGGACGACGCCGCCGTAAAGACGGTGAATGTCGATCTGCGACGCCACAATGTCGGCGGCGATGCGGCGGGAACTGTCGTCCGCCTCGACCACAGCCGCGCTGGTCTCGTCGCAGGAGCTTTCGATTCCTAAAATGTACATAACAAATCCTTTATCGTGATGCCCTTATTATCGGCATGCCTGCCGCGCAGTTCAGACATGCTTTGCCGCATCGCAGCGGCAGAGCACCGCGTCCTCGCGGGGACTTTCGTAGTAGTTTTTGCGCGTGCCGCATTCGGCAAAGCCGAGGGCGGCGTAGAGCGCGCGGGCAGGGGTGTTGCTTTTCCGCACCTCGAGGTAGACCGTGCCGCCGACCTTGTCGAGAAGGGCGCGCACCAGTGCGCGTCCCGTGCCGCGCCCGCGCAGGGCGGGCGGGACGGCGACGGTCGTGATGTCGGTCTCGTCCAGAACGGTGTAGGCGGCGATGTAGCCGCAGAAAGCGCCGTCCGCCTCGGCGACAAGCAGCGTGCGCGCGGGATCGGCGCACATCTTTGCAAAGTCGTCTGCGCTCCACGGATGGGAAAAGCACAGCTTTTCCAGCGCTGCCACGGCGGGAATGTCGTCCGCGCGCGCCGCGCGCACCGTCACCGCCGTCATGCGTCGCCCTCTGCAAACAGCATCGGGAAGGCGTCTGCCATCGCGCGGCGGATGTCGGCAAGGCAGGCTTTGTAGCAGGCGAGGTCGCCGCCGTGCGGGTTCGGGATCTCGCCGAGCACACGGATCCGGGATGCGTGTTCGGGAAAAGCGCCGATCAGCGCCTCGGCATGCGCCGCCGTCAGGCAGAACACGCCGTCGCAGCGGTCAAAGTCCGCCGCGGTGAACCGTACGGAGCGGTGGCTGCGGTAGTCGTTGCGTCCCCGGCTCTCGATACCCGCTTCTTCCAATGCCAGCGCTGCGTTTTCGCTGATGGGCGAGCCGTCCTTTGCTGCGATGCCGCGGCTGAACGCGAGGTAGCCGCGCCCCGCGCCCGCAGCGGTCAGCAGCGCCGCCGCCATCGGCGAGCGGCAGGGGGTGCCCGGACCGACAAAACAGGAAGAGCTGCACCTCG